>Ga0307513_10000249_pt1 | contig 78236 bp, 67 predicted proteins | sample 15_EM_MG_FD_202174 | JGI IMG/M metagenome (GOLD analysis project Ga0307513, IMG submission 202174) | Populus trichocarpa ectomycorrhiza microbial communities from riparian zone in the Pacific Northwest, United States - 15_EM | ecosystem: Host-associated > Plants > Roots > Unclassified | place...
GTGGGATGTGGCGGGGCGTTGCAACGCAAGTCAGGACGCACAGGACGCATGGGACGCAGGAGATGCGTCGCTTGCGTCAGGACGCAACGCCGACGGATCAGACGCAGGGTCCGTTTTTGCTGATGTAATTACGGTTTCACGGATGAAATGTCCATAGAGATTGGAGGGCTTCATGGACCATCTAGTGTATGGAGGGAAAAGGGAGAGAAATGGCATGATGACTGCGTAGGAACTAAGAAGAAGCAAGGAATTACTGTCATGTGCTGGGGTATGATTGGCTGGGGGTGAAAGGGACCGTTTTGGGTTTGGGAACATGAGACTACAGAAGAAAAAGAGGAGGCCGCAAAAAAGATCACGGCCTATAATGAGAAGAGCTCGGAGGAAGAAACAAGGCTTAATAATGCGTGGAGGGCAACGGGGGAATGGAGAGAGCTAAAAGAGCAGGAGTTAGCAGCTGCTCGTACTGCTCGGGCATTGGCAAAAAGGACAGGAGCCAAGGTGAAAACAACACAGTCTTGGAGGTCAAAAAAATATAAGGTTAGGAGGATTAAGAGAGGTGAGGTAAGAGGAGTAGATTCATGGAGGTATGTAACTGCCCTGGCACGTACTCTTATCTGGCCTACCTGCCATGAGCGTCTTGCCGAAAACAAAGAGTTTCTTCTGATGGAGGATAACGCTCCGGCCCATGATTCAGATTTTACAAATTTTGAAAGAATGAAGGAAGGGATAGCTAAGGTGGATTGGCCTCCAAATTCGCCAGACTTTAACCCCATAGAGCATCTATGGGAATTAATGAAGTCTAGAATACAAACTAGAAGGGGGCGGGAGCGGGTTACAAATTTGGGGCAAATGAAAGTCATGTTAAAGGCAGAATGGGAGCGTATTACAGTGGAGGAGATTAATAAGGAGATAGCAAAGCTACCTATAATAATGTTGAAATGTATTGAAAAGCATGGTGGAAATAAATTCCATGCTTAGTTTAGAATAGAACTCTGCTAGTGCTATTAGTTTACAGAAGATTGTTTGACGATGATAGTTCAACTCGGATTTTGATACATTACGCACAGACCACGGAAATCCCTTGGCGCCAAGGTGTCCGGATACTTAAAAAAACGGCTAGTACCATTAAGTTGACTCTTGCTAAAATTCTCCAGTGCTTTTAAAGTCACTTCCCATCCTCTCCCTTGCTCTTAGGGCTCGCTCACGCTGTAGCGCTCGCGAATCCCCTCCCCGAGCCCGATATCAGCCCTCGCACTAAGCGACCATGTACTCGAGTAACTATAACGACGGTTGCCACTGCAACACCGGGTTTCCCCCGGGCACTACTGCGGGTACTGAACCACTCTGCTTTCATGCCCCCCTGGGCAACCCTACAAGGAGAATATCATATGTACTATTGCAATAGAGACGGGACATGCTGTAACTATGGGCTCAGACACAACTGTAAGATAGGCATGGGCTCCCGTGGTTAAAACGGTCGAGAAATTGATTGAGATCTGGCGGGAGGAAGCTCAATAATAAGTGCTTTTGTGTTCCGGCTAGATGCCCCTTTTATCAAACTTTTTTCTTAGACTTCCGCTGTGCTGGAAGATTAATTTGGTTTGTGCGGGACCAGGGTCTCTTGAGTGAGATACAATGCCTCGGGCTAGTATTGGTCATGTGTTCTTAAGTCAGAATGATTTTTGCGCCTCAGCATGTTATTGATGGATATAAATCTAAGTCTAAACTAGTTGACACAAATACAGCATTCTGAACGTATTAATCGGTAAAGCCGAAGCATGAGTGCTTGAAGCACCACCAAGTTGAATCAAAAGTCGAGATATCCGCACTCTCACACTTTTCGACCATGACAGCCTATAAATTTACCCTCATCCAAGGAACCCTAATTGTCGGGATTGGAAGGAACTCAACCAATTACCATCATCCTTCAGATTCCACCTTCCTCATTCGTTCCTATCAATTATGCGCACTGGGGATGCATTTTATGAAAGCCGTTTTTGAAAATTGTTCGAATGAGCAAATTAGTTGGGAGAGAGGCGATATTCTGGGAGTGGGAAGTGAGTTATAATACATCTCATCTGAGGAGGAGGCCAAGCAGGTGATCACCAAGATCTGGCCGCGTCGCAACCCTGGATCAGTACGTTTTTCTCTCCCCCGAGCCTGCCACCATCGATGTTCAACCTATGATATGATACTATAATAGTAACCCAACCAAGCTTTAAACCCCCAGGGCCCACCCAATTATTTACGATTTCGGTAGACTATTCTTGAAAAAGAGCTCTCCTGGTTTACCTCTGCCGAAGGACCTATTCTCGCTGTCCATAAATGGTCGGCGGTTGACAAGCTCGGCTAATTTTCCACGGCACAGCGGCGGGTCTACCCTAGCTTAAGTTCCGACGAGGTATCATACACAGTAACGCACAGCATTCCATCCCATCATATCTCTCAAGCCACGAAACCTTCGAACGGTGGGATGGGAATAATACGTGCCGCACGAACAAGAATGATGATGAATTCTTACATGTATATCCCAACGGAGGGATGTTGGGACCGGGGGTGAGAGCGTAACTTGGGGTGAAAGCTCAAGAAGTCAGATGCTGGCACGCCAGGACCATGTGAATCCGCGAAGAGGCGCGGAGCAATCAGCATGTTCCCAGCGATGACTAGACTAGTGCTATGGCGCCATCGGATGAGATTGGAGATGCCGCAAGGCTCGTTGATAGGAGGATGCGGATCCATCACCAACCCATAGATAGCCGGATCAAGTCCATAGACTATCACTCGAAAATTGAAGATTTCTGTCATCTGGTGGGACGAATATCCCTTTTGTGCCTTCTAGCTGTGATGGTTGCGGAGACTTACAGAGGAGACCTTTGAGCAGCCCCAACCGAAGACCTGACTCTAAGGGCCTCCGCACTACTGAGGAGTGCAGTTTTGGGGTTTGTCTGGTAGTGTTGAAAGACTCAATTCTGGTATCATACAACCAAAGGGAACTCGCGTGCAGTTCCAGTTCGGCGCCTGACAGAACACAGCTCCCCGTTTATTATACTATACATCTGAGCTGGCACCTTGGGACGTCGTACTGTGGAGAACCACCCCCCACTACCCTACTTCACCACACAGTGAAACAATAAAAACAATGAAAGGAAAGGAAACCCAACACTGCTAGTCTAAAGCAGACCAAATCAACAAAGCTGGTGATGGTGAATATAATGATGATGATGGAAGAGTCCCTTTTTTAACCGAGAATTGGGGCAGAAAAGTAAAAAGAGATAGTTCGACAAAAAAAAGAAACAAGGGAAGGAAAGCAAAGGGGAATAGAAAGAAAAAGGTCAAACATTTTTTTCCCCACCACTAGATATAGCTATCAACGCTCCCCACACCATCTACCACACTTCTCTTCTTTCCCCTTGCATGAATACCATTCCCTAGTACCTGTCACAAATTGTGACTAAGCAATGCTGATTTCACATGCCTAATATTTATTAGTCATAGGTATATTGGGTTTTCACGTTATGAAATCAGTTGACTCATAGTATTTCACAGACTATGAAATAGTGAGTCATTAGTAGGTTATAATTAGTTGAATATTTTATGACTAACGATTGTGAGGTCAGAGGATGTTATGACTTTGGCACATAACTCACATTATGTGTCATGGGTTTCATGCATGTAATTGATTTGAGCACATAACTTGTTTTATGAGTTGTTAATAAACTTATTATGGGTTAAAGGTTGTTGTACAAATGAGTCATAGGAATCACTAGCAGCTGATGGATTTGATATTATGACTTGTTAGGAGTTATATAAGAGGTAGATGACTAATATGAATGAGTTATCAGGGTAAGGGTACTAGAGTGAAGATCGCATATAAATAGAGAGCTTGCTACTCTAGGAAGGAGTATACGAACCATCTCCTCTCCACCTCCGGCGATTGAAATCTCAACACCACGAGAAATCATTGTCACTTTTCCCCACATGCCTCTCTTCTCCCACGATGGCTACTGCCTAGGAGTTGACGTTAAGCCACCTTCCCTCCTCTTCTGAGGCCTGTCGGCCTCTCCTCATTGGGGTTCTTGTTCCCATTCATCGTTGACGCTGTAACAGGTTTATTCCTGTCTAATGAAAATAAAATAGGACCGGCGATAGACCTGCTAGCGCTGATGCTAAGGGAGGCTTCAAGGGACCGGTAGCTAGAAGGATAATAGTTGAAGGACAAATTGGACTTAGGGACTCAGGGATTGCCGTTCAACCAAGTGTATTCTTAGATAGTGTTCGTTACGGGGCCTCCGGGGCCCCAAACAACGCGGGCCCCCGGCCCGGGGCGGGGCGTGTTATTTTATGGTTCCCTGCCCGTGCCCCCAGTCCCGCCCGTTCCCCAGACAGGTCCCCGTTAAAACAGGTGGGGAGAGATGGGGCCCCATCCAAGGAATAGGCAGGGACTCACCCCGGACGGTGGCGGGTCGGGGCCTGGCGAGTGAAAACCCGCCCCGCCCCACCCCGTAACGAACTCTATTCTTAGACTGAAGGTCTGTCAAAGTCTGCTGTCTCCTGCTAGCCAGGAGACTGCCAGTGGTTTAAATACAAAACCCAAGAGCGATAGCCTTCCTGCAATCACGATCATTACCAGTAGCTGCGCACATACCGGAATCCTGTAATCCTGCAAGACCAAAGAATGAAACATAGCTCACCCTCCACCGGTGATACATGACCATTCCATACCCGGAATCCTAATTATAAACTTCCAGCCAAGCAAACTAAACATAGCAATACGTTAGCATAGCCTATCTGACTCAGAGACAGTGGCGGAGCTGAAATCAAATCAAATAAACCAAATATAAATCAACTAAACATAGGAGATCCTGCACTGCCCACTCCTGTGCACCGTTACCGGAACATGTACACATGTTACAGACGCCCACTCATGAAGTTCAGTTCTCCCCCTTACCCAGCACGTGCTTTGCACCTCGCTTAGCATTTTGCATGGTCTGAAAGCTTCTCACTTTGTGCACGGTCGGCGTTACTGTGTCGGACTCTCGGTCGAAGTAGGCCTCGGCTTGCTGGGCTTGTACCTCTGATGGGGAAGGCCTCAGTTAGTAACATCTCGGTCCCGCCTCGGTTTTGTCGTCGTCCTAAAAGCCCTTGCTATGGCCCGTTTGTCGGTTGTGGCTAGCCCATTCGCTATCCTTCCTTCATCCACCTCCTGGTTCTGTCCGCTTGCACTGTTACTGCTACAGAAGCTGGCACCTAACTGCCTCCTCATCCTTCCCAATCATCGGACCCCTCCTCAGTTACACCCAGTGGTGGTATTGCACTGTCTTCCTGACTGTCGTCATCGTCTTGGATGGATGTAATTACCGGCGTGACCGTACGTCTATGGTTATCAATGTCGGCCCACAAGTCCAGTGGTTTTCTCCTCACTCCATGATCACTCTATCCTCCCCCTCGGGCCCTGTTGGGCCTTCACGAATCAATCCTTTCTTTTGTTTTAGGGGAGCCTGCAGAAGGGTTTGGGTCTCTCTCCTGTACGTCTCTATGAATTATTTCCTTACCTGTCTGGGGTATATTATCTTAGGTGCTAGGCAAGGGGGATTTTTCCTATAGATTCGGGTTGTTTGATTTTTCACATGAAGAGGTGAAGAGGGCGGTTGTTTGGGATTAAGGTTCTCTTTACGCCATAGCTAGCACTGCATGCGAGTTCTTGTACCTTAACAAGTAATACATGATATAGAAAAATAAAAGTAAAATACTCTAGGAAGGAGATCTTCACAATACGATCTAAGCACTTTCCTACTTACAACATCAGCAAAAAAAAAAGGTTACCCCTGGACGCACCCCGTGCTCCCAGTGCGTCCGGCGGTCCAGGCGCATAGAACGTAAACTCACGTCCTGGGTGTGCGGTCTTTTATTGGGTGCTTGTGGACAGGGGTCCATGCCGCCCAGACGCACCAGATGCAACCAAGGACTCAGAACGTACCGGACGCAGAAAGGTTCTTCAGACGCAGAATGGTTCTCCGGAGGCAACCCGATAGAATAGTAGAATAGTGGAAGTACTCAGGTGTAACTGGCTATTATCGGATACCTCCTAAGTCAACAACTCTACCTTTGAGGACTTTGAATGAGTTAGTAAAAACAGTAGTGAATATCCAAATTGTCCGGAAAGATCCATCCAGTATTACTCATGTTTACTTATTTGAGTCATTTAGATACTAAAATAGCAATATATTTATTAAAGCTAGTCTAGAAAACAGAAGCACTCGGTAGCTAACAATTTGAAAGAACTTGCCCGGAGAACAAAAGTACAAAAGTATGGATAACCCTTAACCCAGCGGTCGGACAGTGTTCGGACAGAGTGCGTTGGATTCCCCTCAGCGAGGGGAATTGAATGGTACAGCTCTCGAAGCGTTCACATAGATATAGAGGTCAGCAGGGTGAAAAAGGCAGATACCTCACCGGGCAGATGTCCGCCAGAGTCGGGAAGGGTCTCATTGGAGTCCGCTCGCCGAGGGGAATCGAATGGTATAGATCTCTAGGTTTCCGCATGCCTGTAGCACCCAGTAGCCAACAATTTGAAAGTACATGCCCCGGGAACTAAAGTACAAAAGAATGGATAACCCTTCAACCTGTGGTCGGACAGCGTCGGGACAGAGTGCGTTGAATTCCACTCGGTGAGGGGAATTAAATAGTATAGGTCTCGAAGTGTCCGCATCCCTGTAGCGCTCCGTAGCCAACAATTTGAAAGTACTTGCCCGGGGAACTCAGGTACAAATGTTTGGATAACCCTTGAACCAGCGGTCGGACAGCATCGGGACAGGGTGCGTTGGAATCCGCCGGTCGAGGGGAATCGAATGGTGTATGTTTCGAAGCGTGCACATAGCTATAGATGTCAGCAGGGAGAGAAAGGGAGATACCTCACCGGGTAGATGTCCGCCAGAGTCGGTAAGTGCATCATTGGAATCCGCTCGCCAAGGGGAATCGAATGATATAGGTCTCGAACTGTCCGCATGGCTATAGAGGTCAGCAGGGAGAAAAAGGGAGATACCTCAGTGGGCAGATGTCCGCCAGAGTCAGGAAGGGCATCATTGGAATCCGCTCGCCGAGGGGAATCGAATGGTATAGGTTTCAAAGCGTCCACATGCCTGTAGCACTCAGTTGCCAACAATTTAAAAGTACCTGCCTGGGGAACTAAAGTACAAAGGTATGGATAGCTCATGAACCAGCGGTCGGACAGCGTCCGGACTGGATGCATTGGAATCCGCTCACCGAGGGGACTCCAATCGTTTAGGCCTCGAAGCGTCCGCATGCCTGTAGCACTCAGTAGCCAACAATTTGAAAGTACTTGCCCAGGGAACAATAGTACAAAGGTATGGATAACTCTTCAGCCAGTGGTTGGACAGCGTCGGGACAGGATGCGTTGGAATCCGCTTGGCGAGAGGAATCGAATGGTATAGGTTTCGAAGTGTCCGCATGGCTATACTGGTCAGCAGGGAGAAAAAGGCTGATACCTTAGCAGGAAGATATCTGCCAGAGTCAGGAAGGGCATCACGGGAGTCCGCTCGCCGAGGGGAATCGAATGGTATAGGTTTCGAAGCGTCTGCATGCCTGTAGCACTCAGTAGCCAACAATTTGAAAGTACCTGCCCGGGGAACTAAAGTACAAAGGTATACATAGGTCATGAACCGGCGGTCAGACAGCGTTGGGACTGGTTGCGTTGGAATCCGCCTGGCGAGATGAATGGTATGGTATAGGTTTTGAAGCGCCTGCATTGCTATAGACATTAGCAGAGAGAAAAAGGGAGATACCTCAGTCGGCAGACATCAGCAAAAAGCCATCCTGCATCAGATACGCAGGTGTTGCGTCCTGATTCTGCCAGTGTGGACTCTGCGTCCTGTGCGTCCTGTGCATCCTGTACTGAGGCGCCACATCGGGTTGCGTCTGGTGCATCTGGACACGCTTCTCAGTACCAGGTTCTGTCCAGACACATGGAACTAAGCAACCCTGCCTCCCATGCATCCAGACTTCAACCTCAACACTATCGCACATTAGGATTTCCCACTACCCGTGAGTACCCTCCCCGGGCCAGCCTTCTACTGGTAGGAGTCTGAGGCCCAGCCCTATGCTGAGGAAGGGGTATTTCTTGGCACAGAAAATATGGTTAGTGCTGGCGCCTGGTGAGAAAGCCATCGTACCCTTAATCTTAAATTTACGCTAAAGACCCCCGGGCCGAGTCACACTCGCACTCTGAGTTCTATTTTCAGAACATCATCTTTGAATGAGCGAAAATGCCAGCTCACTCCAGTCGGAAAGCGAGTGATAGCCATAACACTCTCAAGTCTAGCATAGTTCCTGGTGGTTTCTCGGCACATAGCCTCAAACTGGACGCGACGCGACACAGTCTTTTCATCACAACACACAACACTAGCATCCACACTCCCGGGCCACAGCTGTAACACTACACCACTGCCAGAGATTCAATCCTAAATCCGACACTTGGAGGTTCCTGGGCTCGATGCCAGGTATCCAGCGGTATAAGATTCATCCCCAGAGGGATATTATTCATGAAGTTACAGGGCTGAAAGGGGTGGGCTGCTGGGGATCCCAGAGCTCGATGGCAGATTCCTCCACATCCACTGCTCCGATATTGGACCCGATTGCGGGAGATTGTTGGGCTCGACGCTGGCTACGCAACGGTATAAAGGACGTCTCTGTCGCATAAAAGCTCAGGAAATCGCTGACCCTTGTGAGAGTTGTCTTTATAGGTACCCTGGCGATCCCAGAGCTCGATGGCAGATTCCTCCACGACCACACCTCCGATCCTGGATCTGATTGCGGGAAGTTGTTGGGCTCGACGCCAGCTACGCAACGGTATAAAGGATGTCTCTGTAGCATCGAAACTCAGGAAATCGCTGTCTTCTGTGGAGAGGATCTTTATTGTAGCCCTGGGGATTCTTTACTCGACGGCAGATTACTCTACAACTGCTGGACGGATCTTGATTCCATTTGCGGGAGATTGCTGGGCTTGACGCCAGCTATCCAACGGTATAAGGTACATCTCTGTCGCATCGAAACTCAGGAAATAGCTGTCTTCTGTGGAGAGAATCTTTCTAGTACTAATAGCCCTCGCTATCTTTTACTCGATGGCAGATTACTCCACAACCGCTGGACCGATTTTGATTCAGTTTGCGGGAGGTTGTTGGGCTCGATGTCGGATTCCTAACGGTATAAGGTACGTCTCTGTCGTATCAAAGCTCATGAATCCGCCAACCCTTCTGAGACTGGTCTTTCTAAAGGTGCCTCAACTCGATGGCAGATTCCACAACAACCGCTAGGCCAAATCTGGATCTGATTGCGGGAGGTTGTTGGGGTTGAAGCCAGCTACGCGGTGGTATAAGGTACGTCTCTGTCACATCAAAGCCCATGGATCTGCCTGCCCTTCTGAGATTGGTCTTTAGACTAAAGTAATGGAAAGCTTGATAGCAGATAACTCTAGAACCGCTTGACCGATTCTGGATCCGATTGCGGGATTTGGTTGGCCTCGACGCCAGCTTCACAATGATATAAGATCCTTCCCCCCGCGACTTTTATTCATGATGTTACAGTACTGAATGGTGTACTGGCGATCCCAGAACTCGATGGCTGATTCCTCTACAACCAGTTGTCCGATTCTGGATTTGATTGCAGGGGGTTGTTGGGCTTGACGCCAGCTACGCGGCGGTATAATGTACGTCTCTGTCGCATCAAGACTCATGAATCCGCCAACCATTCTGAGACTGGTCTTTCTAAAGGTCTATGAGCTCGATGGCAGATTCCACCACAACCGCTTGACCGATTCTGGATCTGATTGCAGGAGATTGTTGGCCTCGACGCCAGCTTCACAATGATATAAGGTCCTTCCTCCCACGACTTTTATTCATGATGTTACAGTACTGAATGGTGTACTGGCGATCCCAGAACCTGATGGCTGATTCCTCCACAACCAGTTGTCCGATTCTGGATCTGATTGCGGGAGGTTGTTGGCCTCAACGCCAGCTTCAGCATGATGTAAGATCCTTCCCCCCGCGACTTTTATTCATGAGGTTACAGGGTCCCAGGTAGGGGTTGAGTACTGAGGAAAGGTCGAGTTCCCGGGCGGTAAGGGGTTGCTTATGAGTATCATGATCAGTCCTGTACATTAGAACAATAGAACACTAGTAGTCATAAATTTAAAACACTGAGAGCATGAAATCTATTGTGACCCAGGTCAGGAAAAAGTAAAGGGGGGACCCTTCGCTAATCTCAGGAAGATGTGGTCTGTCGTCAGATGGCGTCCGGAGTATTAGGTGCTGCATCCGGTGCGTCCTGAGTATTAGGTGTTGCGTCTGGTGTGTCCTGAGTATTAGGTGCTGCATCATGTTGCGTCAGGTGGGTTGTGTGGTAGGGTGGTTGGGTCCTGATTCGCGATTGGCGTTCCAGCATCGGTGCGTCAGATGCATAGAACGCACAGAACGCAGGAAAATATTTTTGCTGATGGATGTCCGCCAGAGTCGTGAAGGATCTCATTGGAATCCGCTCGGCGAGGGGAATCGAATGGTATAGGTTTCGAAGAGTCTGCATGGCTATCGATGTCAGCAGGGAGTAAAAAGCAGATGTTCACTAGGCTGGTGCAGGTCTTATTGGAATCTGCTAGCCAAGGTGGGTTGAATGGGCTCTAGCCTGCAGCGTCTGGATATGCCTTGTGGAATCTGCTTGCAAAGGTCGATTGAATAGGGTCCAGCTGAATCTCAAGGCATTCCTGTAGCTCGGTGCCAGTGTGTCTTGATAATGTTAGATAGTTCCACTAAGTTGATGTGAGGTGAAAGAACTTAGGAAATCTTTGCGAGAGGTGTTACCTGTGATGATAAAAGGAGTATGTTGTGTGTGGTTACCGGGACAATAGCTGGTTAGTCATCCTATGTTAAGATCCTTTTTCGTCTGAAAACCCTTTACCTGACAGTGAAGTAGTCTGTCGTGAGTAGATGCCATCAGGGGCACGGATACTAGTAGGTCCCGGATGCAGCAGCCCAAGGGCGTCTTCCCTGGGGGTACTTCAGGCTATGATTGTGAGAAATTGACCATTCGGGTGCACCAGGCGGACAGGATGTCTGTTGAGTTGCACCCAACAGACTAGGATGCAACGCCTGTGCTGGGGTCCTCACAGGGTGGACTGGGCGGACTGGACAATCCGGACAGATTCGGTGCGTCCGGATGTACTGCCTATCCGTCCGAAGCAAATGTTTTTTTTGCTGATGAACTTAAAGTTTTATGAATAAATGATTACTTTATATTCTTTTACTTGGTATTGCATTTCATCTACAATTGATCTGGCAATCAATACAAGCCTACTGGATCCAATGACAACAAGAACTGACAAGTAGTTCTTCAGAGTTTAATATGGTCTAATAGGAGAAGAGTCCCAACTTGAATTAGACTTAACGAAAAGATCATTATAACAATTGTCGCTTGCTGATCAAAGTGATCTATTATGAGTTTAATACAGACTTATTATCAGATCCCAAAAGGACTATAAGGGATTGTTACAGTGCCCCAGCCACACAAACTAAAAGGCCAAAATACTAATATGATTTTGGACTCGAATGCACTCTTTTTTAGCATGATTATCTGCATCCAGGCCTGCCAAACCCAACTGTTGAAGGAGATTGAGAATTGTCTCATCTAGTAGCTGTTAGTCTTCCCTCTGGTATCACATTAACGTGAATAAGGGAATAGTATGTCAGTGCTATCTAATTACAATCTTGTTTATCTAGCTCAGCAAGGGTCGTAGGAAATATTTGAGAATCAATATAAGCAGTGTTGAGAAGTGTGCAAAGCCTGGCGGTATAGGACTTCCTATATAAATTGATAATACGAGCTTGGGTGTTGATGTCACTATTTCCCAAATTGTACTAAGTTAGTACTAAATACCATAGCAAATATTTTTGAAAAAATATAAAGGAAGATGTACTTGTGATGAAGCTCTTTGTATATTAGAAGTATGGTTTTGACTATGAGAGTCGTGTTCTGCTTGATTTAGACAATGTCGGCAGAATTCTGGATAATCTTTCCATTCATTCAAGTTGGAATAATATCAGGAGAGTTCGGGATGAGATTTGCATTTATTTGAACAAGATGGGCAAAGTTCTTGATAATAGTAAAAGAGTTTTGGATGATAGTGGCAGAGTTCTGAAGGATATTTGCATTTATTTGGATGAGATGACTAAGAAAAAGATTTATGATGCTCTTCATCAAATCAAGACAGTTGAAAATACTGGAGGCTGCCAATTCTTCATCCCGACTACTAGTCTCGCTCCCTCCAGCCTTGACAGTGTAAATTGCTGACATGGCGTGGTAAGAGTTGGTTGGGATATATTTTGTTAGTATCATAAGCCTGAGTGTTAGGGTGAAGTTGTGGTAGTTATCGGTGTTCAAGAGAGGGAGGGAGGGAGGTGTGCGTCCGTGATAGTGAAAGAGAGTTCTTATAATGAATTTAAGACTATTACCCGGACATACTGTGATTACTAAGCTGGTTATGAATCTGCCCTTGGACTCCCTGCTCCAAAAGAGAATTTATCAGAGCCATCCCGCAGCCAATCTGGCAATCTTGGCCCAAGCACTACCGTATACCAAGATCCACTCCGCTAGTCGCTGATACTAAAGCACCCAGGCAGATACCTAGGTCCCTCTGGGGACTCAAGCCCCAGCTCGGGAAAAGCAGTGACACAGGATAACGACCCCGAAGCACTATCAATCCGATTTATCTCGCTCATCTTCACCATCGCTCTGGCCGCTAAGTTTTACCGGACCGGCGGTGATGTCCCATTCCCAGAAACAACAACCGCAAGGAATATCTCCAGTTTTCAAGCAGACTTTTCACAAATCAAAAATTTGTTCGGTGGCCCTCATTGCTACCTCGCAATCGCGTCGACTTGTCCCCCCGGCCATCGAGGGCTAGCAACCTGCCGAAATACTGCATTGCCTCTTAACGACGGGTATATACATGCTGGCGAACACGCTCGCTGGAGTAACTTTCTAGGCAATCCGTTCAGGTACCGTAAGAACTGGAATAATTGAACGTCACGCTAGGAGGTTGGAGTTGCCTTTGCCGGTAAAGTCTGGCTCTTTTTTCTTTTTTTCTTTTTTTCCTGTCCGAGAGAGGCAATTTGGGACGTCTTAGGGCGAGGTTCAAGTATTCACGTTCTCACCGGATGTAGTATGATATCAAAGTAGTAGCGGCGACCTAACCTCACTATTCCTAGCACCGTGGCTTCAGACATACCCGCGGGCTCAGAAGTGGGAGGTTATTGACAGGGTGCAGTTGACATTCCGCTCTGTGGGGCTAGCAGATGTGGAGGGCATGAAGTATCGGGCTCATACAATACTATGAACCGCTTCGGCATATACAGCGAAATCTCCCTAATTCTTTGTGGACTTTGAGTAGAAATGATGACTGTCAGGAAAGATTATTGATTCCCTTGTCATTCAACTATGATATAACAAGAATTCTGTAGTCGTTATCATAATATCACTCGGTAAACACCCATCATCAGAAAAACAAATTTAGTCACCACTAAATTCATTAGCCTCCCTACCATACAAGCCGTCCCGTACAGCAAAAGGAAACACAAAAACATCTCGTACAGTGTTCAAATGATTAAAATAATAAATACGGGGTAAATAACAAAAATAAGCCAACCCCTAATGTTACATTCCCCCCCGCTCTCCCGTACCCAAAGCCGTATACAACAAGCCTAAATAATATCATCAAACCTAACCTTCATAGTAGTCGGGAACGGCCAGTATGCGCTCCAGTCCTCCTTCATGTAAACCTTGAAGCCCCCAGGCTTAGGAATATACTTGAGTTCTCCCTGTGGCCCCGGTGCCCTCCTCAGCCCCTTGAGCTTACCAAACTGCATGAGCATGGTGGTAAGGCCGATAATATTCGCCGCCTTTCCAAGACACTCGTGCGGTCCATCGCCGTACTGCATGTAACTAGCCTCCGGTCGATCGAGTTTGACCTCCAGCGGGTCGGGGAAGACCACCGGATCGCGGGAAGCTGTGACAAAGTTTACGAATACCATGTCGCCCTTTCGGAGTTCGAGGTCGCGTCCGTTGTCTTCGATGGTGATGTTATCCGGCTCCACGCGGCGATAGAGACCAAAAGTGCCGGCGAGACGGCCGCCTTCGAGAGCGTACTTCTTGATGGTTTCCCAGGCTTCGTCGGTGCCCAGGTGTGCTAGGCGTTGGATCTCGGCGAGGTGATGAGCATTCCTATCTTCCAGGTAGAAGTCCAGGACCTGAGCGAATATCTGGCCCTGGTTGGGCGCCGAAGCACCCGCTGTGGGAACAATGTATGACCAGGTTACGTCGTATGGAGACTTTCCGCTCTCGAGGAGACGCTTGATCATCATCCACCCGTAGGATGTGAGCGGGGAGGACTTGTTGCGTCCGCGGACGTTGAGTGGGTCCCAAATTCCTTGTAGCCATGACCAATTCTTGATTGCTTTGACTTGTGCTTCAACGAGGCTACCGTATTGTCGGACGACCTTGAACCCGGCCTGGCGTAGCGGGAAAGACTTGCTCGAGTCGATATCAAAGAAGATGATTATGAACATGACGCACAGAATCGTGTAGAGCTCTTGCTCCGTGTAGATTCCCTTGGGATGATCCTCGCACTTCATCGGAAGATTAAAGATCGAGGCGGCAAACATTGTTTGAGCAATGTTTCCGATACTAAAGAAAATGTCAGACCTTATCTCCATACAATTTTTGGGAAAGAGACTTACTCTCTAACAGCATCGACCTGGTAAGCATCACCGAGGCTGTATGCCTTCTTTCGGATCAACCTCTCCGTGACCTCCTCGTAAAATTTCCTAATCTGCTGCCTCCAATCTACATCCCCGAGATACAACCGCTGTCTAACAAACTGCTTCTGTTCGGTATTGGATGGCTTATCACCGCTCAACATGAAATCCGCTCTCATGATATAATCAAACCCAGCGCCCCAGGTGACCTTGAAATTCTCGGCATCGCACAGAATCTGTTTCGTGGCGCTGTAGGACAAGATGGGAATGCGGAGGCGGGTGAAAACCGGTCTCTCGAAATCGAATTGATCGACTGAGCCGAGAGCAGTGTGGATCTTGTGGTTCTCTTCTGGGATGGTGAGTGGGAAGTGTGCGTAGATTGAGTTGAACTTGAAGTGGTTCGGGAAAGCTTTGAGAATCAACTTGTATCCAACGCAGCCGTTGACAATAGCCGGATCAGAAGATGCTTCCTGAAGACCCCAGTTGGTCAGGTGGGAGGCGGTGTAGTCGACAGTGTAGAACCTGTCGCCGCGGACTAAAGTGACAGCGTCACTGAGAATCGCACGAGAAATAGTGTATGTAGGTCCGATACCGACACCCGGACACATCGGCTTCTTGTCGGCTTCGGCAACGAGACCAGCATACATCTCGACAAAGTCCGGATGATCGTACAGCTGTCGGAGGGTGTTGGCGACGGCCGGGTCAGGATTGATGTCCTCGAAGGTGGCGTGTGGCTTGAGTCCGAAGAACTCACGGAATTCGTTCAAAGAGGCGACCTGCCACTTGCGAGATTGCTCAATGCCCAAAACCTCGACAAGGCGGAGGACATGCGGGACATTGCGCGCGCCAAAGGCACCTGCAACATCTTCGATGCTCTCTGTGAGGATCTTTACCAGGTCGTCATCATGATAGCTGCCGTCGGCTTTACGATCCAAACCGGCGATGTTCCGCTCAACGGGGTCATCGCTGAGGCTTGCCTCCCATCTGCCAACACCTCGGAGGAACTCGGGCATTTCAATGTCCTTAGTATCCCTACCAGGGAATAGACGCTGGTAGAAATCCTTTGTCCATTGATCGTCGCGCTTGGATATGCAAGAATGCCATCTGTAAACCAGGTTGAACTCGGCAGAGACCATGTTGCCAATACCAGCGGGGGTGCCATCGGGATTATAAACCTTGCTGGCCTCGAATCGGGGATCAAGTGTCCAGGTGGTGTCTACTCTGTTTAGGTTGACAATGGTCCTTAGGTAGTCATTGAGAACAAAGTTGATGTAGAGACCGCAGGTGACCCTTCGGAGTGTTAGCATCCGACTCATCTGGTATGAGGAATGGAAAAACATACAATCTACCAGTCTGGAACAAGTCCTCATCCTGTCTCTTCAGGGCGTTTGCCTGCTTGGTAGCCTCATCATCCCCATTCGGATATCTAGGGAACTTCAGGTCGAATCGTCCACCCTCATTAATATCTTTGAGGCTATATAGCCGTTAGCATACGAATACCCCAAGGATGTCAGAGGAGAAAACTCACTTCTCAACAACGTAGTTATGGAACCGCCCAAACATGATAAGCAGTACCGAAACACCAGGTGGGAAAGCCAGCAATCTCTTTTCACTGTAACTGTCCGGCTTGATCTTTCCGTCCTGGAATGTCCGAATCTTGGACTGATCCTCCAAATTATTTCCATAGAGCGGTGACAGGTCCAGGTATGACGAAGCATCCGAGATATTTGGATCCGCTCGGTTGGTCCGGAACAAATCTATTAAATCCGTCAGTATAACCAAATACGTAACGCCTTGCCCGAGTGACTTACCATGAATAATAATACTGGCAGTATAAAACAGCATACTACTAACGTTGTTATCATGTTCGCGGTAGTGCTCATCGTTAGGACCCCGAGAGAAAATGCTGTCGAAAAGTGTGTATGCATCCGGTGGCGCGCCGGGCATCTTGGTCATTGGCTTCACAGATCTCGCATATGCGGATCCCGCACGGCCTAGTTGGGGATACAGTACGTTGTTGAACCCACCATCCGCCTGGCGATAGGAGAACTCATCACCGAGATATGATAACGGAGGGTGTTGAAGCGAGTCCCAAAGCTGATCTACTTGGGTTGTAGTCAAGGCAACGCGAACTTTGCTTGTTGGAGGGAGTCGTGAAGTAAGTTGTATCGCACGTTCCATCTACATAATATTATAGCCCAGTTAGCTCGCAATCCTCACGACTTCGCGTATATAACAACATGGCATATTCACAAACGTCGATCTTCTACGATGGTTTCACGAAGGTTACTCACAATCATAGTCTTATCATCCACCGCTCCGCCCTTTATCTTCTGCTTGAGGAGATCCCGTAGCGTTCCCACACTTTCCCAGAAGAACCCCCCGCGCCTCAATGTGTTAATATCGGTCAATATGCCAGTCTGCTTAACCTCTGGAGGCCCCCGATCCTTTCCATCTCCGAATCTGTTTGGTAGGGGGCGATTCGAAGCGTGTAATAAGTTTGCGAATTGTTCGAAGGTGCTATCCACTGCTGCCCTCGTAGGCTTTGCAACTGGTGGAGGGGGTTTTGCCCGTGTAGCATATTTCACCGCCTTTCCCTTGCTCACACCATTCGATGCACCGTTTGAGTGGCCGCCGGTAGCACCGTTTGTACCGTTGCTGTGAGAGGCCATTGTATCCTGACGAGTCGTATACTAGGGCAAAGACCAGAGACAAAAAAATATACCTTAAAAAGGGATTCGAGGAAAAGAGGAGCTCCTTATAAAAGTACGAGAAAGGAGCGCTGCAATGTGGAGGTGTCAAGGGAATGGGACTCATTCCTCCCTTTATGCTTCATGCAAGCTCCTCTCGATCAGCGTGATGAACCCCCCACCTCCTCAATTAGCAAAACTACTCATTAGCTTTCGAGCTAATAAATAGCTACCACATCCTAACCCCCAAGAACCGAAGGTTCACCCTCGCGTAATTCACACCCCAATTGGTGTCTTGATCCGAAGCATACTGTCCATATGGTCCACTCTGTGACTTGGGCGGTCACGGATCGCGAGATACCTAGCCACCAACTCGAGCCATGTTCCTACACCTGGGCCAAGTCCTCAAGGAACTAGGACGGGTCTAGAGTCCTACAAGATGGGAAAAGCGGATGACATACTAGTGCTCTGTACTCGAGTACTACAACAACGGACAAGGACGTTTACAGATTGCGGGCTAAAGAGTAAGGAGAAAGACCCAATTTGAGAATACCGTAAGAACTCCTTGGAATTCACTATCACACTATCAGCAGAAACCAGGGCACCAGCCCCCCCCCCCCACGGTCGGTTCAACCCACTAAGTTAACCGAATTGCGAATTCCAATTAAAGAGTTCCAACACATCGAGAGACTATACCATGGTTGGAAAGCACTAATCCTTCTCCGGAGCGTGTGTTTCTGGATCCCGGAGATTGGCGGCCCCCGGAGAATGGCTAGAGCCCTTCCCACTTGTATTCGGACGGTAGTGGTATTGTGTCCGAGTTTGGTAAAACCTACGGGAGTATCACACAAGGATTGCTTAAAGCAAGACCTCGATAGTTTGTGTGTTACATGTCTAGTCCAATTGAAGCAAAATATCCACTAGCATAAAACCTTAGTATGATGCCTCTACGAGCACCGTGCTAGTGCTCGAGCAGGGTAGCTGCCGGGCAGGGTTAACAATACGGACAATACTTATGATATGATAGCAACCCCCCTTCAGTAGAGCCCTCGACCCTGCTTGTGTGCATACCAGGATACACCATCACGCGCATCATACTCGAGAAGTGGAGCAGAGCCCTACCTACCTCTACGTCAGTATATTGGATCCAGCTGGATTCCCCCCATCTCTTAGAGGACGGTAATAATATATGGATTGGTGACAAGAGAGAAGGGAAGGTGGTCAAGCATGGCCCCCTTTTGGTGTAAAAAAATTCAATCAATTTCCTCGCAACGACTCTCAGTTGTAAAATCCCATAGGCTCGAAATTTTTTCTAGCATAGTATGATAGTATGCTAAGCACTACGAGTAGAGGGTCTCATGTTTTCAAATTTAATTTTTCTCGTTAACCACAAAGAGCCCAGGATTTACCTCTCAAGATTAACTCAAGATGCCGAGAAGTTCGCAGCGGGAGAGAGAAGCTGAGAAACTATTGATACTGCAGGCTGAAAAGGGCTGCTAAATCCCCCTTGTGAGCGCACCAATTCCAAAACACAGGTCCTTTTCATATCTCAACATACAGTACTGTACCGTACAATAAATCAAGCTATCAACACAAGTGCTTGATAGTTCCAATTCAGAAGGAGGTAGCTATTCTCAACGCACATACAGTAGCTCTCAGAAATTTCTCAGCTCGGCAGTGTTGGGGTCAGTCCCTGACTATTACCGGTAGCAGTCTTCGGCGCAAAACAGTCAATGGCCCGAGTTCTCAGTCGCCACTTCAACCCGCCAGGCGATCACGACCGGAGAAAGCTACTCGTAAACCTCCTTCCGTCCAATCAGTTTTAATTGACGCGCGGTGACCATAAAGTAATTACTCTTGTCCTCGACGGCTAGGAACTGCAGGAGATATTTTACCAACCTCAGCTGAAGTTGGAACAAAGATTTTCTCTCTCTCCACCAAGATCGGGAAACTTTACAAGTGGTTACCCAAGGGATGTTTCTCGGATGTACGATTGATTGGCCAATGGCGAGTAAACCTTGCACGTACTCGTATACTGCACAGCGACAAGAGTGCGGCTCGTAATAACGGACGATCGGGGAATACCCCAGCACCGCACAGTTACAGTACGGTACCGCATTCTGAACAGGAAAAGCGGAGATCATCGCGCCCGCCTGAGGCAGCCGATATCCTCGAAGGGTAAATTCTGGCAAGGTAAATGACGCAAGTTGCATGAACAGCTCAATTGAAGCCCGTTGCTCCTTTTGGCATTATGCATCAGTCACCCCCTTGTAGAATCAGAGGTCTGTCATTAATAGATCAACAAATTTGGAGGATATCTCCATCTATATCCAGAAGGGTATGGGTAGCCACATTGTTTCACATAATAAAGCTTGGCAAGTCCATAATGCGAGCCAACTGATGGGTTATCCCCGGATCAGGTGGGTCGGGGAGAGGAAAAAAAAGAGAAAAAGACAAGCGAGGAGGGGGTGCGAAGAGGGGGAGAATTGGGATACCGTACACACTGCCCATCGTGAAGCCTAGAGCACCCGTACAATACCCGAATATCTTGGTTAGGGTGGAGGATAAATATTAAACGAATACTGGACAGCAGTCTACGGCAACGCCCCGTTGTGCATCCGTAGAGAGCGCCTGCCGTACTCCCCTCCTGCTCTCCTATCTTCTCAGTGGGTCTCTTTGTTCTTCGGCTATCGTTGGCTCCCCGGTGGCTTAGGGTAATCCGATTTGCGAGTTCAGCCAGAGTTGCACCCAAGATCCGTGTCTGCGAGGACTGGGGCTTGCGCTGCATCGGGTATCAAGGGTAAGTCTGTCGAATCTCCTCCGGTTGGCTCGATGGCCAGATCGACCGCTGAGAGAAGGATGTTTGTTCCACAGCGCCGCCCGCGCCAAGAGTTCAGTTCCACAGACCTTTTTCTTTCACCAAAAATTAATTAGTGCAAATGGCCAATTCGGCCGCATAATTCGCATTGCACATACTCGAGTACTGTGCCAAAACAAGCTAGAGCCGGACCGACTTCTGCTCACGCCCTAGCAACTACTTGTAACGGGTTAGTGCTGGGTAAAGGACCGCAACCGGCCATCGACGAACTTTGTTGGCTTTTTTCCATCCGAGATTTCATCCCTGTAGCGTAGATCATTACTCCAGCGGCTCGGCAAATCTGGCGAGGGTGGTTAGCCAAAAGCTTCTCTTGCGCGTAGCCAAGCAATCAGAGATATGCAGAAGGCGAATAAGGGTCTCACTTTCGCCGAACTTGGCAGGAAGGATGGTTGCTTTCTTTTTTCCTCTTCATCGCACTCTACCCTCCCTACCGTACCCATGTCCCCAGAGCTCGTATGAACGAGGAGGCAAGGGCTAGCTATCCAGGAACTACAGCCCTCGTGCACAACCTTCTTCCATTTGGTTCTCGCAAGTGAAACATTTCATCCACGCACGAACCGCTGATCGTCACTTCAACCTCCAGACCACTCCATCACAATTTTAGTGTGCAGGACCATGAACACACCGTGACTAAGGAAAAGGGCAATTCGCTTCCTGCCTCCCTACCCATCCCCCAACGGGATCCCAAAACCTATGCTACAGTATGATACTAGTACAATTCTCTCAAATCGCGCTCCCCTCATTGGAGGAGGGCGTAGGACACTCGCGTCGTTGTCATACCCAGTGGGGTAGGAGGAGGGTGGAGGCCGACCTAATAGCTCATTCCCTCTTTGCATCACGAGTTCAATTGCAATATGCGCGATAAGGAGCTGTAATTCCCACCCTTTCATATGCCGAGCCCGAATCAATATTATCCACCGCGCGTGCCTGCAAGGTGGGAGTTTTTGACCTACATCGCACACCCCCCACAATCACTCTCCCGCCTGCGCATGATAGCCCAACCTGAGGTACCATATTTGAGGATTCTACACCCCGTTGCACTCAAACGGATATGACAAACGCATGAGAGTGATTGGCCTACACACAGTACCGCTCATTACCCACCAATGACTCCTCTCACGGGTTTAACGCGCTGTGATTGTGCTCCACAATATCATAGCAACAAGAAAACGTTCGAAATATGATACCATCGATGACGGTAGGGTACCACCACCACATGGAGTCGACACCAGCCTGGGCCATACCAAAAACTCGACCCCTCTTGAAAATATTATCTTTTTTTCACCTTTTTAATGTTCCTTCGGCACTCGTTAAACAGCTGCAGAAGAGCAGGAAGGGAGGGGGAGCATGAAACTTTCCAAAAGCAATAATGGGTGGATTGGATTTTTTTTTTTAACTTGCGATATTTGCAAATCTTACCTTCAATTAAGTTAGGCTTCGCTCACTGACAAGTGATAGCCCTCTTTTTCTTTCTTTTTTTTCTGGTTTAATCTCAGTGTCCGCCGAGAGCTGCAGCAACGAGTGAGCTAAGACATACAAACATTTCGACATGATAGTGAAACGATCTACATGAATTGAGCTTTGAGCTTGGAAAAAATTGCGAAAATTGTTCACTAGGGGGGGCCGAGTTAGAGTTAGACACTTTGCATGGCAAGTTCCATCTTAGTGTCTAAGGGACTCGGCCGCGAGAGTATCATAACTGTTGCTCTTCAAACAGTTCTTTACCGTTCCTGTGGTATCACCCGGCCATGGCTGGTGTCTTTACCTTTGGGTCTTAAGATGGGTGTGGTCCGGGTTTTTACTCGTACAGATGTTATGTAAGGGCGTGTCGGTGTCGGGCATGCCCCCCTGACTCGATGGTGTCTGCACGCTCTCGCGTAAAAACTCGAGCAACCCGACGCGGCTAGCTACCGTACATTAGTCCGGAATTCCCCCCTCCAGAAACATGGCCAAAAACATCAAAAAAACCCAACTTACAGTACTTTCACAGACGTAAAAAATAGGACAAAATAACACATGACCTTCTCAGCCGAAACTCCAATATCCTATCGCAAGGTCTACCGTATTTATTCGAGCTCTTAAGGCACCAGATTCTACGCTCGATCGGAAGAGACGTTTCGTCGCACTGGGCGTTTTTCTTTTCGCAAATAAGTGGTATCATAAGGTAGGGTGGTCAAATGAACCGCCGACTCGGAAGTATGTTTGAGCCGGGCATTAGGTTTTCCACTAGGCTGCCCGGAGCGATACAGTTTTGAAGTCTTCCAACCTTATTACATGGGGTATTTAAGTTATTTCATTGCCCTCTGCCGGATGTGTACCCAGGCACTTGGGGTAAGAAGGGCGTTGAGAAGCAGCCGCTGGTGCTCGGGCATGCTCCACAAGGTGACCGCACCAAGTTTTGGCCAAAGGATGATTTGAGGTGGCACAGTACTATGCTACACTCGCCATAAAACACACCTGCGATACTCCAACACTGGCAGCATTGCTATCCCTTAAATTGCTGAGGTTGTAATCGGGAACACTAGTCTAATAGTAATCAGGATGAGGAAAATTCCAGGACTTGGCATTGTAGCAGTGCCCGGGACGACGCAAAATCTGTACTGCTCGTCATGCATGCGAGAGAAATGACTTGAAAGTAGGGTTCTTGTAGTGGAAGTGATCAAGGTTACTCGAATAAGCTGGCAGAGATATCAACGAAACAAGGGAGCTAACCAAAATTCCTAGGTTATACCCCCGCGGCCGAGTTGAAGTTGGACACTTTCTATGGGAATTGCCACCTTAGGTGTCCAACCTCAACACGGCCGCGGGAGTAAATTAGTTTGCAGTCCCAACTACCCAGAACCATGTTTCCCGAGCCCCAGAGGCCTTTCGCGACGTTATGGATTTCATCACCAAAGTCGCTTTTTCGGCAATTTTCGGTTGAATATCCAGGTTTTCAATCTCGCCAGGAATATCTTTCCTGGCGGATTTATCGCCGGATCGGCATGCAGTGGTTCCCCCGTTCCCGCCCTCTTGTTTCCCATCTGTCCGGGTGTGCGCGTGCAGCGTATACACCCATCCCTATGCATCGCTGCAATCGCGTACCGTCTAACTTACCCCCCCCCCCCCCCCCCCCGCGCGACCCTCCCTGCAGCAACCGCTATATCCATCGTTCGCCTAGCCACGAAATCCAAAAACCCCTCTCCACCTACACTCCTCTCATCATCACATACCACCACCGCACACACCAAGACTACCGGCGCCCCCGGTGTCATCCAGCGGTGGCCTTTCGCGGTGATTACCCGCTGGGCTCCCGACTGAGGCCATGTGGGTCAGGATAGGTTGCTTCCCCTCATTTCGAGATTGAGCCCAGTCGCGGCTGTTCTACGATGCAAATTTAGGCTTCTTAGACATACAGCGCTTCCTTGGTTTAGTTGGGTTCGGTTCGCAATGGCTCGGGTAGCCTAACCGGTATAGCGAATTCGGGGTTGGAGGGGGGGGGTGGCATTATTTATTTGAGGGTCAATTGGCAGGAGGGTTTGGTCGTAACGGAGAAATGGCCATGGAGCTTAATAGTCACTGGTTAGAATCATCCTCCGATATCAATAGGAAGTATACAAATGAGGTCGGGGAGTGATTGGTGGGCATGGGCACATCCCCGGCTGAACAGCAAACACTTTAAATCCAGCAACAGCGATGGAGGTCCTTATCACCAACCCTTCGTTTTATAACCACCCACCCCGTTTGCAAAGTAAATACCATAGAAGTTCGAAAACGTTCCCATGAACCTGTATAAACTTAGCTGAGCTTTCCGGTAGTCAAGGGTGATACTTCGGAGGAAAGCAGTAAAGTCTAAATGCTATAATACACTAGTGAGGGGAGGGGGTGGTGTTTCTATGCAGGCATGCCCTACGGCCACTGAGGTCTCTCCATTCTTATCTCTAATCATGAGCGGTCACTCGATATTTTAATTTGGTACCGTCTTCTACTACTTGCGAATAGATTTTATATTCCAGGTCCGCATGTTCTTACTAGCGATTACGAATTAAAGTTGTCTACGGTAGTGGTTGGATGGTCCGAGGTGGGTGATTTTCTGCAGCGCCCCCGCGCCGGGTTTAATTGGGCAGTTGGCGGTGGTTGTACGCTACCTGGATGTATCTCGTCACTATTCTAGTGGAGGAAAGTATCAAGCACAAGGCTGATCGGGGGCCCGGGTACCGTCGATCAGATTTTGACTAGTCGATACCCATTTGATACAAGGTGCCGTAACTTGGGAAATAGCGGGTTGGTTGTGATGGAGTAACCCCATCGTGGTATGTTAGGTTAGGGCACACTTGTAGGTGTGAGCAGGGCTATTGGCCAGACCGCGCGGCGGTGACTGGTGTTGTGTGGTAGGAGCCCACTGTGCGGGCCACCACAAACTGTATCTAGTCTGAGCTGCGTTCCTTTCTCTGGACGACAACTACTCATGGTTATCACACTCCTTTGCGAACACACTTGTCATATATATCGGATATCGAACACATCTCAGTTTTCCTATCAGCGACTGACCCGGATCGTTCTCGTGACGACAGATCCGATCATAGCTGTGTCCTTGCGGTGCCTGTCCGACGGCATATTCCCTGCGCGGAAACCAGACCTCCATCAGGTTGGTTAGTGAATGCCACCCACGGCTAGGGCCAATGAAATCACAGAATCCTATCCAAGTGCACAAGAGCAAAAGCCCTATCGAATGGTCACTACAAGTGAAATACTCTTACAGTAAGCCACTACAGAGGTTTTCGCAGTAACCCTCCTGGGGTTCTCCTTTCCCCGACAACCTTCCACCACTCTCCCATTATCCTCATCAATCGCTCTTCCCCCATTCCATCCACTCCAGAGGTGAAAATAGCCAGCCCGAATGGCCTCCCACTGCCATGTAGTACCCCGACTGGTATTGTTGCTATCGGCCATCCTGATGCGGCTGATATTGTCGTTGAGCGAGACGCGTCTACTGGTACGACTAGAACGTCAACATCAAAGCTCCTCATGGTGGATTCGATACCTTTATCACGGCTGAGCTTGTGCAGATGGGCGAGCGCAGCGAGGTATTCCGGCGATTTGGTGCCGTTGGTGTGGTTTGCCATGAGGAATATTTCTTGGCAGCAATGATCTGGGGGCATTTCTAGTGGAGCATGATTTATATTAAATGCTATTATGTCCGAAAGTGCACAGATGGTGGTGTTCTTGAGGGGCGAGAGGTACAGCTGAAGTGATTCTTTGAACTCAGTTGCTGGTTAATGTTAACTTGTGTAAAGAGGGGTTGGGGGAGGTTGGGAAGGAACCTAGTACAGTGATCTGACCAGGGTTAGATAGAATCTCGGAGGCAAGTGGCATATACACTGGGTCTACCACCACTGCTCCTAGGGCTCCCAGCTTTCGAAGTGCGTCGAGCGATTCATCGATTATCTGACCCCAATTTAATCAGAAGCTGTCCAGACATGTGCGTGAGCCTGCAAGATACCTGCGTTGTGCTGGTGGAAAACAAACATGTGGATCAATCCCCCATCCATCCCAAAAGCCAGCCTCCCTCAAAATCCCGATCCTTAAACCTTCCACTCCTTCATACAACGCATCTAAATATCTGCTCTCCTCCCCAACCATAATTCCCAACGTGGTTGCGATATCCCATGCACTCTTTCCCATAACTCCAACAGAATCCATACTCGGTCCGACTGGAATCACTCCATCGACTGGCACCTTTCCCACGGCGGGCTTGATGGCGTATAGCGCCGCGTACGAAGCGGGGATAATAATGGAGCCATCGGTCTCTGTACCAAGAGCGAGTGGAGAAAATCCGGCAGAGACGCCAACAGCTGAACCCGAAGAAGAGCCGGAAGGATTCCAATCTGGTGAGAGCGGGTCGGTAACATAGGCGGAACGTGTTTGGCCGCCACGGGCGGACCACCCGGATGGCACTTTACCAAAAGCTGCCCGGAAGTTGGCCCACTCCTGTTGAAGGTAAACGAAACGCCGAAGAGAAATGACTGAGACGAGCACTGACCGACATGTTGCTCTTACCAATAATTATCGCACCTGCATGTCGGAGCTTTACGCCGGTAAGCATTTTTAGCGAGAAAAGCAAGCGAACTCTTCAGAATTACTTTTGCAATGACCCCAGCATCATCGGGAACAATTGAACCTTCCAGAGCAAAGGATCCGGCAGTGGTTTGCATACCCAGGCTTGGGTGGGTCGCGATATTGTCCTTCACCAGTATTGGGACCCCGTGTAGTCGGCCTCTGAGCCTTCCGACTCTTCTCTCGTGGTCCAGCAAAGCCGCCTGGTCCAGCACTAACCTTCTCGGGGCGGCATTGATGACAGCTCGTAAGTTCAATCCATGACGGTTATGCGCTTCGATTTGTGCTAGATATGCTTCTACTAGCCTGACACTAGATGTTTGGCCTGCCTCTAGGCGATATGAGAGTTCTTCGGCGGTGGCCGTAAAAAGGTCAATATTAAGGGCTAGAACTGCGGGTGATATTATCGATAGGAAAAATAGGGAGAGAAGCATTTCTGTAAATTGTTTTTTCCTAGCATTTGAATGAAGGGGAGGGTGAGATTGGTCATCTGATAAATACTTTGTGAGTATGATATCGGTAGTTGAGATTCCGGAAGAGGCGCTTCCGGCTTTATTGCTAGGTCGTCTTGGCTCTAGGGGCCCACGTCGCAACGCAGAGGCTCTAACGGGAGTAGGACGAAAACTAGTGGGTCACGGATGGAGATAGTCAAGTTACAAACAACATCCGGAAGGGATGGAATTCTACGGACCAAATACGCCCTTGCATGTTCGGGCTAATATGCCCCTACCCCCGCATCATACCTGGTACGAAGCGGTGTTTTTTTGTTACCCCACCCTGACGTGCCCACTTTTTTGCCTGCAGGATACGCCTACTCGTACTCGAGTACAGTACTCGAGTATTCATCGCCCGCTACTTTTCATCGCGCCCCTGTCGAAGACTACGCTCGAGTACCTTCCCGGATTCGGACCTAGTTCCCCGCGTCGCCTGTTCTGAAGTAGTAGGTTACTATCCAAGAGCTCCAAAGATTTATCTTTGCCCGGAACAAAGTACTCTGAACAATGTCATGCCCATGAGAGAAAATCGGGTCCAGGATCTGCATAGTGCCTGAGTAGTCCTAGCACTACGATATACCGTTGACAAGAATTGCTACTAAAACCACTCCCTAACTTTAGAGCAGCACTAGAAGAGAGGTGCTTAGGTCAATAGCTTTGATACTTGTACCATACACAGGGAAACCTAATCCCACGAAACAGGGTCGTGAGTTTCGCTATCTGGAGGGCGCAGGAAGAGCTTATTTTGATTTTTTTTGACAATCAATTTTCAGTTTTTTTAATTTTTTTGCTAAGAAACCCTCGAAACACTGAAGGGCTAGGGTCTTGTTCTACGGATGCTGGACGGAGTTTGCTTTCTTACGATACGGTTTTTTTTCTTGATTTGCTGCCCGCGTCTGGGGTCGCCTTTTTACCTTCGGGATGTAGGAGATCGCGCTAGTTGATCATAGTATATCACTCGGTATCTGTTGAGTTTAACTGTTGAAACGACTGTTGTTGTATTGATTGGTATTGAGAGAAAAGTGTGGGTGACCGCGACTATGTAACAAGAAAAGACGCAGTCACGATTTCCCCAGTTCACAGAGCCTCACTTGCCGCCGCATCACCGCCGCATCGCCAGCATCTCCCGGCTTACATAACACCCCGCAGTCAACCATACCAGATATGGAAGGATGCTCCAACATTAACTGTAGCAACAGACGCCTGAGTGAAAAGAAGAATCGTTGATCTTGTATTCATATAGAGGCCAGAACACCTCTTTATACTAAAGCCCTAGCATGCAGAGTTTTTCTAGCGTCAATAGAATAGAGATGTGTCCCCTACATATACCGGAGACCATTCGGTCACCATTACAACATTAACTTAATCTCTTCATAAAATATTATATTTGGGAATCCATAGCTAGTCCATTAACTCATAAATGTAGTGCTATGCTCTCTAAAAATGGGGCTTGGGATTGTGGGATATTGAGGCATTGTGTGGTATCATACCGGTACCGGACGGGCAGCCAGAAATGGGTGACCCAACAAGGGGAATTGGGCCCTCTGGTCTCGAGCTGATTGAGGAGTTTTTAGGATATAACGCCCTACTGTCCCCATTGTGGGCTGGCGATACATACAAGGGGATCCCCTACTTCTCAGACCCTTCCACAATCAACTGGTGGCACAATTAAGATGTGAGAGGCCAAAACTTGGGTGGTACAGTGTTGTACACGTACTAATCCTGAGAGATCATATGAACTGGCATGTGAATATACCGGTAGGTATCGACCCCACGGTTTCGATTTCATGGAGTGCATGCAGTTGCAGTACCGTTTCCGAACCGTTCCGGGGTATCCGCCGATCCCCACAGTATTGCACTCTCATAGGAATCTGGACCGGGCTTAGAAAGAATCTTGGGGTGTCTACGGGCCAAAAACGGGAAAATCATCTGCTAAGTTCTAAATCTGAATCATCCCTAGCTCAGATCATAGAAATGAGGGAGAATCGTGATAGAAACCTATCTGCTATAGGGAAACGGAGACCGGGTTAACATTTCACAAGAGTCTGGTCTGCTTTCCCAATGCGTGGGGTGGAGAGCCGATGAACTAGCAGTGAATACACAATCCGAGGGAAAAAAATGGTATTGAGGGTGTTAATTCTTTCTTACATGTAACTTCATTGTCCTGCCGCAGTTGCGATCCGGAAATTTGCAGGGTGCTTATTATGAGTAGGGTAGGAAGTGCCCCCGGACTCTATTGTGTGCTCTGGATTCTGAGGAATTCCGATGGGGGGTAGATTGTGGCTCCCTGCGGTGCGGTGTGGTCCCAGGCTGTTAAGAATTTTCCAGGAAGGTGCGCTGTTGGCGCAGGCCATATATGGGAAATTAGAAATGCTCTTTCATAGTGACCGGAGGAAGTGGGTTATGTACAGTATAGAACAAATGAGAGGATTCACCTTACACGATTCTGCGGACACATCACATTGTCTCTCGTATTTTACCAGAGCGCGATATTCCCCGGCTGTTACAAGATGGCTGAGTTGAGGGAAGTCATTCCATCCCCCCCCCCCCGATTGTCTGCTGCCACGGTGGCAGCCTTGTTGATAGCTTGACCGGAAAGAAATGATATACAATGATAATAGCCGTGAGTTGACGAGAATAAAATTCAGCGGTGGGTGCTTACCATAAGAGCTCTAATAATTAAGAATCTCTCCAGGACGTTAGTTCTGCCTGTCGTAATAAGGTCTATTGCATTTCCATTTCATTTGACTCAACCGAGACTGAAACAGAATTCTCGAGCAGCCCTTTCTCCCTTAATCAACGTTGGAAATTCCAGACGCCCTAGAGTCATTCTCAGTTATTCCAGCTTTTACTGTAATGTCATTCTGGGTGGGTAGCGATTGTCTGTAGCCACATCCTGAGGTGGTTGGCGTTGCATAAGATTGGTTGCAGACCTCGGCCTGGGGCGGCTGGGTGTTGCTAAATTGTCAGGCTAACGATTCGGGGTCCTGCAATACTGTTGGCTACCATAGTATGATAATATTATGATACATGATTGCTTATTCGGTGGTTTTCCCTAAAAGTGTTGTGTTGTCAGGCTTATAACCCGAGATCCGCCGGTCTGGGGATTTACGCCTACGGAAGCCATCAATTGATTTCGAGGGTAAGGAGAAGGTTAAGCAAGTAAGTCAGTTGACAGTGATAGATGTTTAGGGAGGTTCCCGAGGCGCCAGCCGTTGGCACAGTAAGTATGATTGCTTCTCAAACACGTGACTAAGGATACAAGGTTGGTGTGGCTCACAACACATGTTTCTGTCTCTCACCAAAGAATGCAACCTTTCAGACCCTATTGCGCAGCTGGCGAACTCTTATTACTAAACAAATAGAAAAGAAAAATCCCAGGCCTTATCCTCCTTGATTTCCCCCGTAATGGGTTTTTCTTTTCTTTTAGTTACATTGGTATCGGGGGCTGCCAGCTCGAGCAACCTATACCGCATCGGGAAGACGTTATTCCTTTTCGGGGTGTTTTATCTCGAAATCCGGAAGTTAGAGGCCAATCAGAGATAGTTGATTTAACTAGTTTTTAGTGCAGTAGCTCAAGTGGGTGCTGCGAAATTTAGGGATATTGGAATTAGTGGTATCCGTTTTGGGCAACTCGAACCATAGGAATTATGGTTTAACATGAGGCTTCCAAGTGCGGGTCGATTCAGCCCTCCAGCGTTTGTGTCACGGATTTTGGATGAGTGGTTGTAATACCGGTGCTCGAGTAGTGTCAGCCGGGCGCAAGGCTTTGCCATCGACCCCGCTTTTCCCCACCCCCAAGTGATTGCTTTAATAGACCCTAAATGATCAACACCTTGCTCCCGACAACATTGAGAGCGGAAAAATTCAAAGATGTCTCGAGCCTTTAGCAATAACGATAACTCTATTATCATTGCAAATAGCTTTAACCATAATGTCCCCTATGATGAGTCCAAAATCCTGGCCTGGCTGTCTCCATTAGAACCATGGGCACGACATCGAGATATCGGAGCCCAGCGAGTGGGTAGTATAGGAGCCTGGCTGCTAGAAACCCAGGAATTCAGAAGGTGGCATGATGGCAATAGGGAGGATGGATCTAATCATGCGACCTTATTCCGCCACGGCAATCCAGGAGTGGGAAAGAGCTATATCATGTAAGAGAGAATGCCTTGTTCCCGGAAATCAAAGAACGGTATTGCTGACAGGCTGGGATAACAGTTCCCTAGTTATAGACAAGTTGTGCGACGAGGCCGCGGAGGAAGATACTGCAGTTGCTTGTTTTTACTTTGACTTTGCTGCCCGGAACGAGCAATCACCAGTAAATATTCTCGGCTCCCTACTACGACAGCTTGTTAGCGGATTGGAGGAAATCCCTGAAGCGATAGTCCGGGGTTTTCAGAATCAGAAAAAGGTTGTTGGGGGTAGAAGACTGCGAGTTTCGGGAATTTTGAGGATGTTCCAGGCCATCACAACCACAAAGCGCACATTTATATGCGTTGACGCACTTGACGAATGTGTGCCAGAGCACCGAGTGGTGATTCTTGAATCACTAAGACAGATTGTGCAGGGGTCGCAGAATACTCGCATATTTGTGACCGGAAGATCACATGTCCAGAGCGAGGTGGAAAGGAAATTGGATGGAACGGTAACTTTTGTGTTGATAGAGCCTAGGAGAGAAGGTATTGTTAAGTATCCGGAGATGATGAGCAGCACATTGGAGGCAAATGTTATGGAAAGCATCCCTGAAATAAGCTCGGAAACGTATGTAGAAACCAGTGCAAAAGCAAAGTTGTGCAAAACTACCCTAGGTTAAAGGCTAACATATTCGAGTCTAGATTCCTACTAGCTTCTCTTCACATCGAGGCAATCTTGCGAGAAACTAGTATCGCCCGCCGACGAAGAGGGCTCAAGCCAACCCAAAATGGGGCAGATCTAGGGGACGTTTACGGCGCGACGCTAGAACGGATAAAGGCGCAGGGCGGAGAAATGACAAAACTTGCGATGGCCACTCTCACATGGATCTGTCACGCAGAACGGCCATTGCTCGCGGATGAGTTGCGCCATGCGCTTGCAGTGGAGACCGGAGCGACGGATTTCGACACCGAAAATGCTCCTTCCATAGGTGCATTGCTCGGCTGCTGTCAAGGACTTATCACAGTCGATAAGGAAGCTTCGACTGTGCGGTTAATCCACTTTACCGTTCAAGAATATCTCCGCGCTCATGCCGACCTCTTCTGCAAACCTCACTCGATAATTGCAGAAGCCTGCTTGACTTATCTGAATTCATGACTGGTCAAGGACCTCTCATCCCACCTCCTTCCAGACTACCAAACCATGCCATTCCTCAAGTATTCTTCGAGGTATTGGGGAACACATGCGAACAGAGAGCTCTCAGACCGCGCGAGGACCCTGGAGCTCTTGAGTCAGTACGAAGGCCATGTATCCTCCTTATCACTTTTCAAGCAAATACTACATCCTAGATATACCGGAGGCAACGGTGCTTTCACCCGCTTCTCGGGATTACATTGCGTGTCTTTCTTCGGAACCTTTGATCTTGTGCTTGCATTGATGGACGCAAAAGGTTGCGAGATTAACAAACGCGATTCCGCCGGCAATACACCACTCTTCTGGGCAGCAGCGAATGGACACATTAAAAGTGACCGAGCTGCTACTGGAACAGGAAGACGTGGATCCCAATTCCCCGGGCCTAGATGGCCGAACACCAGTCTATTGCGCTGCTATGAAGGGGCACGAAGGAGTGGTAAAAATGCTTCTGGGGCGGGAAGATGTCGACCCCGACAGGCCAGATAAGAGAGGCAATACGCCACTCTCATGGGCCGCTTATAGCGGATACGAGGAGGTTGTGAGACTGCTACTTAGCCGGAAAGACGTTGACCCTAATTGTCCGGGTGAGGATGATGAAACACCATGTGCTACTTCCGAGGGACATGAGGGAGTTGTGAAGCTACTACTTGACCGGAAAGATGTTGACCCCAATCGTCTGAATAGGGGTGGTATAACACCACTCGGATGTGCTGCCCTCGAGGGATATGAGGGGGTTGTGAAGCTACTACTTGGCCGGAAAGATGCTGACACCGATCGTCCGGATAAGGATGGTCGAACACCACTCGGGTGGGCTACTATCGAGGGACATGAAGGAGTAGCCAAACCCCTGGATGTCTGTGGAAAGCTCTGATGCACAACGACTCCGCGAGCTATGAAAGAACTAATACCAAGTAGAATTTCGAGATAATCGATTACGCTCAAATCGCGCGGGGTTCCTTCTTTTCTAGCACCATCCTTGCCCAACCCCCGAGAGCCTAATATATGCTATTATAGCCACCGCCATCTTCCCCCTTTCCTTTCTCTGTCCTTTATGTCAGTCCTAAAGGGTGATCTTGAACTCAGCGGAAATCCGACTTCTATGTAAGCCTATGCCTTTCTGAAACCTACGAATGTTTGATAACATTTATGAAGGAAGGCTCACTAGTTTCTGTTCATTGTGTTTAGCATACAGCAGCTGGGAGACAATTTCATTTCCTGCACCATTTATCTGGAACAGATCCCTTGTTAAAACCCGCCCCCCCTCTTTCTTCCCTATTTTTTCTTGTGTTAGAGTTGACGGAAGTGGATAGTCGACGGACAAATATGTGAGAGTGTATGCAAGAGGGAGAATACGATGAAAGATTACAGAATGCCTTTGGTGATTTCATTTGTTCTGGAGTTGGGAGGAGATGAAAAGATCGACGGAGATGGTTTATGGTCATGTCTTTCCTTCATCATCGGTATAGAAGTATGCAGGAAAATGGGGTCATACATGGAGAGAAATGGCTGAGTGTGGAGAAAGATGGAGTGGGCAAGATGACTTCCTGATACTCTATATTCTTATGTTTTGTTTAGTTAGTCTAGAGTGATGACGAGCGAACCAAGTTTCTGATTATACCTGTCCTTTAGTCTAGCACTAGTATAGCTCGTGTGTTTGACCGTTGCGCCACTCGTTAGTCACCCCACGATAGGACCTCCGACATCTTATATCCATTTACTCTCTGCTTCCCATTCCCAGCGATATATGGACGGATGGACGGATGGACATATGTATAGATAGACGAACTACACATAAAATATTCCTTCTGATAGTAGAGGACCTAGTATAGGCATTCCAAGAGCTATGGTAAAAAAAGTGTGGGCTCTAAAATTGTGATTCAGACATGGCGTTATCTCCGGCATGAACCAGCACTCGGTTTACTCATCTAGACTCGAAAAATACCAACCGCCCTGAGTTTACCTTATCCTCCCAAGCTCCAATCTTGCTCTCCCCACTCTACCCTCTAGATAAGCTATATCTTATTGCAGATATGCAAATGCAGTATATCCTAGAACTATCTCTCGATCGAATATCATAGTTCCCCCCCCCGAACGTTAAACCGCTATGTCCCCGTCCTGGTAGTGATTCTAGAACGATACGATACACCGTTCCTTTAGGAAATTCCACTACAAAAGGCAGGTGTAGATTCGGTCACTACGAGATCAAAAACTTACTTGTACAGTATGTTGCCGGCCATTTGAAATCAGCCCTCGTGAGTAGTTAGTTTTTCTTATACAATACACATGATTAGTGAGGCTTGGCAAAAGTAACTTCGAAAATGACCATACATGGGTAATTCGGAATTTACTGTCTCCACTAATATTGCATTGATTGGAAATCAGAAAATATAGAATTAAAGAGGAGTTTTCTGAACACTTCTAAGAAGGCGTATCTTCTCAAAGATGTGGGGGTGGTTGAAAATTTTCGAGAATTATTCTGGTGTTAGTTTTCGGTTGATTTCAAGTGCCCGGCACCTTACCTCGTAGGGAAATGGTGCAGCGCACATGCCCGGACCAGGCAGACTGCGGTAGAACGCAAGGGGCAGGTATGGTTGCGAGAGCAAAGGGAGGGGTTGGTCGACGGTTGCATACATAGCGGGTTCTCGTTGTTTGTCTTTCATTAGTTCGGATGCTTTGTTGATAGTTCGCTAAGTTCCGGACCAACAATCAATCGCCCAAATATCGACTCAATGCGCTCTTGATCTTGGAACTTGGAGAGCCCGCCGTTTGGCATGGGTTTCGATAGCTTCTGTGAGCCCGAAGTTTAGCAAGCAGCCAAACTTCTGCCCCATCAGCAGATATTCTCTCATGCTTTTTCCGTTGGTGGGTCGGACAAGCCAAGACACCATCCTCACTCCAAAAACCCTATCACGTTCCAAATCCTCGAAACACCATTGGGGATTATTCGCGGGTACCGTATTGAATACGAGTCCACAATTCCCAGTACCTGCAGACCCCGGTTGTAGAATTGGAGAAGTTTTGCAGAGGGCGAAGAGGGATGTGTGATATGTGACAAGTCAAGTGGCTGGTCACCCCGCCCGCATTATGATTCTAGAAAGCCCTGAGAGGTTTCGTGAAGTTGGGGAGAAGATTTCCTTCGTATTGGACACATCGGGGAAGGCTTAAGCTTATCTAGGGGATTTCTGGGGTGTGTGTTAGTTTTCTTGGTAACCCCGTTGGCTTTCGTTACCTAGAAGCGGGGAAACTTTAACTGAAACTGGCTGTTTCTTTTTATGATGTCAATAGAGGACTACATTTGTCTAAGGCGCAATGGGATCCTTTTTTCAACCCCGCTCATCTTGGCAGGGCTTTCTAACAACATGATGTCCCTCAGTTTGTGGGCCTCCTCCGGATTATTTTCTTAGGGTAACTACCGCATTTTCTGGTGAAGCTCGTTCCTACGATACGCTAAGAGGTCAGAATAAGGTGTAAGTCAGGATCTCTCACAAAGTAACCCTTCCCGGTTAGTTATTTCCTTGAAAAGGAGGGCAAATATCAACAGATAGGGTAAATATTCGTGAAAATCCTACCCCAAAGGCTACCCTCTACCCAAAGGGGCTCGTGTATTTCGCCACACTTTCTTTCGACTTCCTAGCGTGAAAACGAGTTTCACCAGAAGATACGGTATGATACCTCCGCTGGCACGGTAAACGGGGTATTACAAAGAATTCCCGCACGGAACTCTCGTGAAGTTTGAGATTCGATTCTATCTCTCTTTCTGGAATTACTAAAAATCGGGGCAATCGGTTGGAGGCGATAGAGGAATGGATTCGGCAGGGCGCCTTGGGAAAATTCGCACATTTACTAGAGTACTACCGCTCAAGGGGGTGCGCCACATCCCCAACTGCCAAGATATAAACCCAGCAACTGATCCCCCTGACAAATCTTGGGAGTTTGTCTTCAATCAACTTTTACTCGAGCACTTGACATGCACATACCCCACATGCTCTGCATCGGAACCCACTCTTGCACAATGGGAAAGGTATTCAGAGGTATTTACACATATACCCCGCAAAGGGATTTTATCTTATTAATGAGTGATCAACCAAGGCCCCTCTCCCGCCCCCTGTGTGACTTAACCCCGGCGCAACGCCACAACATCTGCTGGCACAACATCATCCACTGGCCCCACTTACTTTACCTGCAATCATTGCTCACTAACCATCGAGTAATGCACTTGTACTCGTATCATACTCGAGAAATGTCGAAGTGGTTGAAATCAACTCACATGGCGCACTGCCTAGATCTAGGTATGCAATAACAGTCCCTAAAAAGGCTCCGACATTAGAAGGGCACCGGAGGGAGCAATTAACCCGGATGGACAGGGATATATTTGGTTGGTCGACCTTAAATACCGATAGCTGTTCGGTAAGTTAGCTTCTTGCCAGTGCTGTACTGTACGTCGCGCCCCGCTATCCCAGACGGCCGAAATCCAAAAAATGTATCCAGTACTAGTACTGTACAGCGGATGACAACGGGCAGGTTTTGATACTGGTATTAGAACACCCGGAATTTCGTACGGGACAACGAGGCATCTGGATTATCGAGAGCGTATTGTGTAACACTAACCTCATCTAGGGCCGGCCACGGACTAAACTTCAAGGAATGAAATCCACTACCGCCTCCACGTGCAACTAGTCTCACCAGGATCATCGGTTGGTGAAACTGGATAATTATCTGTGGTAGCCTCGCCTTGCTCTGGATACGGTTAGTGCCATCCGACCTTGGAAGGCCATCAGTACCAGGGTCCAGCAAGAAGTTATTGAACTGTTATTTGAGGTTAACTGGCCAATTAAACCCTGTCCTCTCGGGTTAATATCTCCCTGCCCTTGCATAAGTACTAGACACAAGGAAGTTGGACGGCAGACCTATTGACTACTCGAGTACAAGTAGTTATACGTGGGGGCAAGGGACGTTCCTCATTGGGTGGGGCGTCCGATGGTCCCCGGGGCGTGCCAAGAAGGTTATTTAGACTTCAGCACCGAACGGATTTCTGCTTTTTTGAGGCAGGCCCCGTGGATGGCAGAAAATGGACGAAGAGTTGCCTGGCTTTGATGTTTTATGAGAACCCAAGGAAAGGATTCCGTGTTCTCGATGTTCGGTACGGATACACCTGATAGGAACTGCTGGTCTTCTCGTGCTGGGTACGGCGTGGTTGGCTTAGGCTGGTCTCCCCGCGAGAGTACGATACCATTAACTTTCGGCAAGAAAGGAAGGTGGTAATGATTTCCATCCCCTGGCTCTCTATTGTGTCGTGCGACAGGGGAAAACTGAGTTAAACCTGTCGCGCTATATGATGTCCGCCGGCTTCCTGCATCATACAGTCAGCCGCTTACTACCCGTGCACTGTACTTCGGGGGTCGTCCTACTGTGGGGGATTTTTTTTTTTGTTGTTCTCCTAATACATCGATTTACGTATGCATGTGGCCCTGCTAGACAAGTACTTATTTAAATGCTTCCACTTCCGCCTCCAATTCTCTTCTTTTCATTCTATATTCACCCCATTGACGCCCGCCCTTTTGTTACCCACCATACCCTTTCTCTTCCTTAGTTTGGGTTGTGAATATGAACACCAAGAGCTTGTTCTTGATTGCCCTTGCTGGTTTCGCCACTCTTGCTGAGGCGGGCGAAGCCAGGGGCCATAAGAAGGCTAGGAATTTTATCATGGTATGCGAATCGTTTTGTTGGATCATGGTGGAGCGTGCTGACAAGGGTTCCGTAGGTTATCCCGTGAGTTTCCCGATTAAGTTGTTTCACACATATGATCATTATCTTACCCGGCCTCTAGCGATGGATTCGGTCCTGCCTCAGAGACAATGGCTCGTGATTGGATTCACTGGGGTGACAATTCCACCGAGGGATTGCCGATCGACGAGATGATGATTGGTCAAATTCGCACTCGCTCTAGCGATTCATATGTTACCGACTCGTCCAGCTCTGCCACAGCGTACTCGTGTGGTATCAAGACCTACAATGGGGTATTTTCCTTCACTCGCTTTAGGTGGTTTCAGGAGTTTGCTAACTATGGTAGGGGGTGGCCGTTGACGATGATAAAGAGCCTTGTGGAACCGTTTTGGAAGCTGCTAAGCTTAAGGGATTCATGACTGGGCTTATTGTTACTAGTAGAATCACTCATGTGTGTCAATTGGTGAACAAAGGGTGGTTGTTCAATGCTGATACGCTACGCTCTAGGCTACCCCGGCATCCTATGTAGCTCACGTCTATGATCGCAACAAGGAAGCAAATATTGCCTTGCAGGAAATCGGGTACACTCATCCGCTCGGGAGAACAGTCGATATCTTGATGGGCGGCGGAAAATGCTATTTCACTCCCCAGGGCACAGCTTCCTCATGCAGAAAGGATAATGTCGACGCTCTCGCTATTGCTAGAACTCTCGGATACACTGTTTTCGAGGACAGGGTGACTTTCGACAAGAGTGTTAAGTTACCTTACCTTGGACTATTCACTCAAGGTATTGCCTTTCCCCGCTGAATTCTGCGTTGAAGTTAATGTCAGGCTAGACCACATGTCCTTCGAAATTGACCGTGACCCGAAGAAGGAGCCTTCATTAACCGAGATGGCCATCAAGGGGTTGAATGATCTGTATAAAACTACCAAAGAGTCTAAAGAGGGCTTTTTTGTCATGGTTGAAGCTTCCCGAATTGTACGCAGCGCCGAAGATTTTCCAATATTCATAGCTGACATTTGGTAGGATCACGCTGGCCACGGAAATGACCCTACTGGCCATCTCCACGACATTCTTGAGTACAATCGTGCTATGGATGCTATGCGCAAATGGATCGATGCACATCATGATTCTCCCACCGTTCTTATCTCAACTGCTGACCACGAATGCGGTGGTTTGACGCTCGGTTACGAGCTTGATGGTGCTCCTGAGTACTGGTTCGCGCCTAAATACTTTGCCGGCTCCAAGAACTCTACCGAGAAACTCGCCCGTGCCTGGAAGGACACTAAAACCACCGACCTTGCTCGTTACGCCCGCGAGAATATTTTCAAGCCATATGGAATTTCGTCACCCACCAACGACGAAGTTTCCCGCGCAATCGTTCTGAGGAACACCACTACCGAGTTCGGGATTTTCCTCGGCCAAGCTCTCAGTGAGAGACTTGGTGTTCACTGGGCTACTCTGGGGCACTCTGCCGTTGACGTGACCCTCTACGGATACGGAGTGAACCACGAGGACTTTGCGGGTCAGCATGATAACACCGAGGTTGCGGAATTTGTAGCCAAGCAACTCGACCTGAAGCTTGATCCTATCACCGAGAGGCTTAGGAAAAATACTTCCTGGGTTAAGGGTAACGTCAAGCCCCAACCCGGACAGACTGCGAAGTTGAGAGGGAGGGATGTTGCTAGACACCATGATTAGTCTTGCGATGTCACTGTGGACTGGATCACGGTTAATGTATCATAATGTTTGTATCAATATCATATCGGAAAATAGAATGCACCGCGAATAGGTTGTGAAGGTGGCTTTTTTGTGAGGGATTGGGTTCGCATCGCCAGGGTTGCGGTCGGAGGAAGGCCAGCGGGAGCGTTAGTAGTCGGAATGTAGGGAATAGAGGGAGTGCTAGCCGAGTCGGAGGGGCGAAGTGGGGGAAGTATCATACATCACCGAGTAGATTTCCGGGAGAGATAGAATAACCACTAGGCACAAATTTAGCTGCATCGTCTCCCATGATGCGATTCCAAGGTGGTAGCTCCAAGGGATAGCGGCCATAACTTTGATACCGGTATGGCAAATTCCTCAAGCATGATACGGTATTTTAACGGTGTGAGCCACCCGCCACAAAACACAGTAAAAACATATTATATACCCCTTCTCAGGTTGGAATCCACACCGCACTACAGTATAACTGGCAAACCCTATTTTGCTGCCAGATAATATACACTATAATAATATTATAACCCATAAGTCCAATCCAGCTCGACCCTAAACTGGGGCGTGGGGCTGGTGGGGCCAGGGTTTTATCTTTCTTCTCCAGATGGAAGCAACGAGATGAGAGAGGGAGTGAGAATGTTACAATCGAGAGGAGAACAACACATCCAGGGTATGAGACCCTTAGTGGGAAGTGGTTGTCGCTGTGCGAGTACCTGTAAGCCGGGGTACGGGTGCTTGCCGGTAGCGGCTGTGAGAGGTTATCTAGACCTGTTACCACAAAAACCTACCAGTGTGAGTCTAAGAGCTTGTTTGGTGGGAGCGGAAGGGGGGCCGATCTCTCCGTTCACCATACAATGCGGCCGTTTCGAAACAAAAGGGAACAGTCGCTTTGTATGGGTGAACGGAAAGGTCGACCCTCCTTCCGTTCGCACCAAACAGGCTCTAAAGCATTTGTGGCGTATCGCTATTAGGTCATGTGCTCAAACACTAAGCCCTTGTCATTGGCACCAAGTTTGTTCTGTGGCACTCCCTAGTCCTACCCATTAAAATAGGAACCCTGGAGTGAATTCCGCAATATCATCCGGAGACAAGAACGGTTCGCACACAAGTATACCCGCGATTTCTAGAGGATGCTTGTTCCTTTGTGGAAGCTATGCTGTGTACTACTATAGCGTGCTGAAATGTCTCTTTGGCCGCCTACGCATAGAATAAAGCGTCTACTTGGGCAGCCAGTCCATTCTCTTCCGTTCCTGCAACACCTCGGGGAATATTCACTATAGAAACCTCCTCCACCTCAACTATCCTCCCTTCCTCTCGCAGCCCCTCCGGGATCTTCAACAAAATCCTCTCCCTCTACTAAATATTAATGTGCTTAAATGTTCATCGCGGGTGGGTGCGAGGTAAAACGAAATAATCTGACGGAATGAGAGAAAAATAGTAATCGCAGCTCGCTCGCCCAACCAAAGACATCCGAAAATGGTAGAAGTATGTTATGATATTATCAAAAAATATAGCAATAAAGCCAAATTACACCTCTTGCTCGCCGTGGGAGCCCCTGCTTTGCCATAACACTAATACAAAGCAAAAGGAAGTGACATGGGGAACATTCTCAGCAGTTCCCTCTGATACAAGGGAAACGTATGGTAAAGACCCCTGCTCTCTAGGGCTTTCAATCAATAACGCCATCGTGCCCAAGCAGGTCCTACACAGTGCCAAATGACTCCACTGCACTCGTGCGTGTACTACCTGAGGGCACCTTCCAGCATTACCACTAGGGTGTTGATTGCGGTAGTATTTATACCCCCCCCTCTTCTCTGGTTTCCATCCTGCCCCTCTAGAATCCAACTGACAAACGGAATTCGTTACCTCCACCCTACACATAACTTCCCCAACACTCACTACATGTGAAACACTCACTTTGCCCGCGGCGAACTCAGCCAGACCTCGCCCCCAGCCGGCACTACTCAGGTGTGGTGCGGGGTAGGGTTGTAGTCTCCGTCAATGTTCGGCTGGAGCTGGGGCTGTTACCGGAAGGCTTAGGGAGTCGATTGGGATAGGATGCGAGGGATGCCGGAGAGACACTAAGAGATTAGCCTTGCCTGGGGGGCGATACCACAGTTGCTATGTGGATTGTAGAATGGTGATAGCGGTTGTTGGAATAGGGCGGTGATCTGGGAGGAGGATGTAAAAATGTGGGTATGAGCCGCCATATCCTGATGTTCTGGATTGATGTATAATATGATACGACAAAGAATCGCGTAGTGTGAAAGCGTCAGGGCATAATTTGTTAAACTAAACCAGGAACACGGTGGTGGAAAGTGGGTGTGAAGGTGAATTTCCCCCTCCCCCACTCACCCCCCCCCCCCTTAAGGGACAATCGCAAGCCTCTAGTTCCTGGTTTTTCGTCCTAGTGCTTAGTCGACTATTCCCGGTTTAGTCAATTCTTTCTTCTGATTATGCATCACCTGGTGGTACTCTAGAGCTGCGATAAGATGGTCTTTTGTCAAACTATTTAGGGTAGTTATCAGACCAGGGGTAGGGGGGGAAAGCTGAGTTTTAAGAACACATTTCAAATTAAGATAGCCTGAGAAAGTGAGCTGTCGTATCATAAAGGAAAGCCCGTGGCCACGGGAACTAATTTCCTTTGGAGTTGAGGGGCCGACACTTGAGCCAAGGAAATCAAAATATTTTTTCCCTATTAATCTTGTAAAGAGCATAGCAGTTCCCAAGGAAACTTTCTAAAAGAGTATAGGTATAAGTGCCGAGAAAAATGCGGAGCCCTGGACGGGGGATTGGGCCGTGGCTCAAGAGCAACTAAGTTTTTTTTTCGCCCCTCACTTCCTGTAGCGGAGCGAGTACGATACCGCAATATGGGGCTAAGAACACATGCCACGATTGCTTTTTATTGACTTTGGATGTCGAACTTCCGCTATCGCTAACAGAAGTCCGAGTTCTCCAACTTATTGATTCAGACTCATAAAATCTCACTCGTCACCCAGAGTCGAGTAGCCTAGTGTACACCACCGCAATGAACGTCCTTTTGATACACTCAACAAACGAAAACCATCAAAGACTAATGAAAGAATGGAACAGAGAGAGAGAGAGCGTGGGATCGTTAGGTAGGGACTAGACAGAAGTTCATAAGGTAAAGGTAAGAGAAAGACATAACACCGAATATGCACTTGAATGGGAAGCAGAAGTTGGGTTGGCTGGAACTCCAACCATGGGAGACATCTTGTATGCCCGTAAGCGAGAGTATCTAAGCACGGAATCTCTTGGGGGCCGGACGGCCGAGGCCACGGGGGCCACCTGGGGTATTATTCCCGCCGGCGCCGGCACCGGCACCGCGGTTGTTTCCGTTAGGAGTGTTCCCCCCGGCTCCTCCTGCTCCATTGTTTGCCCCAGCGTTATTGCCGTTACCATTAGCATTACCGGCAGCGGCAGTGTTGGTCGGAGCTGCATTTCCTGCGGAGAGGGTATTTTGCGCACCAGAGTTGGCGAGCGTGTTGCTCGCCACTGCGCTAGGACTAGCACCAGCACCAGCACCAGCACCAGCACCAGCACCAGCACCAGCACCAGCACCAGCCCCTGTTTGTTGCACCGGGACACCTATCTATTTTAGTGGTTTTCTTGAGGCAGCGGGTATGGAGAGAGGTGGCACATACATCCACCAAAAGGCCCAGCGTTAGCAGGGTTTTGGCACCGAACCATACATATACCGGCCATCGCACCGGCGGTTCCTGTACATGCCATATTCGCCGGCATCTGTGCTACAAGCGGCTATGTCCCGACCACCATTAGACAACAGCCCTCTCCAGGAGAACCCCTCTGAGGAAGAACTCACGAAATCTGTCTCACTGCCAGCTCTATCTCTCCCTTCCCGTCCGGGGACGTTCTGCGTAACAGTCATGGGGGTGAACGACGCTCCAGTGCCTGTCTGATCGATCATGCACTCGTAAGGCCCCGCTCCGTCGGCGTTCACTTGATGCAGCGTCATTGTGAGTTCACCGCCGGGCGAGACCTGCGGGAGGCCACCATTCTGGGTGATTACAGATTGCATAGCGGTTGGAATGTTGATCTCCCCGGCTTGGATGGTCATGCCACAGCCGGTTCGCGCTTCTGCTTGGTTGTCGTCGTCTTCTTCTTCGAACACAGTGGTGTCTTGCTGGAAAGGGCGGCGCCGGGTGCCGTCGCGAGGAGTTGCCGCATCGACTAGAAGTGTTAGCATGGATCTATAATAGTCCAGCATCGGGTGGGGCTTTAAAGGTATTGTACCAGCTAAAGCAGTTCCTTGGCCACCAGCGTCACCGGTTGCGCTAGTGATCACACCATGGGCTGAGGTAACAGAGATGAGAGCAGTGGTGAAGAAGACAATGTTGAAGCAGTAGAATATATGCATTTTTGTTGGAATCGGGTGAACCGAGTTGAAGAGGTGAACCCCAAGGACTTAGAAAATATTGTGTATGAAGAACAGGAAAAGGCTCAGAGCTAGTCGAGCTATAGTGGAAGGATCGCTCCTGGCGAAATACACTTCAAGTGTAAAGTGGAATTGAAGGGAAATGCAGAAGAAGCCTAGTTATCTGGTGATCTTGCGCTGGTGAGCTGACCAAAGCAACAGCGACTACAGACTGCCAGAGGTATTTATAAAAAAAGAATCTCACGATGGAATATCCCCATCGTATCACCGGAACCGTCTCCCCCCCCCTCTCTGGTCACCGAAACACTCCTGTTCAACTCAAAACCACAGTAACCACACTGCATTCCCATTTCCGACCTCTTAAGATCTTACATTTTTCCTCTTATTGTATCTGCCTCCCCCTCTCTGAAATCCTTAAACAGATAAAAAACAAATATCTCAAATACCTCCATATCCCATAAACCAAGCCCGAGGTTTGATACTACTTCCACGTCCCAGGCCGAGTAGGGCCCATACGCAGATAGAAGTAGAGTTCAGTGCTCAGATCTCTTCTGCGCTACAGACTTTACCCCCACTCACTTACTCGCTCACGCTTGTTCCTTATTTTCCCCGGTTGCGGTTAGTAGTTTGCTATCCCAACTACCAACTCTTCTTTTCAACCCCCACTACTATTCTTATCCACTACTCAGCCATACAAGGTAGACTAGCTCCAAGTAGCACTACTACCCTGCTGACAGTAGTAAAGTACATCAATTAAGCTTACTTCAAGCGAAGAGTTGCTAATCCTTGCTTCACCGGACCGGGGTTCCTGAGACTTGATACTGACCTAGCAGGGTTGTCCCATCAAGAACCCGAAACAAACCCGGTCGGAAAGTGTGACACAACAAACCTTCTTGCGGAGAATTTATACTCTTCCCTTAGGATTTTAGGTTTCAATAGCTTGAGGAGGTATGACCTAGGAGGGGTAAATAGTACAAGTTAATATACATGTCGTGTGACGATCTACACCGGGGAGGATAGCTTGACACTCAATGCCCTATTTAAAAACTACAGCAACTGATAATTTTCTTCTATCAGATTATCAACTTCTATTATACCATCCATCAAGTCCACTACTCGTACTACCTCCTCATGAGGTTTGTAGAACCATTTGCCTCCCCCTCCCCTCCTTCCGAACCAACATAAGGGGTTAGAGCGAAGCTACCATATCACCCCTCCGTACAAGCCCAACTATATGAAACCACTTGCAGTACTATCGATAACTCAAACCCAATCTTTACAAATACTATCCCCGCTCTCCTACTAAAAATATCTTCCGGATGCTCGGGCTTTTCCCAAGCTCTTTAGGCACTACCTCTATCTCTCGTATTTCTTTCATTCTTTCATTTTTCTTTTTGCCTCCCTCACAACGCTCGGGGCTTCCAGGGACCGTTGCCTTAGGGGGTGATGAAAACACCGAACCCTAGGGGCCGCGATTCATCGCAGAACCGGCCGTTAAAACTAGGCCGTGGGGATTGTCCTTGTTTGAACTAGGTGCCGAGCGTCCACCTGTGCAGCACAACACTTCCCAGTCCAAGCACTCCATTGTATTTGTAAAAAGGAGCCATTTGGAGGACCTAGATGAGAGGTTTCCCAAATATGTGCTATAAGCTTTTCCGCCAATTTCCAACATTCCCGCCGAGAAACGCTCCAGAAGCCTGCTGTTGAACGAACTCATAATAGGCGCGTAGGCTTGGTATGCCAGGGGAATCTTATGATATAAGGCCTACCTCAGGTCGATACGTTTTTGGAGTTTCCAGATCCCCTACCGTAGGTTTTTAACCGAGGACCCGTTTACCTAACCGCTAGTGGTAAAATTTTGGATGGTAGAACTAAACGGTGACATTATTTGTCGATAGACGGTGCGAAAGTGTTCATCCAATTTCCTACCGTCCTAAACTCTTGCCACTAGACGGCCAAAACCCGACGTTCCCTCAGAGGTCGGTTGGCAAATTCCACCAGACGCTAGACGGTACGCTGCTCTGGGTAAACACCATCTGCTTGCCCACATACCTCCAGGAGCCTCCAACCGTCAACCCCTCAACCGTCGGTACCGTCACGAGCTGCTAGACAGCAGCATGAAGGTAAACGGGCCCTAATCTGGGAACTTTCTGGAGAGGAGAGGCAGCATGACACTTAAACTGAATACGGGGTGCTTTTTCTTTTTGAAGAGATGCTCCGGAATGAGTACAATTGTACAGCAATATGCCAAAAATCAGGAAATCGGTAGATATGTCTGAGTTCTAGTATCATAGAGAGCAGTAAGTTATGGCATGGCCTCTTACAGTACCTAACGAACACAACCATGCTTAGTCAAGGCTAGAATCTGCAGCCATCTAATGAGTGGCTGGCTTTACATGGGCTACCGGGTGGGAGGTCTTTCACTACTCCCTCAATGCGGATGTGTCGACCGGTACCACACACAAGACGAAACATCCCTACAGTGAAATCCATTTCTCGTTGTTAATTCCATGAATTAATACAAGGTAGTGTACTGTACACGTGCACAACAAGCACTTCCCCAGGGCAACCGGGTCCAAGAGGAATCCTGTGGGAGGTACAAAACAAATACTAATAAACCCAATCAGATCTCGCAAAAGTGTGCTTGCGTCTCAAAAGCAGGACTTCTGTGCACCTTCCAATGTCAAGCTATCAGATGAAGCCGGAATTGGAATTGGATCTCCCGCTATACAACTCGGGTGTTTAGTAATGGCGCACGCCTGTATATCCAGCAGGTCCAATAGCAGGAGACATTAGGTCCGTCTTTCTCTAAACCCAGGAGAGTGAGAGATGAAGCAAGAGGAAGCCACATTTTCCACCAGCAAACCCCAGAGCAGAACGACCCCGGTTAGTTTGCACGTGAGCAGAGTTCCCCAGCTGAAACAGACCGGTGCCTACCGATCTCCCCAGGGATTTCGCAACATTCTCTAATGCAAAGTTTAGACCAACTTTCGATATTGGAGACGAGTAGTGGCGTTTAATCCCCGCAAGTCTCTAGAGACACTGATTTCAAGAGTGTGGAGAGATACCGTGATGGGTTTCCCCAGTGTTCAAACACCCCCAAGGGGGGAATTTTTCAAGCGCCCAGAACTATGAAGGATAAAACCCGCTCCGCTACGGTCCCTGCATGCTCTTTTCTGTTGTTGAGTTCGTAGTTTACTAAGTTTTGTACTAAGTACTGTACGGGAAACTCCATAGAAAACACCCTAAGGTACAGCCTGAAAACCCAATATAACAGAAGATCCCACCCCCCACGAAAGAAAGGGAAAAAACTATACAACTCATTATCATATCATAACTCAGATTCCCCTTCCTGGGTAGAAACACATCAAGATCTCAACCTAGACCCTTTTGTAAAAGGAAAAACACCCAATCCCATTGGAAATTTTATCCAATTCTGAACAATAAAGGAAGACAAACTCCTAACCAGTTTCCTCCCTGTCTCACCAGCCTCCCAAAGCCCCGAATCCCCAGCCACATTGAACACCTCAGGGTCCCCTCTCATCCCGCTTTCCAAAGCAACACAGTCCCTGCATGCAAACCATACCATTTTATATGAAAGGCTACTCTCAAGGTCCATGAAGAACTCCGACCTCTAGCATAAAAAACTAAGAGCTCAATGAGATATAAACTTGAAACCCCTGGTCGTTACCATTACCCATGGTGCCACCCTACCTCTGGGGCCTACAAGAAGCTCCCACAAGAAGCTCCATTGGTTTCGCACAAGTGCAGCCTATTGCAGAAAAAAATAGGATACCAAGGGCAGAAACACGGACATCGATCGGTTCGGGACATTAACCTCTCCAATCAGAACTCCGAAATCCCACGCGTCATTTTTCGATCTTCTTCCCCAGAGGCCATATTCGATCTCAGATTTCTCCATGCTTACTCTGGTTCCTTTTTTATCCCAGACAGCTGAAATTCTAACTAGAGGGTTCTACCCAATCCAGGCATCGCAATTGAATCTACCAATCCACCCGATACCCGAAAACAAATTCAGCCGCTTAGCACCCAGAAGGCTATTCGAGTATTGTGGTATGATATTTGATCTTTAGGGTGTGCAGCGGACCAAATTAGTATAGGTCGCCGATGGTTTGCCAGTCTGAGCCTCTTACGATTTCCCCACAGGCAAGCTCTTGTGGGGGTGAAGGGGGAAAAAGGGTAACTTACTAGTTAAGCGATATTCAAATGCAGAGGCACAGACTGCCGGGAATAGGGCTGGGGCTCTTGGCAAGGATCTGCAGTTTGCAAGAGGGGAATCCAAATAATCCAAGCCCAAGGTAAAGACAAACACCTAGATGTTTAGTTACAACGGTTCCGTTCCGTTGGGCGACCGTTTCTGCTGCGAAAACGATCTTCTCTCCGTTTTGAAACGGAAGGGAAAGGGCCATTTGTATGGGAGAACGGAGCGGAACCGTCGCAACCAAACAGGCTCCTTGTGATTGGTGGTCGTACCGGTTCCTTGCATATACTATCACGGCCGCAGCACCCTTCTGAAGAATAATAGTTTATATTAAACACTATTAATACTTAATACTCTCCAGCACACATGACCCTTACAAGCGCAGCTACATTCCTTCAATAAGACAGGTGCAGAGCTCAATTAGGAGTGGAGGCTTAGGTCATTAGGCCAGTGAGGTGACAAGACATCAAGAGTGCCCAAGTCTGATTTTTTTATTCTTCAAGAAAGCCATTATGGAACACCAGGCAGTGTTGCAAATGCCAGCCCAGGCAAAGAATGGACCAGCACCAAAGTTGATACCCCCCCGAAAATTGTCCTCAACATTCCATTCATCGCATGCCACAGCTCCGAGCACTCCGACCACGGCCACATCCAAGGCGCACTTTCCTTGTAGTTCTAGACCCTTTGCTAACTAATGGCGTAGGAGGTGGTCCCTTTGTTAAAGTCCTTTATAAGTTTCTAGATGCTTGGTGCTGGCACAACACTGACCAGTGCTCGGCATCAAGTAAGCACGGGCCGGGAGAATGAAAAAATAGAAACCTCCCAAAATATTGCTAGCAAGTATACACTCTATTTTGCACCTCCACTGCCGGAGGCTTAATAATCCAAATCAATTTGGGCACTCCGAGTGATATCAAGGGCATCAACGTGAGCATCATATCGGACACCTGGAATTTCTTGGAGCCTCTGGTCAGTGGCCCGGTGCGCGGGACAATTCACAGCGCTGTAGGACACAGCATCCCCACGAGTCATGTCATGCCGCTCCCAGTAGATAGTTGTTACTTTTCTTACTGCCATAGACTTAGCGCCTAGCTTCCCAGTTTCAATTACTGGCAAAAATTCCGACGCAACCGGCATTCCTCCTGGAAATAGTAAGGGATTTTACCCGAAACAATGGCACCGGTGCTAAATCACACAAATACAACATTAGCTGCCGTATGGTTTCCTTCCGGATATAATTTTCAAGCAATGGAGAGCCTCAAAAGAGCCTCCGGAACCGAACCCGACCAGGTAGACAGTCCAACCGTGGCGCCCCCTGCGGCTGGGTTGGCACTCGCGTATCTTGATTAAGCGCCAAATACCGTAACAATGTGCTGCGCACTCAGCCGAGAATTTCGCCCACCTCAGGCAGCTAAACCAAGGGCGTGGGGCCACTAGTAAACCCGGAGCCGTGGAACTCATAAGGGGAGTAAGAACAAGGTAAGGTACCGCTTGCCAGAAAGAAGAAAAAAATCATTTCGCCTTGCGCGGCGGACTCATACGGCCCTGCTTATAAAAAGGCTTTGTAGCATGAAGAAGGCCAAGACACTTCATGTTTAAGTGAAAGTATAATATTAAGGCTTGAAAATTATGAAGCATCTAAGTGTTAAAGTACAAAAGTCTATGGGTTGAAAAAGAAAGAGAGCGAAACTAGTCTAGGTTAGGGGAAAGAAATCTTGGGCAATAAAAGCATACAGTTGTAAAAATGCCACCTTAACACCGACCATCCAAAAGTACCAGGAGAGAAGTTCTAAATCTAAAGAAAATAAAAGTAAAAATGAAAAATGAAATAGAATGAAAACATCCAATCGGACCTTATCATGATAGTAGGGACGCATAAAACACCGGACTCCCGAATAAGAAAAGAATATACGAGAAAGTAAGAATTCAAGACATTACGATAGTACCCAGAGATAACTTACCCGCTCATCGGCGGAACTCCCCACCGCCCTTTATCAGAGACAGATATACTGAAATGAATAGCTCTCTCGAAATATTGTCAAGGCCCTTGGCGGGGCCGCCATTCTTTCGACCTCAGTAAACTGTGCGATCAGAACCCCCGTAGGGATCCCGGCCAGTGAATTGGGCAGGCATATGTTTGCTCTCCAATTGACGAAAGAGCCATTATTGCTGCGCAAAGTGTTTGTCGATGCCGGTATTCTAGAAGTCAAGATTTGTACTTAACATGGAGTCCGGGCCTCTCACTTTTGAGGGGCAATAGGGCCCGCGGATCGAAATGAAAGGGTGTGAACGGCTGGACGGGCGCGAAGCTGATGACGAAATATATCTATTATGACGGCCCGGAAATATTTTGTTGCTTGAGGTGCTCCATCTAGTCGAGCGATTATACTCATAATACCGGCAATCTGGATAGCCACAGACTCCTCCTTGAACTCCTCTTTCATACCTGGAAGCTCCGCTACAGTTACCTTCGCCATTCCCTTTGAGGCCATCAACGTTAGCTGAAGTGATCTAAGCTAAAGACAAAACTGAAGTCCCCCCATCCCTGAAGCCAATAAATATTTATGATTCATAGCATTGTGTGAATCACCCTAATGAGTCGGAATTCTACCTTGCGAACACAGTGACAGTGTATACTTCCTCTCACAACCACATCCAGTCCACTTCACCACCTTGAAATGGCACATCGCTTTACTCGGGCTTTTAGTGGTCGTAGTCTCGGAGACTTAGTCGGTGATATGTGGAAGCGGTATTTTCGGTGGTAGGGGCTCTCGATATAAAGCTGCAACAAAGTTCGAGTTGAGGCGGAAGAGGGTATACAATCAGAATTGAGCTTTGAGCAAATCGGGTCGAAAGTTAAGAAGCGCGTATCTTCGTGGTATCGTGTTGGCCAATGTCTGGGAATGAGTATAGGGCCGAGGGGCCCATGGGCTTTTATTATACGAAAGCAAATAGAGGAAGCTTTAGGTTACTGTTCCCAGAGTAGCAGACGTCATTGAATATCTCCCGGCACCAGTATGAGCTCGGGAAAAGTGTTTTGTTTTTTTTGAAAGGGTGGGTTTAAGCTGCCTGTCGGTGGCACCAGGGCACGGGGGCAAGATGAAGCAGTAGATGGCATGGCCCATGTGGTACGGTACGCCTTATGATCTATTCCCCGGATGCCTCTGATCTAGATCAAACAAAAGCGTTGAAATCTCGATCCGGGATCGCCCCCCCCCCCAAGGACGTGATCCCCGGCCAAGCTAAAATGTCATCTCGAAGGGCAGCTATCAGATAACCCAAAGGAGCCCACTTAACACTACCGCTACTCCACGCTCCCAGGCCACACAGGGCAGTGGTATTTGCATTTGAGCCCCAAACGATCTGTTTATGAGGGAAGGGGGGTTCTTCGGCGTATAAACCGCGCCTTTGGGCCGAACCTGGCCAAATTAATGCGTTAGCTCAACCCCAAGCTTGGAGCACACTCTATCCCCCTTGTGGCTGGGTTTTCTAGAATGAAGCCCCGCTCACCAGCTCCCATGCAATAGCTTAAAGACCGAGATTAGCCTCTCGTTACCAGGAGTGAGGGAAGAACCTGAAATTTCAATAATGAAATGATGGGGCCAGCTTCGGAGCCTAGAAACGATAGCCGCGATACCTTCCAGCCAGAACACCCCACCCGCAGCTCCTACTAGCTAACATTTAGACACTTCTCAACCTACATACCCCACACATACATATGATAAAGCATGGTCAGAATTTTAAACGGCGTCGGTATACGGCAGCCCCCCCGACCTTCGACGACAGCACACAGAGTTTCTACCAGTGCGGCGTTAAGCCGCCAGCCGCACTTGATTAGCCGCCAACACTCGTGAGCGTCAGCGCCATGGACAGGAGCTCAAATTTAACGGGTTCAGGAGCCGATGAAAATCAGCTGAGATGCGGGTTGGCACAGAATATTGCGGAAAGAGACGAAAGAGCAAAGCCACATGGAAACGTCAAAGAAAACTTCCGCATAGGGTGGAATAAACGCGCTGCTTCTTGTGTTCATTGGTAGACCAACCGCGATTTTGTGAGTGGATCGTAGTTAGGTACTCCATATTCGAGGCTACCAGGGAACACAAAATATGAACTCTCAGCCCCGCCTTACCCGCTAACGTCGGCTATCGTGTCTAATAACGAGTGCATATCCAACGGCGTGCCAATATCTCCCTCCCCCAAGTCGCTCCCGGGCTGATTTTCACGAAATCTAGCACTGAGACCGACTCGTTGATTATGACAGCACATCTCCAAAACCCACCCGCGGCACAAGAGCGCCGCAGCTTCATGAGTAGAGTACAAGCTGCTAAAACCCAGTACCAAATCCAAAGAAGCTGAGATAGTTGCCTAGGTAATTTGAGGCAGAAAAGAATCAGTCAGAGTTCCCCGAAAGATGGATAACAAAACCATCACAAGTGCCCTCATGTAGGGGACCTAACGGTCCACAACTGCCCCCGCAACAACCACCACCACTAAGGCACAATATTTTTGCCGCCCCGCTTTCCCTTGGCGAAATTCATCCGAGAAGTTAGCCTGAGGCTTATCTTTCGCCACTCAGGTACAAAAAGGCCGAGTGTAATTTCACGACCTCGGAACCGCCAGCTCAATCTCGCATTTACGGTATCAGAGAAGCTTGAGTGCGGAGAGCACGGGCGGGACCATTAACCAAGAACCAGTAAAATACCTTTGCGCGCCAAACCCAAGACTGTATCAGTACTTGTACGGCGCTACTGTGGAACAGAGTTGACTCAGACCCTAGTATTCTAAATTTTAGCACCAGCTCCCTTTCCCACTGTTTCCGGAGACGCCAAATTGAAAGTACCCCACAATATCGCGAATGCTTTGCTCCCAGCCCCCAACCTTGCCCTCAGTTTCCATATCAGAGGGTGGACCAATGGACGTTCATGCAGCTCAAGAAACGCTGAGACCGTTTCCATCGTCCAAAGAGCATTCTGATGAGAGCACAGCTAGTGCCAAGAAAGGCAAGGGTATATAAGGTAAGTCCTATGAATAGTTATGTTATCCGGCGCCGTTACCAGCATAATGCGGTGTCCCGATACTTATACAGCCCTTCAAACGACCCGAAATCGTTGGCTATTGTAGTGTCCAAGGGTCACCATTCCGGCTGGACCAGTAAGGTCTCTTGAGTCCGACTCCTCCTTAAACCCCCAAGAACCCCAGCGAATCAAGAATTAGCACTCTGAATTCTCATTATTAGTGCTAGGGCCAGAGTTATTCTATAACTTATTGTACAATCAGTTGATATGATGCTGTACAACATTGGTAGGGCTGAAGGTAATTTAATATTCAACATAATAGCCGATTTTTTTTCATGCCATCTCTTAAACCCTGGAGCCAATAAGCAACCCCCCCTAACCGGCCAAAGTCATCAGGTTGGCCGCAGACATTTATTTTTAATGCTAGAATGCCATTCTCTGAGCTCTGCCTCTTCCTTATCCGCTAAATATCCATGGCCGAAAATCCCCTGGCTCCGTTCAAATAATTCACTTGGGGGAACACTTACATTGGCGGCGATACTTTTTCCCGACTATTCATACTTGCTTTAATAGAAGGCTGAATCCGCCTGAGTAAATACTCTCTCACGGCCTTTCGAACCCTCCTACAAGTTCGAGTCCCCACGGTGGTGGGATCTTCAGGGGCTGTCTCAAAATAACCCAAACATTGAGAGGCCAACAAAGGACCTATCGGCAATGACCCGAATTCCCCAGTAATTGAAATTCCTCAGGTCTGCTTCCAGGCAGATCGCTGAGAGGTGGCCAAGCGTAAGATCTTATAAGGCCCGAACTCTCCTCAGCCTCGCAAAGGGAGAAGAAAGCCTTTCCTACCAGCTATCCATAACGGCTTCGCTCCTAAATATCAACTGTCCAACCTCCATATTCATTCTTGATGAAACTTGGCCTCTGTAATTCCAACTAGCTTGCCCAGTCAAGTATACCCGAGTGCCACTTTGAGAAGAGAAACCGTCAGTCAGATACGACGCCTCGAAGTCCATATCGGTAAACCCCCCCCGCTTCCCCGAGCTCCTTGAGGACTATGCGGCCTGGTAGAGCTGTTTACCTCCAACCGGGATCTTTATCCAGCTAATTTTCCTAGTGACTGTTTTATCCTAGATCGCTTTTCAACCAGGAAAAGAAAACGACATCACCTACAATAGGCAATAGATCCCTCTCCAGTAGAGACCAAATTCTAGAATATAGTGCCCTAGATTAGAGGTATCTATCTGCTTCCATAAGATACCTCAAAACCCTCTCTCGCCATATACCCTACTCCCTCCAGCTAGCTGTAGCGTGCCCATAAATCCAACTAAACGCCTGAAGAGTATCATTCAACCAACCAGTATTTAAAAAAGACTAGGATCGAAACATGAAGCAAGATTCCGTATTGAGGTTGTATGATTCATAGAGGGCCCGAATGGGTCTCACCACAATACAGTTCCTCTTCCACCAATAACTCCAAAGAGACACATGCTCTGAGAGAGATGCATCAAGCCACACCAGTGATCAATCGTGGACACCGAAAATAAAAGTACTGAGCAAGGCTCCCATATTGGCGGTCGCGTTGAATGTAGAAATTTTGAGCGGGCCCCGATATCGAGCTTAGGAAGCACCCCCGTTTGTGTTGCTTTATCTCCCCCGGATCGTAAATGGGTCCGAGATACCATTTGATCCAAGGTACCTAGTCGGGGGGTCCAGGGGCCGCATTCTCTATATATTTATCCAAGCACCAGGTCATTTATTAGCGGTGTCTGTATTTTGGCAGCACAAAAAAAGGGATAAATATCCATGTACAGACAAATTCCGTCTCACGGTGCACCCAGGAGGTCACCCTACCCTTCTAATCTATCAATGCTCAACAAGACCTTAACCCACTAACAGACACACATACCTGTTGCATCGCGGCTAGCTGTGCATCTACCAAGGGGGAATGGCAGTCTCTCAATAAGGGGGCGCTATAATTCAAGGGATCGATCAGAAAGACGACAGATGTAGAAATCGGAGGGGATGCGAGACGGCCAATAAATAAAGTCTTGTACCGTGCTCTATCGTTTCCTCCACAGTTGATAACCCGTGTGAGGATATGCCTGCATTCACGCGCCTACATAAGGCCTCTATTATACTAGCGTTTGTCAAAGCATGCACATTCAGACACCGAGACTTGCCGCCGCAAGCGCGAGCCAATCCAGAGGCCCCCTATCCTTTCGTATACAGTAATCAATGCCCATTCACTATTCCGCTAGGAGAAAAGATATTTGCATACTAATCCCAGTGGATAGTCCATGGGGGGTCAAACTATCGACTGTGCTATCATAGGGCTATCCTTCATGCTCTCAATATCTAACTTAGAGTGCATGTACTTCAAGTTAAGAGTCTTCGTCAAGACATTTATGGGGAACTCCTCCATTATCAAAAAAGTTCGTGCTCCCCGCAAGATATATATAAACCCTGCCATTCACTTCCTTCTCCCTTCTCCATTGGGGCTTTTGCCGCCCAATTGGGCTCAACCTCCATTCCCCCCCTACACTACCTTTAGCAGAAACGGAACCAAGGCCTCATGAAAGCACACCGGATCTCCTTTTACCCAAACTCTCTTCGGCGGCTTTAATGGAGACTCCATCGTATGCCAGAACCAATGACAGGCTAATCCACTTAGTTGAGAGTGATGCTTACTGCCAGAGGACCCGTCCATCAAAACTTGAGTGAATTCACCCCTGAAACATTGTACTAGTACAAGCTCCAGTGTTATGGAACACCCCCCAGAAGTATACCACACCCGATTTGTTCACAATCTCCTCCCTAACAAAAAAGCTCTATCACGAAATTACCTAACTCAGTGGGCGCTTCTATTCCCTCCTAGCCGGCTGCCCCGGTCACCCTTAACCCCTCCATTTTGTAATTAATGCCGCTTACACGCAACGCGCCACTTCCACCCTCATGCCCCACAAAGCTGAATTGACCAGAAAGGGTTTGAGGAGACTAGAACACCCATTCTCTAGGTTTCTTATAAACAGCATACCAGGCGGTCAATCAAGGGGGTGTCCAGCTGATGATGATGCTTGCCGGAAGACCCGCAAAGAGGATACAAGGCAGACCCAGCTCGAGACAGCAACGACCGTTACCAGTGTACCCTCGTATCTTTAGGTCAATTCCAACTGCGATCCACAGCCAGTTTTTTTAAAATTTGAATTTTTTCTGCCCGGCTCAAAAGACCCTCGTCACCCCGAAAAAAGAAGAGTGCTTCCAAGAAAAGTCTCCACACAGATAGCTAGTCGCGATCTGGTGTCCGTGGTTCTTTGAAATATTTTCTCTTTTTCTTCTTCTTAATGATACCGTTCACAATACAGGCACCTACGACAAATCCTAGTCCTCGGAGCGGCAGATCGTGTGGCTTGACATTAAACGCCTGTATTCCAGAAGAACAAATCTGACTGACCAGAGCAAAACCCTAGGCAGGTAAGCTGAAGCTAGCTAAGCCCCAGCCAAGATTATGCACAAGTCCCACCGACCAATTAGGACTAGTTTCAGCCCGACTCTTTAAAGAATGAACGACACATCTGTATCTACTTAAATTCACGAACTACACAGCACTATGCAACTTACCAAAAAGCCTGATCAACCCTTTCATAATGCATCTAACCAGCGATCTTTCTTCCCTTATTCCTACATCTAACAGCGATGAGGCATCCCTAGAAAGCGGGGCTGAATAAAAGAAAGAAAGCATAAAAGAGGAGAAAAGCAGAATCAACAGATATCCAGGGTTATGTCGTTGGACCGAAGGCAGGTTCTCGTATAAACCCCCAAAACAGCTAAAATCCACCCTCGATACCGTGCTGGATACCCACCCTTGGCGGTAAGTTTACAGATTTCTAGATTCCACCAATTTGGGTGATGACCCTTTTAATTTGCGGAAGACATTCGTTCTCGCAACTTTCGACCGTTTCCTCAGTGTAGCAATATAGCCAGCAGTCTCTAGAAAACTTGTTCTGCCGCGGGGTATCAGATAAAGGCGAACGCCCTTTGGAGGGGCCAACAAGTAAGGTACCGTAGTGTACCGCGCCCCGGCTTATTATCCACAATAATAATTCGGGCGCCTCGACAACAGAAGCAGAGAATACAGTACACTTAAAATCTTATATACTTTTCTTTATCATCAATGACAGCCTTCATCCTCTTAGGCATGCTCCTTGCCAGTCCGTCAAAACAGTCTGAATCTGGTAACTCTCAGAAGTGCTCGATGATATCCCAGATTTCTTTGCTCAATGCCCAACCTCGACTTCACCCGCGTCCAAACAGTACGGTGGCTTTGGAGGCACCGCCCTCTTTACCTACTCAATTTACTTGCATTCTGGCACCATAGAGGCTAGCCAAATAGCCTCGTCACAATTTTATAGGCTTCTCCTATCCACTATGTCCAACCCTGTAATGTCGTAATTGTCTCGAGCACAAGTATTATAGTCTCGGATCCCCCATACCACAACCCAGTATCAAAGGCCAAGGGCAATGTGATAGACCAACCCTAAATCCCTACAGCACTTACCTTATCCCCTATCCAGTGGGTACAGTCTGTAAACACCAATTCCCATTGCACCCGTGCTGTATTAGGTTGAGAAAATATCATGCCTTCTATTATCACCAACATTACCGCGCGAGCTCGAGCACCCCCTAAGGAAAAATGAACTCTAGCATACTCCATTTTCTCCTCTGTTCCTCTCACCACCGATCCCTAACGAAAACCCCACCACTACAGATATCTCAAAACCGAACCCTAAGCATTCACCATAGATCCGACCTTTGCTCCCCCTGACCCGGCACGATAGTCTGCTCCGCCAGGAGTGTTATCATAATATCATACCTACGTAGATCTACTAGACCTCACCCCTCAGCTTCAAACTGCAGGCTCCCCCCGCGATTTCAAATCAATTAGCAGGAGCCAAGTTGGTCCAGCCGAGATTCAATTAGTGCCGGTACGACACGGTATCCCCAGTCAATTGACAACCTAATCCAGATCCCACAAGCGGTACTGTACCGTACTGTCAGGCACGCAGTTGGATTCGTGGGTGATTGCGCGGCAACTCACAAATATCGTGTACCATTGACGCGGTGAATTCGGTAGTTTAGAGGGTAAGCACAAGGGGTATTTAAGGAAGGGAAAAGTGCACGAAGGAAAGACCATCACGAAACTACAATAAACCATCCACTTGTATCACCTTTTTTCTTCACTTTTACCTCCCTCCGCCAGGTCCTATGAAATGGTGATAAACGAACCGGCATTTCCCTTCTCTTTTTCTCTTTGAACGCCGGCTTGATAATATTTTTCTCTTTGCACCCCAGAGTTGCCACTCCCACCCAAGAACTCCAGTATCCGGAAAACATCCGACAGTATCATACTGCACCACAACCTTACGGAAACCCAATACCCCGCCCCTACAAACCTTGCCAAGGTTTTGATGGAAATGGACAAAAAAAAAGTACAGTATGATATCATACCTTTGTTCCCACCGCATCACCTTCAACAAGTATTCAAGTGTTGGACTTTGTAGAAGCTTAAGCTTGCACCCGCCAGTCCTGCATCCCGCTGAGAATTCCCGAATACAGCAGAACTTACCGCCTACCCCGCCGAACCCGCAGGGCAGCAGGCAGTTACAGCATTCCAAAAGATCTATCCAAAAGATCCCGGGTGCCACAGTTCTCCCCCACCAGGCATAGAATATCAGTGGATCAACAAGCGTCTCCACCAATGACGAAATACCTCCGAAATCTCAAACCCCAGTGCTCTTCTGACCTAGATACTAGCCAAAGAAATAAAACCCAAGAGCCCAGGATCTGGAGGGATCGGAAGGTTAACCCGTGGCCTCGAAGAGCCATCTACTACTCCAAGTTCCAACGATCCCCACCATGGCCAGCTAGTCGTTTAAACGGAACTTGACACCCACCGCGATGTCCAGAGGATGAACCCTGAAGACTCCGGCAAACTAGCGAATTTATGCTGTACCGCGATTCCCGAGTGGACTGATTTGTCACTTTGCAGGTTCTTTCTTTCTTTCTTTCTTTCTTTCTTTCTTTGTTAAATCCGCGATTTATTTGTAACCAGTACAGGAAAATCATGACAATCACCCCGAGGTATGGCCTAGATATTTCTTTGCAGAATTTCCGGCTCCTTGTACCGTATAGTACAGTACAGTACTGCACAATCTATCGCCGATCATCATCCGAGTGCTAACGCTTACTGTTATCACTGAGAAATGCGAGTGCAGTAAGTTACTCAGTACACTCGTGTCCAAAAAGTGCTCGCTGATCTAAAAGTACTCTAGTAGGGCTTGGCGGTAACAGAGGTATCATACCAGTACTTGGGTAAGATTCTGTTTTCTTATATTAAGTAGTCTATATTCGGCTCATCCGCAATTTCTCTTAAGGGGGAATAAGGATTCGCAAGGGCTGGGCGTTAATGAATATGCGACCTTTTTTGGTCTTCTAGACTATGGAGCATCTTTAATAGACCCTATCGTAGTACTAGTACAGCATACTTCCATTTTCATCGCGCATTCGGAATCAGGTAATATTAAAGATTTATGTCTTAATACTATGACCAAACATGGCTAGTAGCAATTTCTGCTCCTTACATCATTTATTCTCATACCAGGCCAAGCTTGTTCTCTTTTATTACCTCTTAGTTCACACACAGGTCATCTCCACACCAACATTGGTTTCCCATTTTGGAAGAGCCATCACGAACCCACAGAAAGTATAGTGTTCATGCTCCTTGAAAGATTGCAGTGAACGGTGCCAGTAGCCGGTGAAGCTCATGTATGGGAATCGACTAACACTTGGGAATTTATTGAACCGTGCTTGAAAAGTGGCATCAAGGCTACCCTCAGCAAGTAAATAAACACCTTCCCTCATCCTACCGTCACATCACAGTTGCTGTCACTATTTTCATAATGATCATTATTTTCACTTACCATCAGTTACATTATCCTCTTTGTATTAAAGACATCAAATCTTCAATATTTCAAATAATTCTGACACACCTTCTGGTACTTTTATAGCAACCGTATTCCGAATACACGATGAGAATAGAAGTAAATACTTCTGCTACTGCCAAGCCCTACTAGAGTACTTTTGGATCAGCGAGAACTTTTTGGACACGAGTGTACTAGCATGGAGCAAAAAGTGATCGGAAAAAAAGTGGTTGGTGCAACACCACTCTTTTTCCGATCACTTACCCCCACATCCAAGTACTGTACTCGAGTATAATACCCGAGGAGGCGGCACTACGGTACTGCATCCTCAAAATTAATGAAGAATGGCACGTATCACTCCCAGCATACAATCCTAACCTCGACAGCCTCATCATAAGCGGTCCGACAAATCCTGTGCCAACTTAGTACTGTGCCGCACATGCTCAAGTCAGCACAACATCTCACAACACAACATCAGTGAGCCTCACCCGAGTCTGGACCCTCCGGGGGATGTGGGGAAACAGAGCTATCACTTTTCCCTGCCCAGCGGAGCCGCCGGTCCGTTAGATGCGATATCAATCTGCATGAAAGCAGCAGATCTCAATACCGGGAGAAGAGATGTGGCCCCAAAGAGAGTTCAAAATTAGGACCGAGCTTTTGAGTGCCCTTCGAATAGAGTTCATAGTTCCCGCATGTAGCGAGGCCCGGTACGCTACCGTTATCCCACCCCACCGTGTTCAACTACCATTACGCTAAACTAGCGTGGACTACCGCCGTACGATACCCTTACTACAGAATCGAGGACTTGACGGTCTCACCCGCAGCACACCGATAGGTGATTATCTCTTGACTCCGAGCCTGAGAAAAACGGTTGGGACACAACAACCTGTGATACAAGCAATGCTCCATCATGACGTGACACCCTTCTGCAGGACCTTTCCGGATAAAACTTCCGCCTATAAGAACCCTCTCTCCAATCCTCAAATTCATATAGACTCCCCCCCTCCCTCCCCCCTCCCTTCCCTCCCTCCCTTCCCTAGAGATTGTCTTTTTTCTGAAAAAATAAAAAAAGGGACCCAATAGCCCAGATCTCTATAACCAATTCCTCCTCTCTTTTAGCATTAGGTGAGATGTCCGGCGACGATCCACTTTTCGCCCAGTATCTCACAAATCCCCGTTCCAGGCAGGTGCAAAGTCATCTTGTGGACTCCTCCGAAATATCGTTATCAGAGGCGTTGTCGCGGCTTCTGCCGAAGCAAAAACAGCAAAGGCATCATCTTCACGATGAATCGAGAAAGTCTCTCACCGCGACGAGTCAGCCTCTAGCAGATTCGCATTTAAGCCAGCTGCCGCCATATTCCACCACGAGCTCAGCGATCGATAGATTCTTTGTGTGCCAGTCGGCCTTGCAACACCTATATTTTGCGGAGGAAGGTGAAACGAGGAAGATGTTGAAGGAGGTCTATGCGAAAGAGTGCCAACTGTTGACTTTGTGTGAGCTCTCCGCTACAGCTGCGGTAGGGTGCTCGTGGGCGGACAACATTCCGAAGGAGACGCACGCAACATTCTTTGATACGGTTAAGGCTCACTTGGACCAATGCTTGGAGAAGGACGAATTGAAAGGGATGAAGATACTCGCTCTAGCGGCATTATATTCTATGTCGGAAAAGAAAGTGTCAAGCTGGGGATATGTGTGTATGTTTTTCCAGGGAATACGCCCCCCTTCACGATTATGGATTAACACGGGTCGTAGGTAAAGCATTACAGATCGCCCACTCCAGAGACCTTCAGCTCGATACACGGCCAAACCACATGACGGAGGCGGATTGGGTTGGGTATCGAAGATTATGGCGGACCTTACTATTTCTAGAAAGGTTAAACCAATCCCGCCCGACCACCCCCCTCTGTGCTAAATATTAGCAGCTTCCTTGCCACTTCCTTAGGCCGCGCACCCATCTGGAGCGCGGCATACGATACAATCGAGCTTGCGGAACCGGTTCAGACCCCATACCCAAAGACCCCATGGGTTATTTACTCACAGGTACACAGGAAAGAAGTTTCGATGTCCAAAATTCATCCCGACGAAATTCCTTGCAAACGGAGATTGTGAATATCGGGCTATTAGCTAGCAGGATCCTCAAAAGTGTCTTTGCCCCGCCCGTTATTGACCTCGAATTCGTGTGTGACCACATGGCGAAGCTAAAGCTACGATATGACAACCTACCGGAGACTATGAAACTAGGTAGATCCGGGTTAGCTCCGGGAGAGCATTTGGCCGACACCTCGTTGTTCACCCTTCACATGGTGTATCTAGGGACTGTAATACTCCTCACACGGAGAGTGCTGGTGGAATTGGCAAGTGGGGCCGGAGGCGCCTCATTCGAAGGAAGCACCGGAGAGGCATTAAGCCTCGCAAAGACATGTTTATCTGCAGGGAGGCAGACCTCAGAACTATTAGGAGATCTATATTCACATAAAGACCTTTTCAAGAACTGCTGGGTGACTATGTGAGAAACCATTCCCACTCCTTGAAGCAAACAAACGGAGACACACAGTCCAAAGCACGAAAACGAAATAAATAGCTACAAACACATCTAATGAACAACCAAGCCGAATAGATACTCATCGTTCAATGCTAGCCTCATCCTACTCTTCTACACCGCCCAAAAAAGGACGCTCGGACAGCCGTATCCCCAATACCAAGAAGATCTCGGTGCGGCCGCTCGATGCATCCGCATAGTGGAATACTGCGCAGAGCACGATGACCTAGCCAACTGCTACCTTAGACTGCTAAAACCCTTCAGACAAGCAGCCGGGGACGATATCGACACAACATCCTACCGCACACCCTCGGGCCCGAGCGAGTCCCCCGAAACTAGCGACTCGTCTTCGGAAGATGCATCCCCGGAGTCCTCGGGGGTTGCGGAAATCAGCGCGGCCGTAAACCTGGCATTATCATCATCATCATCACCGCACCCGCACCCGTCCACAGAACCGCCGCGGATGCCGCCAGCCATTCGCAGTGCCAAAGGGCTTGAAGCCCGGCCACAGGGGCCACCGCGGAAATGGATCTCGGGCGGCCCCTATCACCAGCACGTAAGTCATAACCATAGTGGCCCTTCTTCGAGGAACATTCCACCAACGAGAAAGCGATCCTGCAGCATTCAGTCAGAGGAGGCAATCAAGAGGCCTAAGCTGTCAGAACAGCAGTTGGAGGCTTTTCTTAGGAGGGCTGCTTGAAACCCTTGCTACAATATCTATCACCTTTCTTGATTCCTCCTTCTCTCTCCTACTCGCTTCTCTTCCGCTCTATTCCTCTTTTCTCACCCACAAAAATTATCTAGGTATTTCTTTTTTTTCCCCTGACCTCCCCGCCTAGCCTCGAAATTACCCCTCTGTAGTTAAATTAGATTATCATACGATTTCTATCCTCTCAAAAAAAAGAAAAGAAAAAGAACAAGCCTCTCTGCACACCTCACAAAACCTACCTATCTCCCATGCCCCGATCCAATCTTCTGCTCCGTACCCCATCATTCTCTCCCCCTCCCCCTTCGCAGCCGACCGACCATCCAATCGCCCGAGCATACCGGCAATCACGAACAACCACGCAGCGCACATACCGGTACGAGCACAGCACACCTCACCCCATTCTTTCCAAAAAGAGAAGAGAAACACCCACACACACCCACACACCCCGCAGCCAAAAACCCGCCGATCATCCGCTCACTCCGGCTATCACATCCGACCGACCGTCACAGATTGCAACGGGGGGATTTCCCCCGGCCATCGCCAAATTTTCCCGGAAAGGAAAAGATGCGGAAGTGCGGGAGGGCGAACGTCATGGTCATGGAATATCACCCGGGAGTCCATCTGTGCCCAAAGCGCATCCCAGGACAGGGATGAAGGGAGATAGACGCTCGAGCAGATACCGTAGGGGGGGGGGGGGGCTGGCTACCGTAGTCTAACCCCGGTTGAGGACGGCACTCGGAATAGGGCTGGGTTTGGAGTGGTTGGGGGGGGGTTGATGGTACCATAGAGAGAGATACCGTACTCCAATAGCCCGGATGAGAGCCCCGGGACGAGTGTAATGATAATACCGGTACTGTGCATCATGAGGTATCATGAGATAAGTTGCGGCTATGAGAGTGGTGCATGTCAACTTTTGAGGCTTTTGTCAGTTACGGTGATCATGGTGGAGATATACCGCATATCGAACTAGAAGGTCTAATCTATCGAACTACTAAATGAGGGTCTGGTCTCCCGTATAACTATACTCGTACAATCCTCTACTACGCGATACCAAGAAGCGATAGAAGTTAGGACGGAAAGAGTTTTATAAGCAGAACACGCATTAGACTTATGACGCAATACAATTTATGATACCCGTATGATATGGCCAATATTATGATAGGGTGAATTTTTTGTTTTTACAACTTCGGGCACTGCACTGCGCTACGTTGTGTTGTGTTGCCTTACAAATTCCCGGTGTGTGCACTTTAGAGTACCAACTCATACGTCAAGCTCAGGCTATTGTACAGTACATCGCGGCGATATTTACAAAGGTGACTCTGTAAGCGGTATGACACACTGCCTACTAGAGGTAATTATCTCCCTCCTTTTTTAAAAATAAAAAAAACTCCAAAGCGGAAACCCCGTCGGTCGGGAGCCAAGTGCTGGGTGTTATGCGGTAGTTATGCCCACTGCCAATGATTCGATATCGACGATCTGGACAACGTTAGGTTCGCGATTTGCGGTTACATAAGGGTTGGGTAGATGGGCGAAAGTAGGAAGGAAAGAGGGGGGGTGATGATTAACCTCTTTTACGGCTTCAACGCTTAACACTACCGGTCCCTCATCGCCCACACAAACGGAATCTTCAATTCGTATTCCCATGCCCCGGAAATGTTTTGGCCACTGCAAATCGTCAGGGACGTACACGCCCCTGCCCATACGCCATCAGCCTACAGCGATCCCAACCAACCGGCCCGCTCGCCGACGGGCATTACTAGAAGGGAGACTAACGGTTCAATAGTAACACACTGTCCCGCCCGCAACTTCCGGCTCTTGGAGTAACTTCCGCAATCGTGAATATCCAACCCGACGTAATGCCCCACATGGTGCGGGAACAACACACCACGTAATCGAGAGGAAGTCAGGTCGAATCCAAGTCTTTTTAGTTCGGATTCTAGCTCCATTTCTGATACTTCGTGGATTTCGTCGAGTGATATGCGAACGCCCTCACGACAGAGGGATATACATCGCTTTTGCACATTTAAAACGGCTTGGTAGAGATCCCTCTGTGCCAGAGTGAAGGTTCCGGAGATGGGCCAAGTGCGAGTTATGTCTGTTACGTAGCCTCCATATTGCTGTTGGATATTAGTGGGGCGGCTGTTGCTGGTAGGGTTGGGGGACCTTACTCCACCGGCATCTACGAGAACCAGGTCGGATTCCCTGCAATGTTTTAGAACGGGAGAGATGAATTAACAGAGTAGAACAAACCCTAATTTATCGTCGTTCCTAGTATAGTGAATGTGCAACGAGTTCTAACACATCAGTGTGAGAAGGCATAGCAGGAGGAGAAACAAACCCGGCCGCCCGCGATTACGGGTACATACGCCTCCTTCTCACAACCACCCATTCGAAACTTATATTCCAGGAAGGTCCAGAGATCGCTTTCCTTTGTAAACCGTTCCTTCATAGCAATAGCTTTATTGAATGCTCTCCCAGATATCTGCCCCGCCCTCCGCATGTTTGCTACCTCCGCCTTACTTTTAAAAACCCGTAACTCGTGCATAAAGTGCTTCAACGGCAACACCCTCCTATCTTCAAGAATCTGCACCAAAGAACCTGGCGCAGCCGCGAGCGGTGGAGCCACCAACCTCGCAAATCCAGAAGTTCTTCCAGTCGAGGAAACAGCATCCGTATATACCTCGCTCGCCCGTTTAAGTATAGGCCGTAAATGGTGTTCAGCATGTTCGATATCCCCAGCCTAATCCATTAGATCATTAGAATTCCCAAGAAGCAAAACAAACAAACCTCATCTGCATTAAACATATCCAATGCAGCCTGAACCCCAGACCTCGGACCATCCCATAACTCAGCATGGTCGTCTTTCTCCCGAACAAACAGATGAAACGTATGTTCGCCGCTCCCGACCGGCCCCGTCTTTTCTTCGCCTGATTAGCATCTTCCCCACCGCCGCCACAAGGCCCAGCACCACACCATACACATACCGATAACACACAAAGCCTCCGGCTCCAGAAACCCCGTCAGGTAGAGAAAGTCCGGGTTCTGGTGAAACGGGTAAAACACCGGTCCAGAACGATACTTGACATATGCCGCCGGCACAACCGCCACGGCACCGTCAGGAAGCCTGGATGCAAGCTCTGCTCTACGCGTGGCGTACTCAAGCGCTGAAATTCCGGGCGTGACTGTGACCGTCAGCTCTGTTTTGTATAGCTATGATCGATTGATAGCTATTGGATAAGTAGAGAAGACTAATTGTTATTACCCTCTCCGGCCTTGAGCAACCATGGGTGCGTCTCGAAGCTTGGCTGTCCGAATTTCGTCTGTAAGACTTCTGAGTAAAATCTTCGCGGTATCGAGATGGAAGATGCGAGGGCGCGGAGGCGACGTAGTATCATCTTGGTTGCGAACGCAATGTAGGGGGCCTCCAAGAATGCTCGGTAACTTGTGAACAAAGTTTTCACCCTTTTTCTTTTATTCCCGATAAAGAGCCGCATCATGTCTTATCAGCACCTTATCGTTTTCTACCCCTGATCGGGGGGCTGGGGCGGATTAACTCCCGCCAAGACGCCTGCCTCAGCAAACGGCAGAAGAGGAAGATTATCCGAAAACAACGGTTACCGTACCCCAATCTCACTCGGGCTCACCCGTCAAAACAGAACAACTGTGCCCGAACCACCTATGCGCAAACAACCGCTCCACCACACCTTGCTTGAAGAACTATGATACAGTTTACTTCTCATAACCTCTCAGCCTACTAGAGATACTAGTTTCTAGAGGCATCTGATCTGGGGCGACAACTATCAACATAATTCTCCTACCGCCAAGGCAGCCCGACGAGAGTAACCGCCGCGCTGGCACTGGCGGTTATGCCCTATGCCTCGAATACAGAAATTGTGTTTTGGCGAGGACTGCACCGTTACGACAAGCAAAGTTTCAGAAATTTTGATCTTCCGAGAACGAGGAAACTTTAGCGTTTCCGCCTTGTTTTCCGCGACAAAGGTTAACTTAGAGACAAAATCCTTCAACTGCCGGGGACGATATCGCGCGTGAAACAGGAAAACCGGTGCCTAAGTCAGCCAGTTTTAGAAAGAGCTGTAGACTATGGTACCAGAATCAAGGGAGGGGAAAGGGTTTTCGGGTTTTATGTTCGATCAAGATTTACGGTTCCGTATATTACTGGTACAATACTAGTACTCACATCTCCCCCTACTCCACCACAAACTTTATCACCAGAACGCTAAGTTCCTTGACTCCATTAACTTTTTAAGTATTATAATAATATTATATATTATTATAACTATGAGGGACAAACGCCCTCTCTACACTAAAACTCTAAACATTCACTACCTGTACAGTACTGCACTGGTGCGAGATACCATCCCTTAGACAAACCCCGTCCGAACCCACTCCCAAACCCTTCCAAAAGGCTTTATCTACCACGACCACCACCACAGCGTTGCTACTAATGAAACATCGGAATAACGCAGATGGCAAAAGTGGAACATGAAATCGATTGACCTTATCCAAAAAAAAAAAAGCAACTACGATCATAGCAATCATATAACCTCCTCCCAGCACTAGCACTAGTACGATACACGCCCGGACAATCAATTCATCCTATTATTTGAAACCGGAAGTAGCGACAATAAAACAAGACTCTAAACTAGCGCATTGCTCGTACAACAAAAGAGAGCTATAATAAACAACAAAGAAGACTCTAGCCCGTCACATCACAACAACAACAATCTTGAAACAAATTCCGAGTGATACTCCATGCCGTACCTTACTATCCACCCCCATCCTCCAAAACAATTACCGAAAATCCCGTCATGCACCAAATGCCTAAGCTCATCACAGGAAATTAAGCGATAACAACACACACACTCGCTAATGCGTTAGTGTTTTCGGTGAACTAAGGGTAGGTAGGAATGGAATGAGGGGAAGTTAATGTGGTTTCTTGGTAGCGGAGTGATTACTCGTCATGTTTAACGTGATTTTGTTATGTGTAGGCGTGACCGCGGTATGGTGTTGGTTATGGGGTTATTTGTTTGTTTGCTTGCTTGCTTGTTTGTTTGTGGATGAGTGAGTGATTGTCTGCCTACATGCCAATGCCAGCTTATATATACAGGATTTCGGTGGTAGCGCTCTAGGAGGTGGGTGTAGTAGGGGCATTCTTAGGTCTAGTTATTGTGGGTTTATGCATGCTCAAGTATGGTATGGCATGCATATCTCTCTCTCTTAGGTTTATCATAGCTGATACATATATCGCCCTCTCCATATATACCCGGTATTAAAGCACAGTCTTGGAAATGAGGGTTAACTTACAGAATCGGCTTTGTTGCCTAGGACGTGCCTTTTGCAAATTTGGTTTGTTATATGGAATAGAGAGGTATTACATTGCTCGTGTGGGCTGAAGTGTACCCTACCGTAGCCGCCTGGAGTCACAAGGATTGGTATCATTATACAAGACTCTGGAATTAGGCTTGGTACCTGTGCAGTACAACGTGATACCGCCTTATTATAGCGAGGTTATCAATAGAATAGAATAGAATTGTCCTAGTCTACAGCGCTGTACGATACTTCCGTTTCTTACCGTGTTAAGACCACAAATGTGGTGCGATATAGTATGCGGTACTCCTCTCTTCCAGCCAACGTCCTGGAAAAACCCTCACAAACTTGCCGTGGAGGGCCATTATACTTGTTATTCCGACGGGCCTCTAATCTTTGGATCCAGAGACAATAGCTCGAGAAGGGTTAGTGGATTCCTCGCACGGTATGGCCTGAGGTTTTTGGATATGTCGGATCGGATCCCATTGACTGGTTTTCATAAATCTGTTAACTTGCCAAAGTAAGCATATCATGGGCTGGTGCGGCGCAAGAGCTCTTACGGTATCTGTGCTTATTACAGTGCTTGTACTAGTACTGTAAGCCTCAGAGTTTTTGAGGAATGCAATGGCAATCTATTTTACGAGCGTCACGGTGTGACGGGTACTCGTGTTTGTCAGTAGAATTCGGAAAACTCTTCCTGGTGATCCCAGACAAATCTCGATAGTGACAAGGGTTGTGTTTTCCAATTGTTACTTGTATATGCATCCAAGTGCCGCAATTTGCCATCTCGTCCACAACAGCCAATCACAAAGCAGCCTCCGGTGGGATTACCCTAGGTATCCGACCAGCTGAACTTTAGTTAATTAATGCCTTTCTCTCTCTAGGCATGTTACGAATTATCTTCCCTTCCATTTCACTCCGGGCTCACCAATTCTTGCTTCCCTTCTTCGCCTTCACCTCGGCCAATAAATCACGTCACACCACACAACGGCCCGCGTCTAAAGCCACAAAAGGGAAAAAAGAAAAAAGTAGGAAGGAGGGGAAAATAAAATTCAGTTCCTGCATTTAAGATGATGATCGTGGAATCGCGGGGCACACGGATTTTGCGTTGTTTTCGCTAAGAGTTGGGCCCTATCGCGTGGTATGTGGTAAACTGAGGGTGTATGCAAACTGACTACGATACCGGTAGACATAGAGGTCGATCATATGTTGGAATTCTCTAGCCAGCCAGAGAGGGAGAGTCTTATCTTGCACGATGCCAGTGCTGCCGGCAGTGCTTTGGAGAGCGGACCCGTAGAAGGGCGGCAGTTTGTTGGGCAGCGGTTCGGATATAAATAACCGAGTTCGTCGCTAGTTAGTGCTACCTAGGGCGAGCGAGTGAGCTAGGTACAAGTACTGGCAGCCAGCACGAAAGGTAGCCAGCCAGTGCTGTACGAAAATGGGCGAGTTGGATGGGTTTCTAAAAAAGCAAGATTGAAAGGAGGGCTGAAGAAAAGCCCCTAGAACTCCGAGAAACGGTCGAATCGGCGTGGAGGGCAAGAAGCGAATTATCGGTTCAAGGCATTCGAGTGCGATACGGAGCGAGATACCGGTACTCGAGTAATATTGATGATGGGGTGATGTTTTTTCCGTATCGGACCAGTCGTCGTGATCCCGTTCCTGAGCGAGGGCAATCTTCCAGTAAGGTTCCAGTAAGGTTAGGAACTCAAATGGTAGACCGAGCGCATACTCACTGGACAAATGGCGAGGGAAGAGCCCGTCACGGGATATTTGTTCAGGAGAATTGTTGGCTGGTTGGGGGGGGGTTTTCTATTATTTTTTTCGATTGATTTCGTCTGCACCACTCGTAGGCAGGATTCTCGTAGGCCAAAGGGCTTGCCGGCCTGGCGAGCGCGGTATTGCAGTTGCACATGCAAGCCCAATGGTACGTAGCAGCGTCAGCCATGTCCAGAAAGCTCTCGTAGTACTAGTGTAAGCATAACCATGAGAATGTTATTCGTACTTGTATGCATACCGGTGGTGCGTCTCCGTCCATTTCCTTGTTGCTCTCCATCTTGTGCTCGTACGCCTCTACCCGGTGTGTTATGATCGGGTTTTTGCAGCCGAGCAGACGGAAGCCCCGCACAGCACACTTTCTTTCGGGGGGTCTCGCAATTCGAGCAGGGTGCCTTGTCTCGTCTGCTTCGTAAGGCATTGAAAAAGGAGGGAATACTCGTAGAGTGCTATCCCGACGGAAGCGCCATATGATGCACTGTTTGGGTTATCCGCCACGGGGAGCCCCATCACTTTCCAGGTGAAGTGGCAAGGATTCAAGGACAGCCAGCGCTGAGACTGCTTCATTCATTTCGTTCAGGATCGTGGTCCTGGCTTATTATTATTGTGGAAAGCTTCAATTTGTATGATGCCGTGTTGAATTATCTAATAGACTCGACAAAGATTTTTATTTTTTTATTCATTTGCCACATTCGGGATGGGGTAGTCTACTTGTACCCAATGCAATAAATAGTCTACTCGAGCACTGGCACTGCACAGTGTTTACAGGTATGTTGCTGCCCCGATGCTATGGTAGAAATTACCATGTCGCGGACAGTCCGGGCGTCGTGCAGGCATTACGCGGAGGAAAAGGTTTCTACAGCGGGTCCAGCAGAGTTTCCCGTCTTCTTCCCTCTCATTTTCCACTCGTTCAGGCACGATATCGGATCCCGGTTGTCATGGGAGGCTTTCTGTCAGTCAGCACGGGAAAGCGTGGCGCGGAAGGCGAACGTCTCTCCGGCACTCGTGCTGTGGGTACAGGGGTAAAAGGGGGGTCATTGCGCCTTCAATTTTCTCTCTTCATTTTACAGTATTATCCGACCGTTGTGCTTGTCTCTCTTTCGTAGTGGGGTCAACGACTTCAATTTTTATCGATAATGGTTGTAAAAGGTGGAAATTTTTTGGTTCTGATGCGAGAAGCTACTCGAGGGATGCTACCAAGAAATGCAACTTATATTTTGGAATAAAGGCTTGAATGGATGGTTTGTTTGGGATTGTCGGCGAATGTTGCTAATCATCTCGAAGCTTGTTCGTTCTGAAACACGCGAGGGGAGATGGGGGGAGGATTACTATTCTGGTCGTATGTTACCCTACGAGTACTCTGAGTCCCTAAAATGGACGATTCGGCGATGTTGATTAGGGCGCGCTTGGACTTGTGTCTAGGTACTGTGCTCGAGTACTCGTAGGATAGGGCACTGGCTGGTGAATAGGGAACCATACAGTACAAGTACGGCACTTTACTACAGTACGGTATACTCGAGTACGAGTTCACATGGTGCCGGGTGGTGGTTCTACCCTACTTGAACTCACTTGAAAATTTTGCTTGGCGGGTCACCGTCTAATTAATTACTGGAGCTGTGGCACTCGCATGCGATGGTATGCAGTTGAAAATAGTTGAGGCGATGGGTCCGGCCGCGTGTGTCGCCGGCCATTTATTGAATGCCCTAAATTACCACCACCAAAATCGGGGAGGAGAGAGAGGGGCCCATAGACTGCGATCCACGTCAGCTCGGTCTATCCGTGCGATGGAGTGGAGCGAGCCTGCTTTCTCGCAAGTGACCACTGTATTGGATGGATGGTGGTGGAGAGGAGATATGGGGATTGATCTCATCTGGTAAAGCAATTTTGGATGCGTCCAGGGATTTGGATCCATCATTAAATTGCCGCATTCGATCAGGGCGCTGTCTAGTACCCGGGGTTGGGACGACGAATTGCCATGTAACGGTAGCCTCACAAAGGGTGATGTTCAGGAACATAAACCGGGATGCAGGTACTGTTGAGACAGCGGAAAAAAAGCAATTGGATGCAACCAACAGAATGTCGCACAGACGGGGGGAGAAGAGAGAGGGAAAAACTTCAATCGGGGACCGTGGTCAACCTTGCACAAAGAGTCCCCTATCATACAGGTATTATTACTGCGCCGTCACTCGTACTCGAGCACTGGCTGGCACTGTGCGAGTACCGTACCGTACCCGTCATTGCTTGGTCCTTGTAACTCTCATGATTGCCCTCGGTATGCACTGGTACTTGCAGCCCTGATGATAGTTGACCCCCGTCAACACCACTAACCCCCTTTCCTTTACCCTTCTCACTCGTTGCAATAGAATGGGCTGCCACAAACAGAGCCCATTGCGCTACCTGAAACGCAAGCACTCCACAAAGAGCTAAGGGGCTGCTGTGGCAGTCACTGTCCCTTGATTCCATGGCCATTATTGGTTATGAGCTATTCGGGTTGGTTTGCTCTCGTCGGGTGTTTGCTGGTTCTCCACTCACGTCTTTTTATTCTTGCCTTCCCCCCCCGCTTCCTTAAATTTTTTCACCTTCCTTACATTCACCACCACCACACGCCTCCCTTCCTTCACTTCTCTTTCCGTGCGGCTCAGGTTTACCTGCAAGAACCGAGGACTTCCTTCCTTCAGAAAATCCCCTGGTGATTCTTTTCCTTTCGCTCGCTTTCACTCTCTACTTGCCCTTATATTCTCGTGATATTTTTTCTTCCCTCGTTTCGTTTTGAGCACGCTCTTTGCTTCACAATAACCCACGTTCTTTCAATTTTCTGTTTTTTGCAAAAACAGGTTCGGTTTGCACAAGCAAGAAGCCCTACCCTTCTTCCTTCCTGCTAGCTGCGCGCACTCCCTTTGCTGCCTTACCAACCTCTCATCTGCCACCGCTTTATCACCAACCAAGCACAAATACAGCGCCTCCGGCCAATCAGATTTTGCTCAAACTTACGAAACGACTACCAGCTGCCTGCACACTTCCCCCCGGTGGGCCTATATATAAACCCTTCCCGAACGACTTTTACTTATCCCTCAACCTTTTCTTCAATTCTCTGAAAGCATATCTTATCGTATTAGTCTCATCAAAATCGATAAACAATGATGCTTAAACTAGCTTCCTTGATCTTGTTGGCTGTGTCCGTCTCGGCCCATTCATGGCTTGAGTGCGTTGATACTCAAGTTGCTAACTATGATGCTGCAAAGGCTAATCCTGCCTTGGACGTGTGAGTATTGTCTTTTGCTATCGTTTGTTTTTAATTTTAATTTTTCTCATTGGTCCTACCATTTTATCCTGCCCCCCCCGCATATTTTCCTTTCCCCCTTGCTTCTCATCGGCATATATGTGGATTTTGTCCTAACATTCTTATAGTCAACAAACATGCAACGGCTATCCACGTAACAAGGTCAGCAACGGAGACTGGATTCAAGAATCCAAGACCTATCTCTGGGATATCAACAATGATTCGTTGAATCCTGACGGCCTTGCTTGCCGCCCATCTCAGACAAACATCTACCCTGCCGGCGTTCCTATGACCACAGTGAAACCGGGTCAGAATCTCCGCCTTCGTCATTGGGGCAATGGCCATTCCCGCTACGATATGGGTTCTCCCCTCAACAAGGACCCCGGTGTCGTTAGACTGTATTATGCTGGAAAGAAGGAGACCGATATCAAGTTGAAGAGCGAATTGACCGAGCAAAACTGGATTAGAGGTGCTCAGGCAAACTTCAGCGGGGATGCCATTATTCAGATCACCGGTAACCAGATGAACGAGAAGGCCAACTACTTTGACTGGACCGTCCCGAACTGGGAAAACGGTCGCCACTCGATTGTCTGGGTCTGGGGTTGGGGTACTGCTGTCACTTCGAACCCTGCCAACTTTAATCCCTCTACCGACTACAACAATGCATTGATAAACTCCTGGTCTACTTGTTTCGACGTTCTGGTTGAGGGGAGTAGTGCTAGTAAGTGATATTCTTGCAACTTTAGATTAAAAATCGCTAACTGTTTCTCAGCTGGTTCTACTGATACTGGATCCTCTTCGTCTGGCTCATCCGCACCCGCTACCAACACATGCTCCTCGAAGACATGCTTGAGGGGAGGTATGGCTGCCAATCCTTGCACTGGATCTGAGTGCCCGCCTTGTTGGTACGCATCAGGTGACAAGTACAACTGCTTCGACTACAAGGATGGCAAATGCCCATTCGGAGGAGCTTACGATTGCGAGAAGAACCTTCAAACCCGTGGAGCTACCAGGTTCGAGCGCACACCTTTCAAATAAGCTTGTGTTTAAGCAGAATCGCAAAGTTCTTGGCCTAGAAGACCCAGTGCGCTTCGATTTTCTGTAGTGTTTAATCCCACTCTTGACGAGCTACGGGCGTTTTCCTGTTTTCTGTATTTTTTTCATCTCTTCCTGGCCTTTTGCTTGCCATACCCTTTTAGCTTTTATACTCAAGTGACGCTTGCGTCCCATGGTTGATATCTTGTGATACGTGCTTACACAGCTCTTTTCGTTGGCGGGGGGGGGGGGTCAATGAATCGTGTATCTTACCGGGTAACTATCATTGCATTTAAGGGGTGACGGCTTTTTTCCCTTTTCTTTCTACTGTTCTTCGATTCTAGTAACATACCTTTTTTCTCTAAACTTTTTTATTTCATTTTTCTGGCTGGGAGATACTATTTGGTGGGTGGTCTGGCAACCCGACGAATTTTTTTTCTCTGGGATAGAGGTCTGGTGCACTTGTAAAAAAATAAAGTTTGACCTGGGGGATGGGAAAACAATACTATGCATTTTCCATCGAGTTTGTCTTTCTCACTTGTTGAATGAGGATTATTACTGAACTTGGATTGTTGCGAAACAAAAATCCAGAATGAATTAGAAAAATTAACCTTCCCCATCTAGTCACAAATAGCATTAGGGGTTAGTGATCCATGTCCGACTCGCTAGCTTCCTCAAGTATGAAAGACTGTAGGGGCTAGAGAAAAAACAAGGGCTGAAACGCTGTCCCTTTGGCCTGCCCATTTCCCCGGCCGACAGATTTTATCTTTTCCCTTTTTGAGGGTACTGGAGTTGAGATTTACATGCACGTGGAGAGAAAGTTAGAAGTGCCCCTAGGCTAGGCTCTTCTATGGTGTAGATTTGTACTGTACTTTATTTGCAACAGCGCTGGATAGCTCGCCGATGGCGGGGAAGATGTCGAACTTGGGATTCGAGATGGGAGGCTTTCAGCGTGCCGGGCAGGTAGGTGGACGGGGTTTGTATGATATTATGTGGTTGGGGAATGACAGTCGGAGGAGAGCGAGCCATGGAGGAGGCCGGCATAAGATTCAGGCGGTGACATCAAGTTTGCACGAGTGATCGTTCGTGAGCGTGTTTTCCTAATTGACGTGTTGAACAAGCCAAGTATTCCCCGACGGTCTATGAGACGAACAATGGCAGCGGATACTCCGGATTGGAAAATTGCAGGAGGGGGCAGGGTGTGCGGAGGTTTGCTCCTCCTTCTTTCCTTACTGTGCTAACTATTACTACTTCATTCGCACGTGTTAGGTAGGTTACTATTCTGATAAACTTGTACATTTCATCCCCATCGCCCCTCACCTCGCATGCCAGCAAGCTCAGCTCACCTCTCCGCCACCCACTCTGATAGAGTCTCCGATGCCCTCCCTACCGTAATGTCCACCCCCTCCCGAATAACCCGCCTGCCACGCACCCCCCGCCACGCACCCCCCCACTAGCCTGTCCGGTGGAAGCACCTAGTTCCCAAATGGTATGGTTGATCCGCTAGGTTCCCCGCGGTCGCTTGTATCCTGCGTGCTGGCCAATCACCTGGGGATTTAGACACCGCACGTATCTGGCTTTTACACGGCTGTGAGTTGTCAGTGCCGGGGTAGAGTTGTCCGCTATTGCTGGGGAAGAGGGTGGTGGAGGTATTGAAGTTTATTTTACTGCATTGGAGGAATTGCTCGGGGTTTAATGGGGGGGGGGGGTGCGGTCCCACTCTACTATCTTTCATTGTTATAATTCTAAGATTCCGTCTTGTATTGCAGGGCATATAGGAGCGTGGGGAAGAGAGTTCGTATAATACTTCCCGGACTGAATGGGTTTTCTCTACTCTACCAGTATTCATGACTAATTTTATAAAAGGCCTAGTAGAGGATCTTACTATTCCTTCCTTCCTTCCTTCCTCCCAACCCCCGCTTTTGAACTATTCCGCGGTGTTGGCAAGACATTCCAAGTGGTACTTCAAGGAGAGCAACCCTCTCCGCATTTATCTGTTGTAAGAGGTAGGAAAACCCGCACCCTCCTTTACTACCAAACCAGCCAATCACCCAATTGCTGCTCTCACCTTTTCTCCCTCGCGTTGTTTTTAGGAATAACCCTTCTGAGCCTACCGCCGATGTATAGTTTAGCAGGATAGGGTTATATGTGTAAGAACTGGGAGCAAGGTGCATTCGGGTTCCGTGCGATTCCGAGTACCCTTGTTTTCCCGAATTGGAAGTTGTTGTGAAAAACTTTCCGCTGTTTAGATGGGGTAGGTATTGGGTTGGGTTGGGTTGGATCTACCGGTAGGGTCGTGGGGTGGGACTGCACCTTCCTGCTCTCTCTATCTCTCTCTGTGGGCTTTTCGCTAGGAGGGCTTATAATCTCCCGAACTTGGCCTCTTAATGCGCTGATGAGAGAGGATATAGTAACATGGCTTTGGAATACTACTCGTTGTCCGTCGTGCGATGGTGGAGTTTGTGCTTAGACTCCCCAAGCATACCGTCGGTTTTCCTCTCGGAAGGGTATCCATATGCGATGTGTGCGTCGCCTTGTCTGCTGCCATTTGAGGTTAATTTTTGAATTGGTTGGTGGTTGGGGAAGGTGACTGGGTCTGAATGTCGGATCAGGTACAAAGGAGGAGGAGAGCGGAGGAGAGAGTAGGCAAATAGAGTTCTGGGCCCCTCCCTTGGTTCTGTGAGCCTGTCATGCCATTAGCGCCCAAGCAAGAAAGCAAAAGCGAAAATGGTAGATGGCGGCGGTAGCGATGGTGATCAACCCATTGCAGTAAAAGTCCCGAAAAGCCCATCCTCGGGGCGTACTGTGCTGTGCTATCTATTTTCGCATCCTTCCTTCCTCTACGATTTACCCAAGGTAGGGTTGCAGATGATAGCCGGGTGCGCAAAAGCTTGCACTTGGGTAGGACTGCAAGTGCTGGATAGGGAGGGACCCATCGGTGCCTGAATCCCAGAACACCTCGATTCTGGCCCTGCCGGTAGTACCGCATAATTCGGGGCCAACCCAAAGTGCCGCTGGAGCAGTCAAATATCATAAAACTTGACCCAATCGGCAAGTGAGAGTAAAGCCTCTTCAGGAAACTCTTTCCCGCGAAAATGTTAAAAACTTTGGCAGAAAAGGGGTCCTGTGGCGAATTATTGCTAGAATATAACTCTGGGTGGGGGGGGGGGGGGGGGGGACGCGCTTGCAGATCCCACACG
>Ga0307513_10000250_pt1 | contig 77982 bp, 118 predicted proteins | sample 15_EM_MG_FD_202174 | JGI IMG/M metagenome (GOLD analysis project Ga0307513, IMG submission 202174) | Populus trichocarpa ectomycorrhiza microbial communities from riparian zone in the Pacific Northwest, United States - 15_EM | ecosystem: Host-associated > Plants > Roots > Unclassified | place...
CCACGTGTGCTCTATGTTATTACCTTTATCGCCGTGCATTTAGAAAGGCGGCCCCAGCCTGGTGCTGTTTCTTGAGTTCCGCCCTTTTTGAGGCGTTGTCAGGAGTTCTCCCGCCGGAAGGCTTTCTGCCGCTATGAGTTCCTTCGACGTCTTCTTTCAACTTTCCCCGACACGACCTTGGCCTCTTCGCGCATTCTTACCCGTTTCCAGACCTAGCTTTTATCCTACACCTATTCAATATGACATTTCATCTAATCCCAGGTCCTCCAACTCAGTCTACCCCTCGTACTCTACTATGCTTTCTGAGACATCCAGTCCTAATTCCCCCCGGGTATTGCCTCAAATGCCTCTGGAATTAATCCTATCCTTTATCGAGGCAGCTTGTGCGGACACCAATGGCGACGAGCGCGTTCTTCTTTTGAAGACCTGTTCGCTAGTGTGCAAAGCCTGGTCAACGGCGTCCCAGAAAGTTTTATTTTCTCGCATCACCCTTCAAAGCCAACGCTCATTCGAGACATTCATGAACGCGGTCGATCCCTCAACTCACCACGGCCGTACACTCGGAGGTGTTGTCAGAGGAATAAGCTTTGTTTTGGACAACAATCAGCCGTGTGGCCTCCATCACCATTCTTTGGCGTTGGCTACAGTCGTATGTCCGAACCTATCCCAGCTGGAAATTTCCCTGTATGGTTGCGCCGAACCAGGTGAAGATATAGTAGGCGCACCTGATATTTCTCGCCTTCGAAGACCAGCTCCATCCTTCGAGGAACAGACATTATCGCTCCTCAAGTCGGGACCCACCATCCAATACATGCACTTCGATAATTGGTCGGAGAACCACCAATCCATATTTCAGCTGCTTGGCGCCTGGTCCTCCCTTCAGTTCCTTTCAATTGGAGGTACATCTCCAAAAAGTATCCAAGACTCACTGCCGCCATTTTCATGCTCCCTTCACGGCGTGCGATTCAAATTCCAATCCCCCCTTTCCATTGACTTTATGAAATGGCTTCTTCATAATTCCGCCGACTCTCTTCGCCAACTCGGTTTCGAACGAGACCCCTCTTTCGACGCACTAGAGTTTCTGCTCGATGCCTATGGTCCACAGCTCCAGTACCTTTCCTTGCCAGCATTTGGCTCGCTCGACCTCGCTTTCCTCATGTCTAAATGTCGAATTCTGCGCTCAATTAGAACCGAGAATCCTGCGTGTTCGTCGGGATTCTACAAACAGCTTCCCGAAGGAATAGAGGACCTTGCTTTTGGATTGGACCGCGACACTCCTTTGAACGTTATCATCGACGTCATTCGAAATAGGGACATGTTGAAGACAATCACGGTCTCGCTCTGGGAGAGCGGGCACTCTCACCCTCTTCTTTCGCCTCTGAAGATGGTATGCGCGTATCGAGGGATTGGATTAAATATCACGACCGATCTACGGGTGTTCCGGTCAATGCATGCCTTTGTGGGTTAAGTTCAGTCCCTCCTGACGATGTCTCGCTAATCATCATCACTTTTCAGAGAGAAATTGCCTAGCTTGTTCGTGCTCATGCATCTTATGGCTGGACAACAGGAATATCTAAAATTTTCCATCTTTTCGTCCCTGCAACCGTCGACCACGTCTGTCTTTATGACCCCACGAAATTTACACACCCTTTTAACGTTCAATGTACCTTACTGCATACAGTACTTGCATAGTCATTACTACTCACTTCCTATTGATCACTTTACAATGGACTTTTGATTATCAGGATTACATTTGATTGTATTTCATCCATTCATGTACCCCATCTTTCCTGACGCCCTTCAAACAGCATCACTTCCGCCTTCTAAAATACTAAATTTATCGTGCAATGGGAGACGTGATATTACCAGAAAGCGGTCAATGCCTTTACCACCATGGGTGCGAGTCAATTGCCATCCAAGGTATCAAAATCCATCTCTCTCTCTTCCATATTGTCGCTGGCTACTAGTAAAGCAGACGCCACGGATAGTGAGAGCCAAGGCGGGGGGGGAAAGATAAGAAGCCAATAAAGTAAGCCTTAAGTAGGTTTCTCACTCGAGGGTTGGAGGTGTGCCAATGGTTTATTTAATGGGTCCGGTGGTCCTGAGTTTGGTTAGAAGATCATCCGGGCCGGTATTATACTTGAAGCAAGTCACCTGATTACGCCAAGTTCACCTTAACAGCAAATTCAACTCATTTCTGCACTCTCATGTCCTCGTCACTGTCCTCCGTGGTGTCCAACCTTGTACGGAGCTCCATGGGAACCTCAGTTTCCAGAAATGTTACTGACGATGACCTGGATCGCCATGTTGCTGAACTTATTGTGCGAGAAGCCAAGAAAAAAGCAGAACGTTATGGTCAACAAGGTATACGTGCATATATTTCAAGCAATTTGTAAATCCCCTTTGAATACATTTATTATTCTAAGCCTGACATAGATTTCCTTTAAGGTCTGACCCCAACGCTCCGAAACCCAACAAACGGTTCTTAACATCCATCATCAAGAGTACGGATGATCATAACAAGACTCTATTAAGAGCCCAGGCTCAAGCTGCTGAACAAGTTAAACGAGAGCGCGAGGATCAGGAAAGAAGGCAACGTCGAGCGAGGGCAGAAGAGGCTGCGGAAGCTGAAAGGTTGCGGCGGTCTGGGAGGGGTTCAAAGCGGAAGAGGAATACCGAAGACGAAGTTTGGGATCGATGGGATGGTAGAACGGCGGACAGAACGAGAACTTCGAAGAATTGGGATGCCTGGCATCGTCCCGAGAGTGATTCTGATGACCATGATAGGCCAGAACGCTACAGGGGGAGGGCTCGCTCAATGTCGAGAAGCAGGGAAGAAGATACCAGAAAACCATGCCCAAGTCGTTCGGACCTTGACGAAGAGGAGGTTGCCTCACGCAAACGACGCCGACATCACCGCAGTCTCAGTCAATCGCCTCGCACAGTGGATCCTTGCCTCGATCGGCGTGAGAAAGAACCCCATCGTCATAAGCAGCGGCGGAGTCAGGAAGAACATAGGCACAGACGTTCCCGTCGATCCCACAGCCGTTTTGCATCTCCTGTTGGCACAGAAGGCAGTAAGTCGAAGAAACGGCGTAGGTCGCATTCTCCGAGATATGCGTTCGACGACACACCAGACGAAACGCCTTCAACCGCTCTGCATCGATATTTATCACCGGATGTCGAACTGAGGCCAAACGTTCCAGAAACTAACTTGGAAATTCGACTGAAAGCCTCTCAGGGCCAGAATCAGCCCTCATCCAACCCGCATTGCAAACATAAAAATAATTCGGAGTCCCACCCTTCCAGCTCGAAACGAAGTCCATCCATTGGTACCTCTTCAAGTTCACCCAGCCCTGGTCCTCAATTACCCATTCAGCTTCCGTCCAAGATGGACCGTTATTTTGAAGAATCATACGACCCACGGCTGGATGTTACCCCACTTGCCGCACCCAAGGTCCCCGCGACGGGATTAATCGATAATGCTGAATTTGAAGGATGGGATGCCATGTTGGAACTCATTCGTGTTAGAAGAGAGGATAAAGAGGAGAAAAGGAGAATGGAGAGACTTGGACTTCTGCCAAAAGCGAAGAGCAAGAGCAAAAATAAAGGTGCCATACTTGACTCAAGCCTCGCAGTTGCGGATAGATGGGGTGGAGACGGGGTGACTGTCATGGACATCGAATACAAGAAGAGAGGTACTGTGAGGGAATGGGATGTGGGCAAGGAGGGATTCTAGATTTTAACTTGATGTATCTTGGATAATATACGCTTTATATATATAAAGTATTATTCAGTCAGCAGGAAAGATTAATACATATCACTATCATAGTAGAAATCGTTCTCGTCAACAATTTCACCTTCGTTGTCCTCTGCTACCACAGACAAATTTCCGTTGGCGAAGCGGACCTTCAAGGCGCGCTGAAATGAATTTGAAGTAATATCCGGACTGTTGAAGCTTTTGAAATAATCTTCGTTCAACACTGGGTTTTCAATTGAATGCCTGGCAGGAGCAGAGTTATTACTCATGTACAGAGCATAAGAGTCAATGCAACAAGTCACGTACGATGTTATGATATGCTGCTTTACTGCTGCGAGTGTCGAGGGGACTTTCTCCTTTATTGTATCGAGACAGTGGAAACAAGACCAATCTTTGATCGTGTTTATTCTGTGCATCTCTTCGGCTTTTTTGACCTCGTCGCTTTGTTGATTGGGCTTAAAGCGGAGTAGATTCTTTTCCAAGTCGGGAACTGATGTATTGTGGAAACAGTACGTGAGATGGGCAACCTAATATTATTGAGATCTCAGCCTTTTTGGGAGGGACACAGAGAAAGCTTACGAGTGATCGCCAGTCATACAAGAAATGCTCTGAACTGTCTCCCGTGTCGCATACAGCCTGTATGCTAGCTTTTTTGGAACATGATCGACAAATGAACCTGTCGTCCAAGTGATCCATATCATCAGATGTGGTTGTAGCGGGGTCAAGACCGAGATAGCGAATAACGGCTTCGGCAATGCCACTGGCATATTTGTCAACAACCAACCAGCCTGGCAACCGCCAACGTGTCCTTTCTTGTAAACCATAGCTTCCGAGGGATTTGGACGGGTCATGAACGAGTTCATAATCCTCCAACAACCCAGTGCCTTGGCGTGTGAGGCAGGAATGTGCGAGAACATGGGGGTAAGAGAGGAGCTGCTTAGGCTGTCGGGGAGGCGGAGTATAACATGACCAAGAGTCATAAGACTCATCTTCCGGAGAGCATTTTTTGCATACAAAGGCCGTCGCCGCCCCTTTGACTTTTTGCAATGCCTGTTCGTCAGAGAGTTTAACCGCTGGTTGAAACCGGCGAGGACATTCGGGATCGAAATTCAGGTAATCCTCGGAAACAGGCTGAAAGATGAATCGCTTCACGACTTCTGCCATCGCGCCATCCATTTTGCTTCGCCAGGATGAAATTATGCCTGGTAGAAGGGGAAGGATGGGGTCGAAAGTCGAAGCAATCACATCAACTTCAGCCGGTCTGTTTAAAATCTCTTTCACGGGCTCGAAATCGCAGAAATCTGGTGGCTCTGGCATGACTTGGTTGCCTTCCATGATTTTTTCCTTTTTGAATGCGCGTAAGACTTTGATAGCGACTCCTTTTCGGATTAAAATCAAGGCATTAAGTTCTCGTTGCAAACGCTTTTGCCGCATCTGTGCCATGTATCCTAATATTGGGTCTTTGATATGGGACCAAACTAATGAGGATGTGAGATCCATAAATCCACCACATGAAGATTGGGTACACTAACTTTTTTCGGTCAAACGTTGAGGACGATCAACGAGCTTGTGTTGAGCCAGAGAATCGGGATAGCGTATGCCTGCAATGTCTTGACTCCATCCAAGATCTTCAAGTTTCTGAATTATTCTAGGGTAAATGGTGAGGTCGTGAAGAAGCGCATATGATATAAAGAGTTGCCCCATTCACTCACGCGGCCTTCCTCTCTTGGCGAAGTTGGCGCAACTCCAGCTCCCGACCATGGTTCTGTGATCTTGCCCAAGACTCGCATGAAATCGAATGCTGGAAATATACAAACATATGAGCATCATCCCAACGCGACACAATTGGTGCATTACCGATACAATATCCTGGACCTTCTGCTTCCTTGAATGAACGTACGCTTCACGCGCTTCATCTCCTTCAATTGCATTGTATTCTTCATTCAGCTTCAGCAAGTCAGCCATCAGATAGGCCCTCTTTAGTCGCTCTAATATTTCTGGTTAAACCCACAGATGCTCGAACCGAGGGGACTGAGAGACGCACTGCCAAGTCGACAGGGGACGACAGATTCAAGGTTCACCGAATGGGGGGTGTTTGTGAAAATATACTGAAACAAGAATTCTCCTAGACTAAGGGAGCAGATTTAGTTCAGAAAGTTGATTTTTTTTTTTGAGGAATGACTAACAATTCTTTTGAACATTTGCCACAAATTCGTGCTCTGAATCTCCATTCAATATTGGGTGTACGTGTCAAACAGAACTAGGACAAGTAAATTGAGTTTTTTTGACGGACCAGGAACGAAATTCAGGCTTACGTGGCAATGAGGGTAGAAAACGAGATTCACCCAGGCGGGCTCGCTCATCCAAGGGGGGCACTCAGGTAGTCCTGATATGTTCCGTAATACATCTTTCCAGAGCGAGATGCTGGACCGACTCATGAGCAATTTCCGGAAACCTTTTGTGGTTCGAGCCAGCCGAAGGAGGTCAAGGGGCATCAAGTGGCTAAATATCTACATTCAAATAGGATTTCAGAGAATTCTTGGATGTAGATCGTGTCTAACTTTACCTCGAAGAGAATGTCGAGAGGCATGTTCGGAAGTTCAACGAGCTTGCCATATATTCTCTTTCTTTTCGGTCCCATTTTCTCCCCCAAGTTGTCTTGGCCTATTTCAGGTTTTTCATGTCCTTGGATAACGTTCTTAGAGTTCGTCTTGCGCCTCTTTCTGACAGGATTGTCAGCCGCCTCAGCTGTCTGCGGTAATTTTTCCCTTGTCCTTACAATCCTGGTCGCAGGGATCACGGGAGGGGTCTGTGTATCAGCAGTCGCTTGATGTGGTTCCGTGTCCATGGTGTGAGATCAGGAAGGCTGCGTTGTTGTGGAAGGAAAGGTGCACCAGATGGGCCACGTGAGTCGTGTTGTCACAACTAAAAATTAATGATGAAAACATTTCGGCAAAGAGGTGGAAACACATAATAGGCACTCGATAGTGAGAGATGCATATCAATGTTGGGAACAAGCTGGGGAAAGACGTCACCAATACCTACTACTTATCACCAAACAAGTGTTGAATTTTGAAATCGGGTCTGTCGTTCAACGCGTGCTGCACGTGATGTTACGGGTGACAGATAATATTTGGAGGTTGTCTTTTGAGTTTTGGTTGAAACGTTCTCAAGATGGCCGCCTCCGATATTGCACAATGTCTCGCTGCCACACTCAGCTCAGACACCAGTACCCGTATCTCGGCAGAATTGGCCCTATCTGAAATACTTACACGTCCAGGCGCGTAATCAAGCTTCATCGAGTCCCAGGTCATGCGCTCATGTTCATGGGCTGTCGCCTTGAGTAGATGTCGGATTATCTCTTTCGCATATAATTTTATCTCCAGAAGTGGATATGTGTCTTCGACAGATAAGTTTGTCTCTCACCCGTTGAACTCCATTTTGACGAAGTGCTTGTTTACTCCGCCAGCATCGCCCTACGAAAATATGTTCGAGAGCGATGGTCGCCCTACTTCCCGACGTTTAAAGGTTCTGCTCCCACTGTCGAGGTAGGTATCCAATGCTTACGCATCTGTTTTCGTTAACCTCTGACGCTTATCCTAGGTCAAATCTCAAATCCGAAATGCTGTCTTTCGCGGACTCTCAGATGAGAATCGAAAAATTAGAACACTCTCTGTAATACCTTTCCCTACAATTGTTCCTTCAATCTTCTTAACATGGGAATTTTCAGGCACATACATTGTCTTCGATAGCTAACTGCGATTGGCCAGATGAATATCCTGACCTTTTAACTCTCCTCATTGACCTCCTGTCTTCCAAGTCCCCCGCCTCTGTACATGGTTCAATGCAAGTGTTCACCGAATTCATCAAGTCGGATTTGACGGAAGATCAGATTCTTCCTGTACTTCGAGATCTTCTACCCGTCTTGCTTCACATTCTTGGCTCTACCCAGGTATCAAATGAAGTCCATCAAACAAAGTACATTGTCTAATGTTTCAATAACGCCAGGACCATTCAGCACCCACCCGAGCACGCACGGTCTCAGTCTTCCGTCAATGCGTCACGGCCCTATTTATGGTTAAGGACCAACATCCTGAATCTGTAAAGGAGGCGACTGCATCTGTTTTGCCTGGATGGTTGGATGCTTTCAAATATTTACTCAACCTGGATCCCCTTCAAGATGTGGCCGATTCATCAAACTGGGATGGACTAACAATTCGAATTCAAATATTCAAGGTATTAGCCTAAGTTTGAGCTCTTTTAGCTTCAGACTGATGACACGTACGATTTTAAGACGCTAGATACGCTGCATGCGTCCTTTCCTCGTGCTCTTGCAGCCTATTACCCGGATTTTTTGGCCGCCTCTCTCAACCACCTCCGTGTCTTGTACGATACCTTCTCGACCTACTATCTAGCAGCGACAGATTCAGTACCAACCACATCGGAGGATGAGATCATTGAACTCCCCCATTTGTTATGTCCAGTGATTGATTTCCTCGCTGCAGTGGTTCGGGGCGGTAAAGCTCGCGATTGGCTCGCAGATGAGAATGTACTGGATGTGGTCTCATCAGTGTTTGTTCTCGTGCAAATGACTGATGACGATGTAATGCCCTCACTCCCTCCCAATTCGTGTCTAATACAATTTCCAGATCGAAACGTGGGCAAACAACGCGAACATTTTTGTTGCTCAGGAGGAAGATGAAACACAACCATACAGCGTAAGAGTGGCAGGATTTGACCTCCTCGGCGTAAGTGCGTTTGGTGTTTGAGGAAGACTTCCATTGTTTTAATGAAAAGTCTCCAGTCGTTAATAGAACGGGTACCTTCCGCAACCACCAGGTCCATTCAAACCACTATTGGACGAGTAATACAGACGTCAGAACAAGCACGAAGTGTTGGAAGCCACGATTGGTGAATTACCCCACCGAGAGATCGCAATCACTCCTTCTGATGCAAATTATAGGTGGCGACCTCTTGAGGCAGCTCTTGCTGCCGCTGGATCCCAGTCCGAATCTATTTTGGATTATATCGAAGATGAACAAGAATCCGGCCGGCCGAAACCCATTGACATTGATTATCTTCTTGCTAACGTTATCCCACCTATCCTGAGCGTAGGAGGTAAGTTGTGTCTTCCAATATTTGCAAATCGGTACTTAAGCAACCAATAGACTTCCCTTTCCTCCAGGGACGGGCGTTTGTTTTTGCCAGTCAATACGCAAAGATGTTGCCACTTCAATCGGCAGGTCATTATTTGAATGCCTCCATTCAAGTTCTCGAGTCTTCCGAAGCTGGAGTCCCTGTTAAAATATCTGCGGTGAAAGCCATACACAAGTATGTACCCTGCCTCTGATCCCAGAATTTGTACCAACATATTGTAGCTTTTGCCAAGGGGGCGAGGATTCCGCTTTGAGCTCTTTCGCATCCCGCATAGCGCAAGATTTGGGTCCCTTGTTGCTCGTGGCCTCTGAAGACACTTTATCTCTTATTCTGGAGACGTTGTCTGTTGTTCTTGAAGTCGACCAAGGGAAATGGTTATCTTCTGAGCTTGCGGATTCTTTGGTCAGCGCCCTTTTGGACGTCTGGGGTAAGAACAACAAGGGTGAGTGCCCAGTTTTCTGTGGTACGCTCCACTTACCTTGGATTCTGGCAGATCCAATTTTCATGTCCATTTTAACGGATATCTTCGTCAACCTCGCTGCTTCTTCTACACCTGGAATCTATGAGACGGTAGCCAAGAAAGCATTACCGCTACTCAGTGTCGCGATCTCCTCTGCTACGAAGGAGGAGTCTTGGATCGCGGGCTCAGCAATTGATCTGGTCGGCAGTCTCGTCAAAGGGGTTCCTGAAGGTGGACTCGGAGAAGGGTTTTTTCAACTTCTTGGGCCTAACCTTTTTTCATGCCTGTCAACTGCTGAGGACAGAGATGTACTACAGGCAAGTTCCATTTTATTTATAGCAGAGTTAGGTTGATTTTTCCTTCAGAGTGGCATTACATGCCTAACGCTCGTTATTCGAAAGGATTGCAACCAGTTGTTGTCGTGGAGCGATGGAAGTGGGAGAAGTGGCTTGGAATGGGTTTTATCGCTCATCGCCCAGATTCTTCAGAGTCAGGATGAATCTGGCGGACTCCAAATTGGCGATTTGATCATCCACCTCTTACGACAGGCAGGCGAAGGTGTCCTGCCTGTCTTGCCTCAGCTTTTACAAGCTATGGCTTCTCGCATGACCACCGCCAAAACGGCAACCTTCCTCCAGGTAAAGATATTTTAAACCCAGGTATTCGAGAAGCGCTAATGCACTGGCTTTGACAAGAGTCTTGTCATTCCCTTTGCCTTTTTGATCAACAACCAGCGTGATACGCTGCTATCGCTTTTGGAGTCAATGGATGTCAATGGTCGAACAGCGCTGGATATCCTCATGCAGACGTGGTGTGAAAATGCCGAAACATTCCAAGGTTTCTGGCCATCCCGTATCAGTACGCTAGCGTTGATGCAGCTGTTCTTGTCTGAGCGACCAAGTTTGCGAAATTTGACAGTCAAAGGAGATATCATAATTAGACAGGAGTCCAAAAACAGTGAGTACCTGTGTTCTGGAGTTTCCGATAAACTTATTCTCGTAGTCATTATGACGCGGTCGAGAACGAAGACGAGTATGCGCATTCTCCTATCGACGCGTCCATTTATATATCATCTAAAATTGTCTTTTTTCTTTCTTTTTTTTTTCAGCACCTCACGAATTCACTGCCATCCCCTTCCCGGTCAAGGTTCTTAAAATCATCCTACATGACGTCCATTCAGGCGGAGAATCGGCTACATTTTCCGCTCGAGGTGCTGCTGACAACGTTGATTCAGATGACGGGGTATGTTTTCAGGTTCGTGTTGAGAATACTTATTGACAATACCGTGCTAGGACGATGATTGGGCCGAGGAAGAGCAAGGAATTAAAAATGATGAATTTGCTTTCCTGTCCGACATGTTGGGTCCAAAGGGCATGGCCTTCGATAATGATGAGATCTTAGACGACAACGACGACGAAGATCTTAAGAATGACCCTGTTTCCCAAATGGATATGCAAGTGAGTGTTCAAACCCTGCTACGAACTTATGGTTTCTGATGTATAGTCTTTTTTGTGTCGAAGGCACACTTACTCTCATTCTTACGTGAATGCGCAGCCCGTAATCTCAACAATTTTACGGCAGCCGTTGACGAACTTTCACCTGAAGAGATGCTTGTTGTCCACCAGATTGTCAGTGGGAACGATTGAAGAGCTTGTAACCTATACCGAAATTGTATATAACGATAGAATCGAAGCAGGATCCACAAATAATGGCGGTTTGATGGAAACGCATTTTACTTATGTAGAGATAAGAGAAACCGTGGGAAATTGCCCAAGAATTTTCTTCGTTAGGCTAATTTTGACCAACATAACACGGCTTGGAAGAAATGGCTCCTTTGAAGAAGGGAAGCACGCCCTCAAAGACGAGGTCGTCCTCCTCTAGTGGGGTATCACTTGCGAAAGTCAAGGGAGAGAACTTTTACCGCAATGCAAAACAGGTTGGCCGTCTCAAAATGCTTAACGGCGGCAAGGCCATCCGCGACAAAGACGGGAAGATCATTCAGGCCGCTGCATTCCAGAAAGGAGAAGACGAGACGAAGCCAGGAAGGGTGCAACCTGACCGCAGGTGGTTCGGTGAGTAGCTTCCTCCTGATTTTTAGGTTAATATAAGTTAAAACCTGTTCCAGGAAATACTAGAGTTATTTCACAGACTGCTCTCGATCACTTTAGAACGAGCCTTTCTGCAAAGAAAGATGATCCTTATTCGGTCCTTCTTCGACGAAATAAGCTACCTATGGCTCTCCTCGACGATGCTGCCAATTCAAACCTCCGCAAAGTCAGCTCCTTATCTCACCATTCAGTCGGAATAACTAACATCCGTATTAGCGCCCTCACATAGTGGAAACAGAGCCTTTCTCGGAAACTTTCGGTCCTAAAGCTCAAAGAAAGAGACCAAGAGTAGCTGCTGGAACATTTGAAGAGCTTGGAAAATTGGGAGCTACAGCTGCCGAGGAAGCGGAGAGTGCAGCGACTTTATCTGGTCAGGGCACCATCGGTGAGCACCAAATTAATTGCCACATTTCCGAATTTCTATTTACTTCTTCCCTTTCCAGAGCCTCTTGCCTCTACAATCATCGAACCTCAGACACACGCTGATTTCAACGAACCCATCTACGCAAAGGGTACATCAAAGCGGATATTTGGTGAATTGTACAAGGTCATTGATTCATCGGATGTTATCCTACATATTCTCGACGCTCGCGATCCTCTGGGTACGATGTGCGAATCAGTACTAGAGACGATCAAAAAGGAAAAGGCTCATAAACAGGTCGTCCTTGTCATCAACAAATGTGATTTGGTTCCAAATTGGGTTACGGTAAATAATATTCACTGCCTTGTGTTGAATGAAGCCCATTTTTTTCGTTTCAGGCCCGATATGTCCAACATCTCACACCTCGCTACCCTACTATCGCTTTCCATGCCTCGCCAAATCACTCATTTGGAAAAGGTTCCCTTATTCAACTGCTACGACAATTCTCTCAGCTACATTCTGACAAGAAACAAATTTCGGTTGGATTCATCGGATACCCAAATGTTGGCAAAAGTAGTGTGATTAATACATTAAAAAGCAGCAAAGTCTGTACAGTCGCTCCTGTCCCAGGAGAAACCAAGGTAAGCCTCGTCGCTTCTCCGCACCGGGCCATATCAAGGTCTAACCAAGCTGTTGCCTAGGTCTGGCAATATATCACCCTCACTAAACGAATCTACCTCATCGACTGCCCTGGCATTGTCCCAGCATCCGCGAATGACTCGCAATCATCGATTGTTTTGAAAGGCGTTGTTCGTGTAGAGGCTCTACCAACACCCTCAGAACACATTCCTGCACTTATGGCACGTGTCAAGCCGATCTACCTCTCACGGACGTATGATATCCCACTTCCCAACAAGGACGATATAACACAAGGATGGGACCCTGAAGATTTCCTTGAAAAACTCGCGCGGAAGAAAGGCCGTCTTCTCAAACATGGAGCGTCCGACCTAGACTCTGTTGCCAAAATCATCCTTACCGATTGGGTCCGAGGGCGTATTCCGTTCTTCGTCATGCCTCCCGAACGCTCAGAAGAATTGAACGAGGCCGAGGCCAAGGCGAGAAAGAAGAGGGACCTCAAAGGAAAAGGAAAAGCAACGCAGAAGGATGAGGTGCCAGGCGTCAGGCAAAACCTGAAAACTATGATACAGAAGAATACATTTTTACCCGAAGATATTCAGAGGATGGACGAAGAGGAAGAGATAGAAGAGGGGCAAAGTAACGACCATACTCGCGATGGAGGAGACGACGATGCAAGTCAGGAACAAGAGGAAGACGCTGTTGACGAAGAGCTGGAGTGGAACGACGTTTTCGAGGGTATCAAGACGTCCACTGTGATTGACGAGGAGGACGTAAATGGTGAAGCATGGTTATCTCTTGGTGATTTCTTTCCGACTGAAGACTCATCTTCCAGGCAATGTCCACCGAGATGCCGAAACAGCGGCTGCCAAAGAGCCCCGTATGACAACCAGCAAGGCAAGGCACTGTTTATCTCCTCAAAATTCCAGCGGACTTACATGCCTTCATTTTCTAGCGTAAAGCCGCGAACTTTTATACTTCAGCAAATGTCAAGAATAAGAGCCGAAAAAAGGCGGCTTTAATGAAAAGCCTTCCTGTGGGTAAGAAGGGAAACAAGAACAGGAAGAGCGCTTCATGAGGTTGATGCACCAGCTGGAAGTTGTCTATGTCACATAGATGTAAGCAGAGTTATTTCTCGAGAGTGAAATGGTGATTGACGATTGGCCAGAATAGCCTAGTATGTGTAGTGAAAAAATAACTTTTGGCTCGAATACATAAAAGTTTCAAAGGATCCATCCCGCACGGAGGCAATCGGGAAAAGATCTTGTGCTTTGCGTGGGAAATCTGGGAAAGTACTAAGTAAAGATTGATTGCGATAACTTTTCTTTTCTTCATCCCTCCACCATCCCCTTATCATGTCAATCACAAAGGTCCACGCACGCCAGGTAGCCTTGCCCTCCTTTTCTTTTTCTTTTCTCTTTTAACCTCACAATTAGATCTTCGACTCCCGTGGTAACCCCACGGTCGAAGTCGACCTCCACACTTCCAAAGGCTAGCACCTTATTTCAAGTTACGGTTTTTTCTGCGACTTATCTTCGAATAGGCCGCTTCCGTGCTGCTGTTCCATCTGGAGCCTCCACTGGTATCCATGAGGCTGTTGAACTCCGTGACGGAGATAAAAATGCCTATGTCGGCAAAGGTAACGCTCCCTTCTTATTTCTCCAGCATGTTGCTAAGCCACGCGTTTTAGGCGTCAGCAAGGCCGTTGCTAACGTGAACAACATCATTGCACCTGAACTCATCAAGTCAGGACTTGCAGTGACTAGCCAGAAGGATATCGATGACTTCCTCATCAAGCTTGACGGCACTGCTAACAAGGGGAAACTCGGTGCTAACGCTATTCTCGGCGTCTCTATCGCTGTTGCTGAGGCCGGTGCCGCTGAGAAGGGTGTTCCTCTGTACCAGCACTTGGCTGATCTCGCTGGTGTCAAACCTCCCTTCGTCCTGCCAACCCCTGCTTTCAATGTCATCAACGGTGGTTCGCACGCTGGAAACAAGCTTGCTTTCCAGGAATTCATGTTGCTTCCCACTGGTGCCACCTCCTTCACTGAGGCAATGAAAATCGGAACGGAAACGTACCACACCTTAAAAAAAGTTATTAGCGCCAAATATGGAATTGACGGTACGTCATACCTATAACGCCTTGCTAGGGAAATGACGCCATATTTTTTGCAGCCGTCAATGTCGGTGACGAGGGTGGCTTCGCTCCCAACGTTTCTGGTGCTGAAGAATCTCTCGAACTCCTGTCCGAGGCTATCAAGAAAGCAGGCTATGAGGGGAAGATCAAGATTGCCCTGGATGTCGCTTCCTCTGAATTTTACAAGGAGGGCAAATACGATTTGGACTTCAAGAACCCCAACTCGGATCCAAGCAAGTGGATCACTGGCGTTGAACTTGCCGACCTCTACCTCGGCTACATTAAGCAGTACCCTATCGTTTCGATTGAGGATCCCTTTGACCAAGATGATTGGGAAGCCTGGACCCACTTCACCAAACTAAGCGGCATTCAGATCGTCGGTGACGACCTGACAGTGACGAACCCTCTTCGTATCAAGACGGCCATCGAAAAGAAAGCCTGCAATGGTCTCCTTCTGAAGGTAATTGACCCTTATGGGTTTTGTGACAAGAACTTACAGTGATGATTGCCTGCTACCTCCACATAGGTCAACCAAATTGGTACCATTTCCGAATCCATCCAAGCGTATGTTTCTCCTCTATAACTTTGTTTACTTTTTTCTCAGAATATACTAGTGCCCAACTCTCGCAATCCGACGGATGGGGTGTTATGATCTCTCATCGAAGTGGAGAGACCGAAAACACTATCATTGCCGACCTTGTGGTTGCTCTTGGCGTTGGCCAGATCAAGACTGGTGCCCCCGCCCGAAGTGAGCGTGTGGCCAAGTACAACGCACTTCTTCGCATTGAGTATGTTATGATCCTTTATATTTCTGAATTGACCACTAAAAGGTCGCACAGGGAGGAACTCGCAGACACTGGCGCAACCTATGCTGGCGATCGAGGATTGTCTGCTGGCGTGACAGCGCCCGCGTTGATCAAGAAGTAAAGGGTTGGCGAACTAAAAGCTGTGTACTGATGAACTTATAGACTAACGAATGTATAAACTGTGTGCAATGCAAAATAAATAATCGTTCAAACGTTCGTCAAGACTTGAGTCTTATCTCGACCCTGGATACACGCACGCCAAATATTGTATCCTTGATCTCCTTGGGCTTCCATCTCACGTTCGTGAGGTCGACTTCTAGGGTGAAACCGAAGGGGTTGGAGAACTCCAGGCAGGCCCCAGGTTGAGCCCCAGGTCGAGCCTTGGATGGCCAATGCCCTGCACATCGAGGATGTCGGCTCTTTGTCAAACCTGAAAGCCCTTTAGAGAGGAACTCAACAGAGAAACAGAAAAAATTCCAGGGTTATGCACCGTATCGTATATGTGCATTTATATTGCGGGCCAGTTGCAAGTTGGCTGTCGTGAGTTTTACGACCATGTTGTATTCGACGAAAACACGAAAGAGGCAATTATAAATAGAACAGTATAGGACAGTTGAAAGAGTGAATGGAAGTGAGGTGCAGGAATAGATTGTGTGCCTAAGAAACTCATGGGGAACGATAAGCATTTATACAAGAGGTAGGAAAAAGGAAAAGTGGATGCTATGATTGAATGTTCAATGGAATGAGTGTATGCCGAGGTAGAGGGAAAACGTTGCAGACGATTAACTTATAAGTGAGAAATAGAATACCGTTAATAACAATATATCCTATAGCAAGGCTGTGCCGTCTTTGCCTGATGCGACCAAAGCTTTCCAATCCTGGCGCCACTCGGTCATGTTGGATCTGAGTTTCTTGTCACCCAGCGTTGTCTCGATCCAGGACAAGAGGAGGTTCTCGTCTCCAGGGACGAAGAAAGACGACAGGAGGGAAAGGATTGTTTCGAAATTGGCAGAACTGGATGTGATATAATCTAATAGATGTGAGATGTGAACAAAATGAAGAAGGACGTGCGAAAAAAGAAGGTTTGACTTACCTCGGTAAACCCACACAATAGCCACTGCCACCGCAATGTAGACATCATATCCCTCCAGTAGGAAGATATCCCAGAGCCGCAGTTGTGTCTGAAATGGTACCGAATTCGCAAAGAGGGTAATGTACCACTTTGTCGCATATGAAGTCGTGGAAATCATATGTTTCCGAAATGCTTCATATACAGCCGGGATATGTGATTCCATTATCCGTTCCTGGACGTAGATAGCTTCCAGCATTCCCGGAAAGCCTGGGCTGAAGACATCGTGGAGCTTATATGCATCGTGGAGGGCGACAAGAGCGGCGTATACACGCTCGGGCTCAAAATAGCATAGAAGTGTAGCTGCGATCGGTCCCATGCCTTGTACATACCCACACGTCGGACAGCGAAGAGAAAATGAGTGGAGGACGTGAAAAAGAGATCTTTGTCTGCACGATTGATCAGAGGAAGGATTGAGCTGTGTGCGAACGCAGAACCTTACCCAGCACCGTATCTTGTTCTGAACATAATATGACCACTAATCGTCCGCGGGACATCCAAGTCGATTTGGATGTCATACGTTGAAGGTTTCTCCAGGCCATCCCGGTATTCTTCTACCAGGGTCTGATAATTACGTGGGGTGAACCCCGAAAACCGAGATATGAAAAGATCCCAGGCAGCGCGTCGCCATCGATCGGGAATACCCTTGTAGGTTCGCTCTCGTAGCTTGGATTCTTTGGAGGGGTTTAAACGCCAAGCCTCCACGTTGCCACCAAATTCCCGTTTCTGGGGTAGGAGCATTCGTGTCCATTTGGAAATGCGAGAGGCTTCTTTTAGAGGTACTGAGACAGGTGGCAGGGCATCAATGGTTGTTGCATTCGCAGGGGCGGTGGGTGGCCCGGCTGCTGCAACGGAAAGCTTCTTGAAAAAGGGGGTAGAATTGAGGAGAACGAGCCGATCATGAGACGTAATTGAGTAGAAACCATATCTATCAAATGATTTAGGCCGAAGATGAAAGGTTTAAGAGCCAACGGACATACCGATCAACGCTCTGAAGAACCTGAATTTCCTTTGAATCAAGATCTCGTTTCTTCTCATGACCATCCCCCAGCGCTGCCTCAGCCTGCAACTGACTGGCCCTACTTGTACCCACTCTCGCTCGAGTACGTTCAACTCCTTCCTCGTACCCATCACCCTTGACTCCGGATACTTCCAATTGGGCATATGTGTTTCGGACATGAAACCCGTCCATATCCTCACCTTCTGAGGGCACAAGCGACACCTTACTCGAGGGGGAGTTAACTGGAGGAGGATGCTTCCATTGAAATTTCATGGATGTCTTGGGTGTGAGAAGCCCGCCAGGCGAAGGTTGTCGTGGGGGAGGTGTTGGGGATGGCGTAGGATGAGTAGATGGGGGTAAAGGAGGCAAATCGCGCAATGAACGTGAACTCTGAGAAGACCGATTTGAATGTGGAGATCTGCCTCGCCTGAATTCCTTCGAGTTGGAAGGGCCTGGGGTGTAAGATGAGGTAGATATATCACTTGTTCGAGTACTGGCTAATCTGGGGTCTTCGAATAGATCGGAGGGTGCTCGCAACGAGGGAGGTGTTGCATAACTCGAAGGAGGGCGGGGGGATGAGTTTGTGGCCAGGGATGCACGAGGGCTAGCATCTATGCCGACAGTGCCGTTGTTAGACCTCTTTGTGGGTATTGGCGGGAGCTCGATGTCGGGCTCTGGGGAATAGTATGCCAAGTCGGAATCCTCATAAGATATTCGTTTGTCATCGTCGTGCGCGACTCGAGGGGGGGAAACGTCGATTCGATCATGCTTGCTGGTGCTCGACCAGCTTGTGCTTGCTCTGGGATTCTGCTCATCCCCATACATGGAATATATTGAAAAAATGGCATCTGAAGAGTCCCTGCCAGGAGGAGAATTCGACCTTGCTTGCCGCTGCTGGGGTTTGAGTGGGGGCATTGGGGGAGCATCGAACCTGAGGGGCGTTGGAGGGACGAGAACGAGAGTGGGGGCTTCCATAACTTAGTGAGAGAAGGACAAGCCAGCAAACAAATATAACTGCTATTACTTCCAGTCCTGCCAAGGACCACCACTTCTCTCACAGCATTCTTCAAGTTTGACCACCCATCACGGAACACACAATACTACTCCGTTCTCCCTAATGGGCGCCCTTCTAATACTATACTCACTGTCTTGCTGGTCAATAAAGCGATTTTAATCAAAGCTGCAGTCTTCGCCATTGCTCTCACGCTGTCGTGGGGTACCACTGATAACATACTATATGTACATATTTAGGATGGTGCACGCTGGTAATGCAAGTCCTGACTACCAGTCATACTCAACTGGGTTAACTACGGTGACAACGCCTGACAACGCTAGCATGAGAATGTGCCAGTCACTGTGCTGGTCGACGAGCGCCCGAGAAACACTATGTACACGTGATACTTCTTTGGGCAATCGATTCTGATCGATTATATATTCGATACAAGTAATCTCACCTTCAAGAAGGCATAACTTACGAAAGCTGGATTTCTCTAGGGGCACCGTCGACTTCTACCAGCTGCTTTCACTTTCGAAAGATGCTTCGTTAGCCGACGTCAAGGCCGCCTACCATCGCGCTTTGCTACAGTTACACCCAGATAAACGACCCGGAGGCGCATCGACCCCGGTCGACATTGCGTTGATCAAAGAGGCTTACACAATTCTCTCCAACGACGAACGGAGAGCCGTATATGATTCCCACCTCAAACATCAAACATATACAACCACCCCGCCTCGGCCCGCACAGGTCATCTCACTGGAGGAATTCGAGGATGAGACCATAGGAGATATTGACGGGGATCAAGGTGGTCCATGGCGGTATCCATGTCGCTGTGGAGGGACATATTGGATAACTATACAATTGATGGACAAAGGAGAACATCTCATCGCGTGCAACAGTTGTTCAGAAGTTGTCTGGGTCGGATATGAGGTTATAGAATCTTGAAATAGATATGCACAGATGTGTTGCGTGATTAGTCTCAATTGATGAAATGGTATATTAATATTAGTCGGTGTCCATGTCGTCCACATTTCTGGCATGCCGCCCCATTCTGACATCGTCCTTGTCTTGGTCCTCGTCATCGTCAATTACAATCGCCTGTTCCCTCTGTGCAATCCACTTGGTAAAGAGGGCTTCTCGAAGTTCACGGCCAAGGGCGTGTCCTACAGGTAGAGGGACCGCATTACCAATTTGTCGATGCATCTACGTCAATTGGAATCAGCTTTACTTCCAGAACGAATAGATTCGACCCACAGTAACGACATTGGTCCCAATTGCTTCGAATACAAAATTATCAGGAAAACCCTGTGACCTCGCCAATTCGCGTACTGTCACCATCCTATAGCACTGATAAAGAATGTGGTCAGTAATGCATGATGTCTGCTTTTTGACGGCGTACATATGGGTTAAGCACACGGCTCTGTTTAGCTGTCGGGTCTACATTTGTTACTGTTGTCGGAAAGACCCCATTTTTGTCAAGGCGTCCATACCAGCCTGCCTCTTATAAGACGGAGCAAGATGCAAGAGTAAATTTTATGGACCCACCAGGTAAGTAACCTTTCCGCCCAACTGCCGAGGAAGGATCAATTATCTGCCACTCCTGTTGATCAGGAGACAAATCTAAAAAAGCCATATGGGTTTCTCGTCAGAGCGTAGGAAAGAGACACACGGTGGTAATCGGCTTTGGGATCAAGTGGAATGTTAACACAACTATCAGAGATGGAAGGTGCCCATTATAACACCATGCAAACCATAAGCCAAGGATAAAACGTACCGTTCAATCTTTTTAGGTATTACAGTCTTCGTGTACTGTTGAATATCACTTGTCGATTTCTGCCGAGCCCGTTCTTGATATGTGGTTTTCGCTGGGTGGAAATATCCGATCTGTCCTTGAAAACCACAATATTTTTCCGAACTCTTGCACTCCAAGGAAGGAATGGTGGCCTCGCGTTTCCGCCTTTCTTTTCGCTTTTCTGGTTTCTCCTTCTCTGGCTTGGGGTGTTTCCTAAATCCAAGTTGGCTTGACTTTCAGTACTGGGCAAATGCAAAGAGTCATACCAGTCAAATCGTGGTAGATCACTAATAGCGTCCCCAATTGTCACAAAAGGGTGCGCTGCGGTTCCGTGGGCAGTTCTGATTGGGGCGATTTTCTCCTTGCCGATCCCAATTTTGATGTCAAGCGTTTGGCTATCCGGGAAGTCGTGTGTTGGCTGAGGAAGCTCAGGCAAAATTTGGCCTTCCTTCGCTGCGACAAGAAAAAATCTGACCCGACGTTGTGGCGTCCCATAGTGGGCAGCTTGAAGTAGACCAAACCGGACTTGGTAACTGTAGTTCAAGGATCAGATAAACACCACACGGAAGAACAGAGTGAACATACTTCATGTCGAGTAGTGCCCGTATCAAAAACTTGAGCCCACCCATCTCAAGGCCACCCACTACTTTGTGTTGGTTGACTTGCACTGCATTCAGCGAAAACTTCAAGAAGCCTGGTACATTCTCAAAGTAACCAAACGAGGGAGAATAGTAATCCATAAAGGATAAAGTCGTCAGGATCAAATTACTCTTGACATCATTGGCATCCTTGAACATGTTCAATGAAGAATGGCTCTGACTATTACAGAAATGAGACAGAAATTAATTAAGAAGGCAATGAGCAACGGACCAAGGGAAGCCTGCCGTGATGACATCGATTTCACCAGGTTGTGGTGGTGATGGGATTGCAGTCTTGTCATCAAACTTTTGTTTGGGAACGTCAATCTGATGACCTTGCTGTGACTTGATCGTGTACCGGAGCATCTCATTTGCACACTGATTATACACAACGGTTTCAGGTGAGTTGTACCTGAGGAAATATGAGCACTTCGCAAGCAAGAATAAATGGGCGGCCTCACAGAAATGACTTTGCCGCACTGGGTCCAATCTCTATCGCATATGCGACTGTCAGAGAACCGCTTCCTTCAGACAGACCCTGACTAAAGGCACCCACCCCTCCGAAGAGGTCAAGCACGGCCAATGGTTTCTCTCGCATATCAGCAAGAAACCTCTTCATCTTGGATCTTCTCCGAAGCCTCTCCTTGCAGCATGGAGTACAGACATGCAACTCCTGCCATGAAACTCGCCTCCTATCTGCCCAGGAGGTGACCTTCAAACGCGGAAAGCAGTATCGGAGGTAGTACTGATCGTAGGAATCCTCTACCCACCCTTCTACTGTTGCTTGGGGTCCTTGGAATGACTCGTAACAAGGCACGTAGATAACCCGAAATAAATCTTTCACTTTGAAGGATGTTTGTTCCTCTGTGAGATAGAGGTGGCGCTGTAAAAGAGCCCATGAGGCAATGGTGTGTGTTGAGTGGAAGAGAGAAACAGACCTCATCTCGTAAAACCTTCTCTGGCAAGATATTCCCCAGGCTGGAAATTCTTCCAACCTTCCTGACGGTGACTTTAGATTCCTTTCCAATCTCAATATTAGTGATATAACCGATGTTCGCGGGGCCAACTTCTGCCCGGTAATGAACAAAGTCTTCAAGATGATACCGTGTGCCAGCAAAGGCGACGCCATCCGGATTTCCATACTCGTCTTTCAGTTCACGGGGGTGAGTGTCCATGTCATTCTCCTCTCGAAGGAGACAAACAGAGCAATTGTTCGGCGCCATCTGGGTCGCGCAAAGCTCAAGATGTTTCATGTCGATGGACGTGTACGAGCCCACTTTTGGGCAATGCATGAATCTATAGAACAAAGTTCGAGACTTTGACAATGCGAAACAGTTTGTGCGTACTTACTTGCAGAAGTATTCCTCAGGTTGATTGGGTAAAGATCCTTGAGGGCCCATATGGACTGTCACTTTATCCACTATATCGTGTAGGTTCACTTGTCCGCAGTCGTTGGAGAGAAAAAGTTCTTGTGGGTGAGCAAGTTCCCCAATGACTGTTTGCGAGCCGTGGTTAAACCATTGCACATGCGCAACCTGATTTTCCATGATGATATACATGATTTTTCCAAACCTGCCAGAGAGCTTAGATATTGTCATAGATGAATAAATATATTTCTCTTTACCAAAAATAATGATCGACTCTGGAATCGGGCTCGGGCTGGACTTTGTCGCCGACGATGGCGTTGGGAAGGTTCTCTCCGGGAACGATAACAACGTCTCCTATCTGAGGTATTGAGATGCAGCGCTGAACAAATGCAATACTGACGATAAACGAGATTAAAACGCACTCGGTATATCGTGCCTTCGATTTCCACAGCAGTGTACAGGTCCGCCATCACCGATATCCTATCGTCCTTGGTATAATTTATTTTCTTCTTGTCTTTCAGCGTCCGAGAAATCAACCGCCGCAACCTCACGAACATCTTCTTCCTATCGTTTTCTTCTTCGGCCCTGTTAACTGGCGGCGGTGCACCTCCGACAACCATGAGCTCTTCTCGGAAAAGACCTTGCGCTAACTTTGCGATTCTTGGCGTAACCCGCGTCGGATTTTGGTTTTCGGCTTTGAGCACTGCAAGATCAGGGTTCCCAATTAATCCCTTCCTCATCGGTGCCGGTTTTCTCTTGGGACCTCTTTCGCGGGTTGGCCGAAGGGTGTCATTGGAGGCAGGGGCGTTTCGCAAGATATGGCGAACGAAAGGCACCGTCATGATTTTCTTTGGCTCGGGTTCATCCCGGATTGCTTCTTGGATATCTAGGACCTAAATATGATGAGATGGTATAAATCGCGAACCTGGATGAACAACTTAGAAACATACCGATTCCCATAGGTGAGTTTCAAGATAAGTATGTCCAAAAATATCTACTCTGGAAGTGAAGCGCTCAAGAAAAACTGTAAAGCCCTCTTGTGGATATCTTAATGCCCTCGAAATTACGAGCTGCGCAATGCGGCGCGGTGCGTAGAAGTGTTGATAGAAAGGCTCATAAGATTTTGAGGGCGCCTTGAGGATGTACCACGCATACTGTGTCTCGATATAGAATGGTCTGCATAACAAGATTAGTGACACAATAAGAATAAGCGAAGAAGTCGAGCTCAAAGCCTGCTTACTCGTTCTCGTCTGTATAATCCATAGTATATCTCAGGATTGAGCTCAAATGGACATGCTGAGGCTCCGCATCTTCTTCCTGGCCTACATCTTCGTCGACGAACGAAGGCACAACAATACCTGCTGCTTCGAACTGGCGATCAACACCGTCATCTTGTTCCAAGGCTTCAAGGGTAACCATCTCATTTCTGTGCTTGGGGTCAAAGATAGAAAACCCATGTATCTCCCTTATGGGCTTCTCGTCTCCGTCGCCGTCCGCGTCGTCCGCGTCTTCGCCTATGATCACCAATTTATCGTTCTCGGTGATTTCATGCTTCTGCTTCTGATAATATGCGGCTACAGTGGTACGCATGAGCGACGCGTGTTAAGTGTGCTTAGGCTAGGAAGCCTATATACCTTTTGGTAATTGCCGTCGTTTAGCCATCTAGAGAATGAGAGGACGCTCTGTTAGGTCTGGAATTGTCATGTAGAAAATGAAACACAGACAATTATATCGACCTGGTCAAGAGCCTTCCTCTTCCCAAGAGATGAAGTCGATGCTGCCGATGAGCTACGCGGCTGCACCCCAGTACGATTCAGGAGTTCCTGTTCAGCCGCTTCTGCAGCCTTTGCTTCTTCAGGAAATGAGACTTCGAACGCATTTGGTCGTCGTGGCGCCATTCGTTGGGCAGGTGTGGTCGCTGGACGCGATCAAAAGGAACCAGAGAACAATAAGTAATTTGAAGATAAGTTATCCCCAAGTTGAAACAAAGTTGAAATCGACACCAGCCTTCAAGCTTTTTCGACAGAGGTAAAATTTCTTCCCGATTTCCCCGAGGTCAAGGACCAAATGAGATACTGATTGCAGCGGCGTAAATATGAGGCACAGGATGGAACGAATGTGTAGCAACCAGCTCTCAGAAGATCGGGTATTCGGCGCTCACGTGATTAGCCCCTAAGTCGCGACGCGAACCTATACACTGTAGAGAGTTGGTAGAGAGCTAAAAATCAGAACAAATCGTGTATATTGGCACAATCATAGATGATCACGTTATTCATAAGTACCAAGAAATAGCAAGGGAGATAGTAGAAAGGGTTTTTGGCGTTCGTGTACAGGTCACTTGATTGGTTGGGATCAAGCGTGGCAAGGTCATAGAATCGGTGGTGGGTTACAGTGTAAGTATATTCAACAGTTTGGGTCCGTGAGGCAGGCGACCCTTGATCCAAGGCCAAGATTGGGGTTCAAATAGAAGGTGGACGGCGGAAGAGGATGTAGGGGAACCACTACGTTTCGAAGGGGTGGGAGCAGTGGTGGATAGTGGGGGGATGGACGCATTGTAACGATACATAAGTCTAACAAGAAAGCTCGTGAAATCCCGGGAATGAACGCCAAACATATTACAGAAAAGTATTGAAAGGAAAATATCAAGTGAATAAGAGGATAAAGCGAGAACCAGTGGGCTTCGGACATCAGTTCTCGTTGACTCAGATAGTGACAGGCGTCCCGTTTGATAATTGACCATTTTCTGGACCAGCCAGTGCGCCTTCCGGGATTCCAGTCGCAATCCCTGCACCGTCACCCACTTGATGGAAATCTGCAGGCATTATTTTGTTAAACAAGCGGGAATAAGGGCAATGACGGAATAAGTGGACGTACCAAGGATTTCCCCGTACATCATGACCTTCCAGGTATCGACGGGAAGATCTGCATCGTTGAAACTCCAATCGAACTTCTCTCCAGCGACCGGCTCGTCGGTAGGATCGTGGTAAGGGGCCACATACTCGTGTGCTAGTGACTGTGTGGCATCTATACGTTTTCTAGGGTCGAATACCAGCATCTTCTCGAGAAGGTCGAGAGCTTTGGGAAATTAAGGGATGGCCAAAGCTGAGAAGAGCCGATGACGTACCATCAGGATCCGAAGTACGAAGTTTCTGATTGAATGGAATGCGTTCACGTTTTGGCAGACTTTGGACAAAGCGAAGGGTCTGGATAGATTGGTTGGTCAGCGTGCCGGGGGGAGCAGACGTTGGACAATCACATTTTCGCTAGCAATACTCTCAATGACATCATCCGGCGGTGTGCCCAACAATTCGGTGATGATCGAAAACTGATTGACATCTAAACATGAGATTGAGGAACGGTAACAATTGGATAATTGTGGACATGACTTGGAAATGACGTACGATCTTTTCCTGGGAAGAGTGGCTTCCCTTCCAGCATTTCAGCGAAAATACACCCTGTACTCCAAATATCGACGGCGACGTCGTACTTTTGCCAAGTGAGCATGATCTCGGGGGCTCTGTAATATCGCGTGGAGACATAGCCAGTCATTTGCGGGTCCTGGATCCGTGCAAGCCCAAAGTCACAGATCTACACAATGGTCAGGGAGGGCCGTGCGGATCAGGATGAGGGGCACACCTTGAGATCGCAGTTTTCGTTCACAAGGATATTACTAGGTTTCTGTTTATGTATCAGCACTGGGCATCGAATATGAAGGCGATAAGAAGCTTGCAAGATCACGATGGACTACACCAGCGGAATGTACGTATTTCAGACCACGCTAGAGAGCAAAAGTGTCAGAAAGGGATGGATTGAAGTAGATGGGATGGTGCCCACCAGAATTTGGTATAGGAAATATTGAATAAATTGCTTCTCGAGCGGCCTAGATGTGAGTAGGCGGTGGAGATCTGTGCCCAGAAGCTCCGTGACAAAATAGCTACACCACAAGTGAGAAGAGGGGCTGACGTTGGAAATACATAAACTGACAGATCTTCAAGAGGAGAAATGAAAACATCGCTAAGGCTGATGATCTGTAGGATTTAATAAATAACGAGGGAGGGTGAGGCCGAGAACGAGACGTACGTTCTCGTGTTGAATGTGTTTGAGGAGTTTGAGTTCGCGGTAGGTTCTCTTACTTAGAACGGGTGTGCTGAAGGGCTTCATGATCTTCTTTATCGCCACAGAGGCTCCTGTGAGCTGATCCTTCGCGGAGCTGGGGGATGGGTTGAATGATCAGGTCAGCTGTACGAGACATACAAAACGCACCAGACAAGACCAAAGGCGCCTTAAGCAAAAAAGGTCAGAATATGGGTTGAATGTCTAAGAGAGGACTGACCCATGCCGACTGGTTGGAGGTCGACATAGCGGGTGGTGACCTGAAGAAGAAGAGGGTGTGAGAGAGATAATAAAAGGAGAGAGGGCAATGACCTCGAAGGAAGTGCCAAATATACTAAGCTTGACAAAGGACATGAGGGTGGTGGAGTGGAGGAGGAAAGGAGAGCAAATAAAAGCTTTTAAGCCAAGTGTTATGACGCAACTACTACTTCTAGTTGTTGCCTCTACATTAGATCTGGCCTTTCATGTCACTCGCTTCTCTCGTTCGTTCCTCCCGTGTACGTCATTTCACTCGACCGCTCTTTTCCTGCCTCATGTATTCCAGGCGGCTGCTGTCCGTAGGTATACCACGGCTGCCCCCAGTAGCAACCTGCCTAGCAACCTGCCTGCCATCCTCCTCGGCACCGGCATTCTCTCCGCTGCTGGTGCTTATTGGTATCTCGACCGGAGCCCACCAAAGCAGGAGAAGAGTCCCCTCGATCCCAACAACTTTATCGACTTCAAGCTCAAAAAGGTTGTTCCTTACAACCACAACTCCTCCACGTCCGTTTTTCCCCTCCCGTTCCGGGACATCCCGCTCATTTATTTATTAGCTTCGTCTTCGAGTTGCCCAACAATGACGCATCTCTTATCCCCGTCGCATCTTGCCTCCTTGTAAAAGCCTCCGATCCAGAGGCCCTCAAGGATCACAAGGGGAAGCCCATCATCCGTCCTTACACCCCCGTCTCTCCACCCGATGCACCCGGTGTCCTCAGCCTCCTCGTCAAGCGCTATGAAAACGGAAACATGTCAAAGTATATCCATACCCTCAAGGTACTTGCATCTTCCTACCCTCTTGTATTTATCTCATCTCTCTTTACAGGAAGGAGATACCCTCTCTATTAAAGCACCTCTGTTAAAATTCCCTTACCAGGGTTTGCCTTGCTTCTATCCCCCCGTCCTACTTGCAACCTAATCTAGGCTTCTAGCTAACGAATTCGACGAGGTTGCCTTGATAGGAGGGGGCAGTGGCATGTATGTTTGTTACCATCCATCTCAACCGAATACTCATCCTTTACCCCACAGCACACCCCTCTACCAACTCGTCACCCATGCGCTCAGCGACAAGAACAACAAGACTAAATTCAAGCTTCTCTACTCGAACGTCACCGAGAAGGATATCCTCCTCCGCGAGGAATTCGACGAGTTGAAGAAAAGGTTCCCCAACACTTTTGAGGTAGTTTACCTCCTCAGCCAGCCTAGCGAGGGTTGGAAGGGTCCTACTGGTTATATCTCCGCCGACATTATCAAGAAACATGTCGGACCTGCGGACTTGAAGGAGAAGGTCAAGATTTTTGTTTGTGGTATGACTCCGCTTGGACCCCGCCGTTTTTATGATTGCAATTTCTAACACTCGTCGCCTCTCAGGTCCACCTGGTCAAGTCGCTGCAGTTTCAGGAAAGAAGGCCGGTATGAAGCAAGGCGAGCTTGGTGGTATCCTCAAAGAGTTGGGTTACTCGGAAGACCAGGTCAGCCGTCGCCTTTTGCCTCCTCGAATACACCTAACACAATTTATACCATAGGTCTTTAAATTCTAGACGGTCTTCCTGACTTCCTCTATATATCAAGCGGACATTTCCTGGACAACACTGGTGTTAATTTGCGAGCAATGCATTTCATAGATTACTAACAAGTACATGAAGTCGAAAACAATAGATACAGTTCAAAAAAATCTTCAGTTTGTGATACCCCCAGGACAGTGGTTCAGCTAATAAACAAACTTTTCCCCTGCGATGGCCAAGGTCCTCGGTGTCTATCCATTATTTGCTGTCTGTCGACTCTGCTCTATGTCGGAATATGTTGTAGCCCTTAGTGAGAGTTATTTCCCGAGCGCGCTCACTCCACAGACGGGGTATGTAGAGCCTAGCTAAAGCTCGACCGACCATATTTTTTTTTACCACCCTTCAACTACTTAATTATATCGCCGACTCGGAGACGATCCTGCCCTAAAAACCAGGTAGGACCTGCGAAAAGAGGTCGAATTTCCGGACACGTACACGAGTGCAGAATACAAATGAAGTGCCCTAGGTAACGCAAATAAGTGGCATAAGGAGTCGTAAATATATAATTATTGAGGTCCATTGGGAAGAGAGTCCATGAATGAGCAATTGACTGAGATATAAATACAAATTAAATCAAAGACAAGAACTTGGATCGTCAAAGAGGATAAATACGCATCGTTCGAGAAAATAAGAGTAAATGGAAATGGAAGAAATAAAAAAAGAAGTGACCATCGGGAAGGGAAGGTGGGTAGGTTGGGAATAGGAACAAGGAACATCAAGCGAGAACCAAGGCGAGAACGACCCACAACCAGATCCTCTTCCAAGGTCTGGTCTTCAAGTGTGCATTTTGCGCTTGTTTTTTACATCACCTCTTCTAACAAGGGCTATCTGGCGATAGATCGTATACTTATGCCATGACATTTGGTTTTTCAAAAATTTGCAGAGGGGATGATTAAGTTCCCAGAAACCGGCCCGGTATTTGGCATATCCGAAAGAGGAAGTTGTTCCCTAATTAGGGGTCCCATCAAGGGGTTTGTATCTAACCTTCATTCAAGTTCATTGCGTTGCATTGCCTAGCCTTGATTCTCATGCATTCGATCAAAACGAGGGTTATCTGCTTAAAAAGATGAACGAAGCTAGATGGCCAAAAGTCCCCGTATGTATTCTTGAAAGTGTGCTCTCCGAGTCTCCCCACCGCCCAAGGCCCGAAGGCTAGCACGTTTGTTGCGCTTTTACAAAGCCTGGCATCCGTCTACTTTGGGTTAGCAACGTAGAGACAATGATTGGGAACGATTACAAGAGCAGGAATTTCAGGATGCCAGGGTTTGCGACTTTGTCTGTCAAATCTTGTTTTTCCTTCAGCAGTCCTTGAGAGTTTGACAGCGGAGGATAAGGGAGGATAAGGCCTGAGATTTCGACGGAATGTGGTGATAAGGATGCTGTCTAAATCTGGGTGTTACTTTGTGACTGAAAAAGGGTGTTCCAAAAGCGGACAAGGTAGATGCCAAAAGAAGCGACTACCTTGTCCCCGACATGGCAGTGACTTTCGTATATAAGATGGAGGACAATGCAAAAATCCAACCAGCCCCGGTCGCATCATTGATCTGATCTCGCGTCGCTCAACAAATTCTTCTTGGTCGATCGAGAAAACTCTCACCAAAGACAAAGAGCACTGACAACTTCATTGTTGTTTACCAAACATCATGCCCTCATACTTCTCACCACCATCATCTCCCACTTTTGGGTTTTTCCCCACCGGTGCGACATCGCCCAATGCGTTTACGGGTTTCCATCAGAACCCACGAGACACCTACACCATGTATTCCGCCTTTTCCTCGGGGACATCGCAGGGAGCCGGAAGCAAGAGGCCGGCGCAAGGAGGAAAATCCATGTTAAAGAGGCTGATGCGGTTGCTGTGAAGGCGAGGACGACCTATAACGGAACACTCACATTCATTTTCATTTTCATTTTCTATTTCATTGCATATCATTATATCACCACTACGCATAGAACATCCACTGTATCCATAGTTTTATCTTGACTGGAATGAATACCCCACTTGAAGGGTGAAATTGACTCTCATGTGATCGCTCTTTTTCTCTTCACCACCACCAACATGGCCACTGCCTTCGCGGCCGATACACCTTACTCTCTCGTCCTCCTCGCAGAGTATACACACACCCTCGACACCCTCCCCATTGAGCTCTCCCGCAATTTCGCTGACCTCCGCGAACTCGATGCCGTCCTCTCCACTTCATTTCAGTCCATGACTGCAAAGATCCAAAGCCTCACTGCCATGATCGAGCAAGGCAAGGCTTCCAAGGCAGACAGGCTTTGGCTCCTCTCAGATATTGCAGAAGAGGCCCAACGTCTAAAGCTCGGCGGCGAGGACAAGATTCGCGTCGCATGCCAAGCGGCCGACAATCTCAAGGGTCACGCCAACCACCTCCGAGACCTTTCAGCCCATCTTCCTGGATTCGATCCATCCGCCCTCGACAGGAAGACCGTATACCCTCATGTCTCTGACCGATCCTACATGCCTGTAGCCACCATGGAGACAGGCAGGCGGAGGAGGGCAGTTCTTGGTTCCATCATGACCAACCCAGATCCCAGCCCTGCGAAGAGGAGACGAACAGCCAACAAGGACGACGATATCGATGCGGGCCCCTCCAGGACTCCCAAGAAGCTTCCTGGTGGTGAGGGCAACGCACGATCGCGGAACAACGCCAGAGCCAAAAAGTCCGTGCGCATTTCAACTTTTTTTTTGCTCCCATCGTTAATCATTTCCCCAACCACTTACAGAACTGAACGCGCGATCTCTCCTTCCGATTCCCTTGTTTCTGTCACCTCACACCTTCCACCTGGGGTTGGCCAGTCTACCTCTGCCCGTGTTGGCAGCAATTCCGCCAACGTCCGGTCCGGTAATACCGCTGGCAATAAACGAGCTCGTACCGGCGCCAACAGAAATCCAACACCGCTCACCAATGGGGCATACCCAGTCCAAGACCCCCACAACGGGACGCATACGAACGGTTCCCGTCGCGGTGTGGTGGACGCTTACAACGTCCCTCCCCCAGCTTCTCACCCATCATTGCCGTTACCGTATCAGAACGGGAATGGGCATCTAGGAAACGGATATGAGATGCATGGTATCTCTCACGGCATTGCCGGTGCGGACTGGAATATACCACGCGCACAACAGCTTGAAGGACCCGGAATGCCTGTTGCCCGAAGCGCTTCCATTCACTCAACGCCAGTGGTCACTAACAATGCTGTCGACCCGACGGACGCGGGCGATGGTGACGGTGATGGTGATGATAGAACATATTGCTTTTGCGACGGGGTCAGCTACGGAGAGATGATAGCCTGTGATGATGAGGCATGCGAAAGGGAATGGGTATGTGTCTATTTATCGATTCTTCTCAGTTTATCCTTCTGACATCGTTTTTTTGAACAGTTCCACCTTGCATGTATTGGTCTCGACACACCGCCCGAGGGTACCTGGTTTTGTGAAACTTGCACCAATAAAAAGCCAAAGAAAGGAGGACGTGGAGGTAGGAAGCAGAAAGGAGGAGCAAGTCGAGCAAGTGCAAGAACTTAGGAGGGACTTTTCAACTCATATCTCCCGTTTCCATTATTACTTGTACTAATTTACCTTTCTATTGTAACTATGACATTCGCTCGTGCTCATGTATAATTTGAATCATTTACCACTGGTTTCTGGATCAAGTCACCATTATTAAGAGCAATTACAGTATTGCGTGTGTATATTCTCATCATCAAATAAACTTATCACATTACCCCCTACCACCACCTGGGCTCGCATAAAATAAATAAATTGCTTGCCAATGAACAAGATATAGCCAATGAATGGATGGTATGCTGCTTTTACCAAGCTGGATGGGTGACAGGAATTTGACACGCCGGGAGCGACTGATTGATTCGGCGAACTGTTTTTGTGGTGAAATAATAGGCCTGGCAGAAACCACTCCAATCACCGTCGCTTTGAGCCACGCATATCGTCCAAACTAGGCGAGCTCCTTCGCTTCCTGTTTGCAAACATCAGTCAAAAACCCACCGTCTCATGGCAGACAGAACGTACCGACTCGAAATCCGTTCTTCGGGTTCTCCACTGGGTGTCCTCCGGCCCATACCTTCCTTGCCTCCCCCATAATCCAGGCCGTCCACCGCAGGAGCATTGCCATCGCGGTCTTTATACTTGTTCTGGTTCCTTGGGCCAGTCGGTACGCCCGGCGGCAATGGAGATGCGGGTCGTACAGGAACAGGTGGAGCTGCTGCTGACGACGTGAAAAAGAACCAGTCAAGAGTCTGAAGGGCTATTTTGAGCTAGATATTTTGTACATACCATCACCACCATAAAGGCCTCCTCTGCCTCGCCCTCTTCCTTGGAATCCTCTTCCGCGACCACCCAAGCCTGGTGCTCCGCGAGCACGGAAAGGCAATGGTGTTCCACGACCACCTGGGACATTCACTGGGGCAACGGTTTGCTGCTCCATGACTGGGTAGCTTTGTTGGGCCATTGGGTTTTGTTCCTAATTCAAGAAAAGGGGCGAGTTTAGTGGAAGAACTTGGAAAGAGAAACGGGTTAACAAACCTGCATCACGTAGTCTCCACCCATACCCATGTTCATCATACCAGACCCAGGGTTGAAGCCCTCCTGCATCATTCCAACCCCATTGACCTGCTCTGGAGTAGCATTGGTTGGTACAACGCCAACCACTGATTGCCCCCCTTGACCTCCATCAGGCATCATTCCTTGCATCATTTGACCACCCATGCCCATGTCGCCATTCATGCCCATACCCATGGGACCCATCATGCCCATGTCCATCATGACGCCAGGACCCATCATACCAGGATTGGCGCCCGCGTTGTTCATCATAGCGTTCGCGCCTGTCATTACCATCGTTCGCACTTCTGGGGGTAGTGCAATGAGTTGGTCCTCAGGCATGGCCGAGAAATTCTGGAATGCGATGCGTTCAAGACATGGTAATATGAGAAGACAAAGTAGATACTTACGATAACATTGGTTTTCAGCACGTTGGCTATCTCCCCCAAGTCACGGCGTCGATAACAGTATGCTTCCCAGGACAATTCATCAAAGCCGTAGTTGAACCAGTCGCTGATGTCAGAGCCAGGCCGCCTCCAAGGTTTGTCTGCCATTGCGTTCAGATCTAAATCGAGAATAGAACGACCATCAAAGGTTCCAGTCGCGGAAGGATCGATCAGAGGATGAGAGGGGGGTGCTTGTACAGGCGGAAGAGTTGAGGTATCAACGCCATCCTCTTGCACAAGAGTAGAAGGCTCTTTCGTCAACTGGGGTTGAGCTTGAGGTTGAGCTACTGGTGTAGGTCCTGAGGGTGCTCCTAGGTCAGACTGAGATTGACTTGGTGCTACTGGCCCTCCTCGTTGAATTGGGGTGTACTCCGTTGTTAGCGAAGGCTGAGGAACTACAAAAGACGTCCAGCAAGGCAAAGCAAGATGAAACAGTAAGCAATTACCTTTGGGTTGCGAAGGTAGGGGTCCACTGGCCGTTCTGTTTGTTGGCGGCCGATTCTGATTCTGGCCCCTGTTGATGCATCTTGGCAATGGTCGATTAACAATTGTGAAGAAACGCACCGGAAATCTAATGAACGCGCAACAGGTTCCATGATAATTTCAACATCATCCTGACCACGCCCAAGTTAGATAGAATCAAAGAAATGAAAGGGAAGGATGCTGACATCGTCACTTTCGTCTCCCAAGTCCACTTCCTCATCGCCTTCGTCCTCGTCCTGTTGTTCGGGGGGTGCGGTGTGGCCATTATTTGCAGGAACCCTTTCGGCTTCGTTTTCAGGGTGAGCAACAAGACCATTCGATGGTTGGGCACTTTCGATAGACAGTCTACCAAACAGCCGTTGGTCAAGACGATGTGTAAACCCAATGAATTTTTGACTCACGGTTGGGGTTCTAAATGTATTACACACAGAATTTGGGAGAAAAAAGTTAAAATCTTGTTATTCCATAGATTGCAACAATAGGGACACGCGAAAGAAAGGACGACATAAGGCTTTCTCCGCTCGACACCCGTGCCGTTGTTGATATTTAAACATGCCAGTGCGCGCCTTACCAGATGTTACCGGTTGTTGCGTGTCGGCGCCTGAGGGCTCGCCGTACAGGAATTCATCATCATCGTCCCTATATAAATCTGGTTAATGGCGACATTCCGCTGCACAGTAGAATGGAACACACATCTTATAAGAACTTAGCAATGGCAATAATAGTGGGTACTGGCAAGGAGAAACGTCACGAACAACGTGACAGCCGTGACCACCTAATTGCGGCTATCATTCGGCGAATCAAGTAAATTAATACCGCAACTTTGTGGGTGGCCACCTGTGCGAGCAGTCTCCAGTTTGATAAATTTCAATACTCCAAAAGTTCAAGACTTCAAGTCATGCAGAAACATAAAATCGAAGATTATATAGCTTTATAATAATATCTACGGCGGTGAAGCCTCATCCGGCGAGGGGGTTCCAGAACTCTCTTCCAGTCCTTTCTTGAAGCCTTCCAGAGTCCTGGCAAGTTTTCCCCCACTTGCTTCGCTCAGAATGGCAGCAAGTTGAACGGCAGGTGCGCTCAGAAGGCCCACAATTTGTGCTCGTAACGTATCCAAGGTCGGCAGCTTGGAGACATCCTGCACATTCTCTGGCAACAGCACTCGGTTTTCGATGATAGCTCCCATCACCTTCAACTCTGGAATCCGCGTCTGCCTGACGCGTTTCATTCTCCTACCAGGCTGTGCGGGGTCCGCATTTTTCTCGTCCTGTTCTTGCTTTAGTTCTTGCTCTGTTTTTGGTGGTTTCGGTGGGACGCTGCGGTCCAAGGCGCGGAGGATGGCATTGAGTTGCGGTGGATGAAGGGATGGCAAGGAAAGGACAGCGAATCTTCCAGATTGATTGTTTATCATGCGTTCAACATCTGCGAGATTAATTTCGGGCAGGTCTCGCAATGCTGCACCGAAGATGCTCGTTCGAATGACAGTTAGGGTCGGTTGCGAAGCGGTGATGGATGGGAGGGGGGAGGGCCCTGAGAGCGAGGGCTGAGCTTTTTGAGAAGCGATAACAATGTCTGACCGCAGCTTCTTTAGCCGTTGGGCGGTGAAGTCGTCGTGATAGAGAATGAGGAGTGGTGTTGAGGTATTGGACTTTAAGATTCGCGTGTACCAGTTGTACTGGAAGGCTTTCTTGTCCTTGAAGACTCGCGGCGTTGTCCTCCCCGGTAGAGGTTTTGAAGGCTTGACAGATATGGCATAACCACGCGTCTTTGAGGGCGTTTGAATGAGCCGGGAGACCAAACGGTGTTGGCCGACGCTCTGCATGGTTTTGCAGTGGTGGAAGAAAAGTTGGTCACATGTTCAACGTAGACAGCGGAAGGCCTTGCCAAATAATAGACTCGCTTGCCAGTCACACTCGCGAGCTCTAGTCACAAAGCGTCACAGGAGCACATGATCTAACGGGGAGCGAGCTCGCGAGCGCAGTTGTCCAGGGGGCACTCATCGGAGAAATCCGTAAAATCAACTGGTACAGTCGGGTCGTGAGACAACGCACGTGCATCCCTAACGGCAACTTCGGCAAGTCGCGATCTGCGCACATCGCGTGGCTCAGGCTGCGCTCACTGCGCCTGGCACCGCACTACCACACTGTCCCCACTAATCTCATGCAAACCATGTTCACAACAAAGTTGGAGGAAGGCCTCATGGGCATTGAGGCCGCGGCTACGCTGTCGAGTCGTGATATGTTGGGCTTTCCGGGCAGTAGTGATATTGCGGGATCTGATTACGGAGGGACTCAGCTCTTCGTCAGGCCAGCTAAAAAAAGAGGCCGCTCTGAGACGATAGGCTCAGTGGGAGTAGGGAATACAAGACGCAAAGATGGTCAAGGCGATGATCTGATAGTCGGATAGTCGAGGATGATTAGATTAGAATGCCGAAGTTGCCGTTAGGGATGCACGTGCGTTGTCTCACGACCCGGTTGGTTTTACGGATTTCTCCGATGAGTGCCCCTGCAGTTGTCGAGTTCACTCTCACAAACCACGTGCACCTTAGTCTCACGTGTGGTGAAGCCGGATGGGGACGAGCCTAGCCAAATAAGTACAGTAACTAATTATCTCTCAAGCAAAATTCCCAAGTCCGGTCCTCGCCTCCTTCTCCTGTGGTTCCTTTGCCGTACGCTCGCTCGCCTTTGGTCATACGATGCTCATAACCGCTCCATATATCTCGGTGGAATTGGAAAGATCTCAGGAGTATGTACTGAGGATTTGGAGGTGTACTTCCTGAATTATCAGGTGGATTCTTGGCGAGCCGGGGTATTTCCCTATATGCGATTATCTAGAATTGAGATCGGACTCCTTGTACATGTAGATTTTACTAACCACTCTGTATACGGGGCGACATTTCGAAGAGTGATAAGGACAGTACCTCGAGTCTCCATGCTGCTGGTTTGCGACATGACTTCGTTCTCATCTTTATACCCGATATCTGGAGCAGTGTCATCTTCACTTTCATCATCTGACCCTGCCGTTTTTCTACGCGTCGTTGTAAAAGAAGGTATGGAACCAAGTTGCAGCATTTTGGCGGCAGAACGGTAGAATCCCAGGATGAGGACTTGATTAGAAAGAATATTTCTGTCTTGGTCTGTGATCCCCTTTCCTGAGGGTGTGATTCCGTTTTCAGACCGGTCAGAACATCAAGCAATAAACTGGTACCCACCGGAATGAGGGAAGTTCCAGCAGATGCGATCCCATTTTCTTCCCTTCAATGCGTGGTGTTTTTCGAGGCGTGTTCCATCAACATCAAATATAACCTCAACACCTTTGGTCCGCAGAAAGGAGATTATAGATCCAGCTTCAGGGTACTTTTCGCAGCACTGTTTTTCAGTGTCATATGCCGTCGCCGTCAGATTGTTTGGAGGCAAGAATCGCAAGTCAGCCGGAGCTGATTCAACTAAGGCTTGGGCAAAGGAAAAATTGCCTTCGCCAATTAGCAGAATTTTATCGGTGGGCCTGAAAGGTATCGTGGGTCGTCGTCTAGGAGGCGCAGCATTTGATTTTTTCTTTCCTTTGGGATCCCCGCTGAGCTTCGGGTTTGGGGCGGTAGGTGTCTGGCTGGAGACCTTCCCCACTCTTCCTTTCCTTCGAGATTTTTCTTCAGCAACTTTGGCAGCATGAGATATTTTTTCCTTGGCTTTGAGACGTGATTGATGGGAGAGAAGCGCAGATTTGAGATTTTTGCTCGACTTTCCCATTTTCAGGGAGGGCGTCTGAGGCAAGGGTCGAACACATCATTATCGCTTCCCGATTGGGACGCAAAATGTGGCGAAGACACGACGTCAAGCTGCCACGTTCACATTCTCCACGACCACCATTCTGCCCTCCACTGCTATCTCCCAGCAACCATCGCACGAGTGGAATTTTCTCTTTTTAGCAATAAAACATGGTAAGCATCCATCTTGCTCATATATTAGGATTAACTAACTTCCAAGGATATATACAGCCTACAGAATTCGAAATGCGGCAGCGAAATGCTAAATTCGCTAATGACGTTCGCGCCGGAAAGACAGCGACGCGTCCATCACGGCAGGACAAGCTGGCACACAGAAGCCCACTTAGCCTTTGGGCCCTTGGTGTGATTGTCTTTGTAGTTATGGGTGGAGGTGTGTCCCAGCTACTGTTAAATATTTGACCATTTCGATCCCTTATTGCGCAACTTCCAGTGATCTTTGAATTGGTTAGAATTATATTCCTATAATAGCGCTACAATTCATACTCCCCCCAACCCCGCCATCAAAATCGTTGTACACCATGGGTCTTTATCATTATTTAACACCACTTGATCTACGCTCGAGAACAGCCATAAGGTCTACAAGCACCGAAAGGACATCTCAAGCCGCCACGCCTAATCATCTGCCGAGGTCGCACTGACACTCATACTTTGACTTCGCAGACTTCCACCACTGGCATTCGCTTTCGCTTTGTCGACCACACTTTCGATCCCCTCCATCGCATCGCTCTCCAACTCCTTGTCATCTATTTTCACTTCGTCTCCAGCCCACACCCGCATGGTTGGTTGCCATACCATGACGACGTTGTCTTCGGACACGCTGGCTGCAGTCCAGTTTTCGGATTCTCCTGGTGCCCAGCAAAAGTCTGTAGGACGAGCGGTGTGTCCTATGTGTGGGTGGGTGTAAGTTGTCGGGTTCACGTGAAAGGTGGTGACATACCTCCATGAACAAATAGCAATTCCGGTGGTCCGTCTTCCTGGTCATCGGGAGTCTGCTCCTGTCCAATAAGTGATAAGTCCCAGATATTGATTCTTCTGTCACTTGAAGCAGAAGAGAAGATAGTGGGGTTATGGGGCGACCAAGCGAGATGGAGGACTTCATCTGTGTGTGACTCGAAGACGTGCAATTTCTTTGTTGGAGCGCGAATATCATGCAGGACAGCCGTCTGAAATGAACGGGCCGTGTAATGAGTTCAATCCCTGTTATCGTGAATTTCAACATACCTTGTCAGCACTGCCTGTTACCAAAAGGTGTTCGGTTGCTGGGCTGAAAGCAACTGACAATATTTCTGCGTCATGGGCCTGAATCTTGAGTTTGGGGTCTAGTGGAGACCTTGTGTCCCAACTAAATTTGAATCGTTCAATAAACCAGAGACGATGGGGTCGATGGACAGACTTACATCATCAACATCTTGTCGTCTCCGACGCTTGCAAAGATATTTTCGTGAGTGGCATGCCAATCTACGTCCTAAGTCCTATAAGTACAGGACAGAAAAATATGGGATGAACATACTCCGACAACAGATGTATGACCTTTGTATGTGGTTGTGGGTTCAATCGTCGATTTGGCTTTAGTGTATGAATTAATATCCCTGTGATACAATATCAATACGATTCATGGCAAAGAAAATCCTCTTCTCACCAACAACAGACAGTCATGTCTTCTGATGCGCCGAGTATGAGACCTGCTTTGACGGGATTCCATGCAAGGCCATACCTACGAAAGTCCAAATCATGTTGAAACGGAAAAAAAGGGGCACGCACCCTTCCCGATGTTGGCCAATAAGCTTGATGTCGGGTTTGCACAGTCCCCCTCTTTCAGGTTCGCTCGAATGTTTTGTGCGATCAAAAATGAAGACATCTCCCGTCACTGTTTTCGTTGCAATCAAGTCTGGATTCTGTGGCATGTACCTCGCTCTGTTGACCTCCCCGTCATGGTTGATTTTCTGGATGATTTGTATCCGGGGCGTGGGTGGAAGGCTGTGGCCGCCCAACTCCCCCCGTTCATCGTCATAATCTGCCCGGTCAAGTTTATCCGCTCCAGTTGCAGGATTATCCCGTTTTGGTATCTGCACGGTGGCAATTTGCAAGTAATCTTGAGATTGTCCGGATGTATGGGTACCCAGCAAGAGGCGATGCGTCGTGTATGGCTTTTGTGGGTTCCTGTATGTGACCGAAAGGATCGATAAGTGGGATGGAGAATTGGAAAATTCTTCTTACTGCTCTTTGTCCGGGAACCACTGGCATGTCAAACTTGGCCAGTCAAGCGCATGTGTAACGACAATATCATAGAGGTAAGGGGCATTCTTTTTCCTACGACGCCATCAGCCTCGACTAAAGAGTGCAAGTTTTTGGTCGCACCAAGTTTTGTATTCCTGGAGACGTCGAGAAATGGTTGATGACTAGTTAAAGAATGACGACAGGCACCAACCTCATTTATCAACTTATTTTCCTCCTCTGCTGCGAGATCGTCCTCTACTTCTTCCATTTGAGTCTTCATCAAGAGGATCCCCTAAAGATAAACCGAGACAATGGCAGGTGAAATATGAGATACGAAAAGGTACGGTGTAGATAGAATGCAGTGCAATGAAAGGTTTGTATTGGGGTGATTCTGATGAAGGACGCGACGCGCTTTTCTCACGGTTCAGATGGCCACAAACTCAATTACTGGCATGAAAGTCAACCGTTGAGGAGATTGCCCGCAGAATGAATGATCGTGTTCCTGCCTACATATGTCACGGTGTTTAGAATTCAAATCAGGCGTGCTCCCCAAATTTAGAGTAAGAGTTGCAGTAAGCAACAGGAGGGCGTCAAAACAAGTCTATTGCCAGATGAATACTGAATAAAGAACGCATTTATGAGCTCTTTTCCCAATTTGTCACTAGTCTCTCTAGGTCGAAGTGGGGGTCCTCGGGATCGGTTATCACTGGGAAGTATGTCATTAGCAAGCTCGTCATAAGGAACTGCATGTGCAAGAATCTGTGCTGCGAAACTAAGGGAGCCACATTTAATGGAATGGTGCTCACGAGTGGTATCACTTGAAGCCTCCTGCTTTCTTTTCCAGGCTTGCTTCGCCTCTGCAATCAATTTCTCCCTGTGGTGGGTGGCATCTTTCAATTTGTGCGTGTCGTGGGCAGCTTGCAATGAACGACGGTGATACCATCCAAATGCGACACCTGAAAAAAGGGCGGTGTATCGAACAACCTGGGTGATGCCAATGAATATAGTTGAGCGGAACGTGTGCGAAAGAGGTCCCATACGTTGACAGTTGACGAGACCATTGATGATGCCTAGTATACTTCAACCTGCAAAAGAAGTCTAAGGTTGACTATACGCAGTGGTCGGCACTGAAAAGCAACGCAGTGGTGAGGTTCAGCACTCCCAAGGAGACATGGAAACCAACCGGTTTTTAGAGAGTGGGGAGAGAGTTTTGATGTTGGTGAAAGCACACGGAGAATTTCGGTGTGTTGATTACCTAAGGGATCATTTGCACCAATTGCAGCGCTCACGAAGTTCAACATTTCAGTGCTCATCATCCATTTACCAAGCTTATGACGGGTCCAGGTTGAAAGCGCCTTGATCTAACTGGAAGTTTCAATGTCTCCTTGGCACTCTTTCAGGACACGGCCGGAAGGATCGGAATGTAGCTCAAAAATAGCGATGGCGCAAAGTCTTAATTCACACCCACCAGCATCCCAGCCCTTATGTCCGATACCGATATCATACACCAAGGAGGTTGCTTCTGCAATGCCGTACGCTACAAGGTAGTGGGACTCCCCCTAATAAGCGCGTATTGCCACTGCACCCTCTGCCAAAGGTTGAATGGTGATGGAGCTTAATCAACACTGCATCTATATTATGTACTTACTTAAACTTTTCCCTCCTGCGCAGCTGCTGCTTTTATTCTTACAGTTCATTTCCCTGCGTCCAGATTCTCATGGACTCATGCAGAACCCTACAATGATGCGCTCGAATATTACGCTGTATCCACCAAGCCATGGAAGATCCGTTGGCGTTGCAAGGGATGTGGCTGCACCGTCTCCTCGTACAACACGAAGCTTGATAAATGGAGTATCTGGGGAGGCCAACTGGAACGCGATGGGGAGGGAAGAATTAAGGATTGGGATACAATAAAGCCAACGGCACATATATTTTACGAGACGCGAATGGTTGATGTTCAGGATGATTTGGGGAAATGGGCAGGGTATGAGGGCAAATCTGAGAGATTAGGATGAATAATACTAGCTGTAGCCCGGTTGCTGTAAGTTGGCACGAAACCATGCAGGGTCGCTACTTGAGCTTGAGTACCTAAATAGGCAGCAGTCAACTACTCCAACTTGTTCAAAATCAACAACATATATACATCAAGCCATGTCATCTTTTCGTGCATCTCCGTGGGTCACCTACGAACCCTCAATCCCGTCCCGCACCCGCCAGCAGCCAGCTTCGGATAGCGACATGGACGAAGACATCGAGATGGATGCCCCACAGATTTCTACTCTTCGCGAGGAAGACAGCCCTCCACCTCAGCCCCCCAAAAAGAACATCATCCATATCAAGAAACGCCCTGCTTCAACGGCCTTGACACATCCGTCGTCCGACAAAGCGCCAGCGGGAAACAACGAAGATGATGATCAGCTTGTTGATGAACTTATTGACGATGACGACGACCTTGCTAAACCTTCACCATCTTCTCAACAAGTTGCTGGACGTTCCAGTGACAGTCCTCAAAAACGAAAGGTCTCAGCGAAACGGAAGCCGCGAAAGAGCGAAAAAAGGCTGGGTGATGGAGAGAAGAAGATCAAAGAGAACTTGAACGTATCACAACCAACGGGTGCGCAAATTCTTGCGCCCACCATGTCCTGGTTTAAAGCAAATCTGTCCGAATCTCATGAGGAAACAGAAATTGCACACAGTTCACCATTGATTCAACCGAGTGAACCTCCCGTTACGAAGGGGAAGAAGGTCTCTCCTCGCAAACCAGCTAATGTTCCGCGGGCAAAGGCAAAATTGGCAAAGTACGTTTTCGTTGCTTGACACTTTCCCTTTCTTATCGAGGTTACTCGACAGGCAAAAATCTGCGATACCGCCTCTTCTCCTCGAAGATACAGCTATGTTGAGCGAAAGTTAGTTCTCTCATTTGTACGCCACTCGTGTTTCAAACCCTTTAATGTTTAGGCTATACCGGGACTGCTGCTTCGTCGCCGGTCACTGTACAGTTTGAACAGCATTCCCCTGAACCAGAAAACGTCCCCCCAAGTTCACCGCCCCTTGTATCAGCGCCATTAATGGACGAACCAAATCTGGAGAACGTACCCATTCCGGTGTACCCTCTTCCCACGAAACCATTCCCAGTGCAGCCTCCCCAGAAAATAGTTACCGGACCTTCTCCGCTCTTACCTCTTGACAAAGGCGGTAAAAGGGTAAGGCACTGGCGGGAAGCCAACCGAGAAATAAGGGGAATTGCCGGTGGTCGATGGCTTGCTCGCACCTGGGTTGGCGACAAAGACTCTGAACATGCCTCATTTGTCACGTCAAACAATTCCCAGCCCCGAGCTACGGAAGACAAGGCATCCGTTGGTAGCGTTACACTGCCAAAGCTTTCTGCCGTTTCCATCTCCGCACCAGCATCCCTCAAGGCTTTGAGCAAGCTAAAGGCTTCCTCCAAGTCAGGATCAGCAGTTACATCCGCTGCCCCCTCTCGAGCTCCCTCTGCGATTCCTGAATCTCATGGTATTCCGAGTACAAGCGCCGTGCGAGCCCCGACGAAGATGCGGATCCTTCAACTAGCCCCTTCACTATCTTCGGAAGGTGGGGATTCTGACATGGCTCCGCCTCGAGATGCATAAAATAGACCTATCATATTGTAAATATTTTTTCACCAACCATATGGAATATATATATATATTATTATCTCGCAAATGCCCAACTGCAATCAGAAAGCGAATGTGGCAAAAGAGTACTTCTACTTGAGCTTGGTTTGAACAGTCACATGCGTGACTGGCGCGAGTCGCGACTGATCGACTTCACCTATGAGCCTGCGCAGTACGCAATAATCCTTCCTAACCCATCTCTTTCTTCCGCGAGAGAGATTGGCTCTGTGCTGCTTGTACAAACCTGCTTCCGCTAATCGACGACTGCCATGTCCATAAATCCTCCGTCAGTATCCGGGGTAGAGGCTACAGGACAAGTTGCAAAGAAAGGGTTAGCCTGGGTGTCTGCGAGGACTAGTGAACGCGGTGAGAGAAATTCCCGATTCCAGTAGAATCACTAACGAATTTGACTACTAGTTCTCGCAAATCAGACTTACTCTTCTGATCCTAAGTATAAGAAATATGTGCAGCAAGTTGAGAAGTGTCTAAATTCCTTCGACAATGTCCATGAATGGGCGGACTGCATCGCATTTCTTAAGCAGCTACTCAAGGTGCATGGCATATTGCATTGAAATCATCATTTTTCTGAGATTCTTAGAACAGACATTTCAATCTTACATGCAATTCAAAGAAATTCCACGAAAGCTGGTCGTTGCAAAGCGTCTTGCCCAGTGTCTGAACCCAGCATTGCCAACTGGAGTACATCAGCGCGCACTGGAGGTATACGTACATATATTAGCTGTTTTGGGTGTGCGTATCATTTTATCCATTCCCCACACCCGTGCTATATTGATATTTTTGGTTCTGAAGGCGGAAGGCCTGAGACGCGATCTTTCACTCTGGTCACCTGGCTTATTTCCCTTTTTTGAGTACGCAGCTACATCCGTCAAGGTAAGAGAACTTCTTGCCTCGAGATTTTTATTCCTTACGCTATCACTTTTATCAAGCCAACGCTTCTTAATATCTATGACACGCACTACCTTCCATTGCAGTCGGGTCTTCGACCTATAATGAAGTCATTCATTCTTGCTTTGCTTCCTGGACTGGAAGAAGAAACTGGAGAATTCTTTGAAAAGGTTTGCGCTCTGCTTTAAAGGTTGGATGATGTGGCTTAATTCTAGCTCAGGTCCTCAATTTACTCGATCGACTATCGCGATCTGTATCCCTGTCATTCTTCTTCCAAAATATTTGGCTAGTCATGTTAACAACACCTTCTGCACGAGGAACATCCCTTAACTTCCTTTCCCGTCGCCTTCCGCACCTCAATGCCGACGAAGGTACATTAAATAGAAACCCAAGATATGAACCATCTAACTTCCCGAACAGATATTGCAGATATAGTGGGAAAAGATATTGGGTTGATGATTCGGGCATTCGCCGCCGCTCTTGAAGACGAAAACTTGCTCGTACGACGTGCTGCTCTTGACATCCTCTCACAAAGCATGCGAGTCAATAGCCACGCCATTCGAAGAGCCCATCATGATGACCGCTCTATATTGATGCGAGCAGCAACGGGGGTGGTCCTACGTCGGGACCTTTCATTGAACCGGCGGCTCTATACCTGGCTTTTGGGTTCAGATGAGAAAGCAGAAAATCAAATTGCCTACGTAAAGGACAATGCGCTCGAACTGCTCAGTTCGACCTTGAAGGTTGGATTGTTGAACTCCACCTTCGAATTAAAATCTGACTTCTATACCCAGAATGAAATGATTTCACCTTCGGGTGAATATGCAGAATCGCGACCGTTCAAGATTTTCATCTCATTGCTTGATAAATGGGAGATCGGCGCAATTCTGACGGAAACTCTGGTGTACGACGCTTTTAATGCTATTATGAATCTCGTCAAAAACCCTACCGAGAGTGGTGAAGATGTCTGTGCTGGTTCTATTCTCCATCTCGACGTTGCTGACCATTTTATAAAAGTTATCGATGACTGCCAGCACTTTGTATGAAGCTGTAGAACCGCAAATACTTTGGAAACATATGCTTGCTGCGGTTTTTGATGAAATTTTGGGAGACGGCTCCAAGACGGAGGTATGTAACCGCTCAAAAAACCTAAACATTGGCTAATTTTATGTAGGCCATTAAACTAGTCCATTTTATCCTGCAATCATTCTCTCATGATGAAGAAATGCAGACCATTCACTTACCCGTAATTTTTGCAGCTTTACTAGACTTACTACATGTATGTCACCCGAAACAGAACATTTTTTCCAATACTTATTTTTTCGCAGTCGCAAGTCCAGAACGACCCCACAAAGGCATCCTCCCAATCTGTTTTCGCTACATGGCTCCTGTTGGGTGATATCCTTCAGCGTATTCCTCATGCCGCTTTGCTGCAACGTCCCGAAATGACGGCGGAGTTTGGAAGCGACCAGCAGCGACCTTTCGACTTTGCTTGCACATTTTTCAGGATCACGGACAAACCGCTACCAATCGCTGATGCCCCTCAACTCTCGGCAATACCTTTCTTAACTTGTTTTCATTCCTTGACAACTCTCAGTATCCGTTATAGCGATCGCCTTTCCCGGGAACATCACGATGCTCCTGTTCTCCGTGAATCCTACATTCAGCTACTTTCTCTCCTTGATCGGTTGGCTGCAAGATTGGACACCCCAATTGATGTTGATTGGAATCCTAAAGTATGGCTGGACAAACTACTTGAAAGCCTGGAAACTGAGGTGGCGTTCTTACCACTCAGTCTTGCCTGTGCACTCAATTTTTACCCAGGCAGCTACATTCACCACTGTCGATCGAGTGATCAGCCTAATTGTATCCCTTTCTCGGAACCAATTCCTGGATCCTAATTTGGTTATAAATGAGCGAGCAATCATGTACAAGATGGTCGAAAAACTCCTGAAATATTTACACAACAACCTCACTGTTTATCATGTTCGTGCTGTCAGCTTGATCTGGTCCCTACAAGCATCGACAACTCGAACCTACGTCGAATCGATTATCGCTCAGTCGATAACCTCTGCCGAATCGTCCAGAGTTTCAGAAGCCTACGAAGCCTTTGGAGTCCTCTGGAGATTATCAGGTGAGCAAATTTGTTCCGACAGATGCCTTTCCTCATGTCATTTGGAAAGAGGATAATCAATTCCCTGGATTCTACTTTAAGACCCCCATGATGATCGTCTTGGACACTCTGAAGAGTGATACTCCAAGTCTCCGTCGCGTGGGTGAAACCTGGATGCGATGTAATCTTAAATCATATATCCGGTGAGGTTCGTCCAACTTTGAATACACGATTGGTAACTCAAGAAACCAGAGTTCTGGACCCCATACTATACGAACTACTGGACCCATCGATATTGCGAATTCCCAGTACTTTCAAAGTCCGGGGAAGAGAAATTCCTGGTTTCCTTTATGAGAGGCCCTTTGATCAAAGCATTGTCAATCACCTCCTGGAAACTCTTCTTTCTATGGTCACTTTTGGTGGGCAGGGGTTTGCTAAGGCAGCGCGGACGTCCTCTATCAAACGGTCACATCATTCTGGACTCATCCAAAGGGTCGCCAACAGTATGTGTATAACTCCCAGCATGGAGGTTAAAAAAGAATTAACATGTTTCTAGGCAATCTAGTTGATTCAGAAGCAAGCTATTTGGATGTGCTTATAGAGCTTTTGCTCAGGTATTGTCCACTTATTTTGAAGCCGAAGTTCCCTAAATCCCATCCTCAGGTTTGTTCAATCGGAACCGAAAACTGCATTAACTACCTCTATGCAGTCGTCCAATGTCACGATTCAGTCTAATTCCATTGAACTCCTTCAAACAATCGTTGCCCGAGGGGAGATTGATATTGTCCTTGTTGAAGGCATAGAAGCAACCTCCATCGGCAGGCTCTACTTCTCGATACATATGGGTCGCCTGGACCTCCAAAACAAGTGGCTTCACTTGCTTCATTCCGTCATATCTGTCTCGACTTCACATTTAGAATCTTCCCGAATCGTGGGCAGCAAGCAGGATGACAATTCACCGGAGGGCTCCAGTGCCCTAGACAACGGCGTGGATTCCATTCTTCGTTATCCCGTAAATCCTCTCCTTGTACAAACTCTAACAGATGGCATATCGACCCGAACCAACCGGCCCGTCTTGCAGCACTGGCTGGACTTCATCCTCATGGCCGTTCCTCAATTTCAACCCGCCCTGCAAGCTGTGGTCACACCCCTGAATGATTGCTTGTGTCGACAGCTCCTGTCGGCTCTTGGAGATGTTCTGCGGGCAACTGCTCAAAGTCAAGATCATCCAGGAGACATGACTACTTCTGTGACCGATGCAGAGCTGATTATGCTTCTCAATGCATTGGAGCGTCTCATTCTTTTGAGTCTAGCTTACACATCCGAGCTGGATACTGCCGAAGACGAAACCAACAACATGGATTCCAAGGCAGCATCCGAAGGCGTTGGGCTACTTGGCTACGTATCGAATGTATTCAGCTCCGAAACATCGTCCAACCAAACCGAACAGCTAACTGTAAGTTTTTAGTTTCTTCAGGTACCACACATTTACCCTTCCATTTAGTCACGCTCTCCAGGCTACCGCTCCTTGGACGATGGGATCCGGGTTCTTTATTCTTTTTGGGCTTCGTTAATCTGGAAAACATCTGAACCCTGGTCACCCGAAAATGATTCATTGTCAATGATATACACACGTACACGACTTCGCTGTCGTCGAGTCCTTGAGCATCTATTCCGCGTACAAAGTTCAGAAGTATTTGAATCAATTGTGGACTGGTGGAGTAAAGATCTAACGGTGAATAATTCCCTCATTTTTAAGAAATATCCGCATTTATCTGGCCTATTCAGCTGTCAGCGACCTCACCTGATGCTGCATTTGAACTTGTAGATGTGCTTGTTGCTAATGCTCAAAATGCGGTTCATATGATTTGCGAAAGTATCGGAGCCCGCCTCTTTGCTGGTTCTGAAAGAAGCAAGAGGCAAGCCCTCAATCCAAACTTGTAAGATGTTATGCTATCCTGCAATTCGTATCAGGCAACAGCTAAAAATATCATGTATTGTAGGACCGATTCAATTATATTCCGATTCCTGGAGCAGTACCTCCGTCGGCTTGAAGGACCCCTTGCAACTCAAGTCTGGAGTCGGTATATCCAATTGGCCAAGGAGATTCTCGGCTCGTCTCGTGATTTCAAGGCCTGCAATTTCTCTGCCTTGAGGTTTGAAGTTTCTGGCTGTATTTTTGTCTAAAAATTTGACGTTGTGCAGGTGTTTGGGCATTTTGGCGGATAAAATCACTCAAAGTACATCCATGGAGGACAGAAAGATTCGAAAGGAACTCCAGGTATGCAATTCTATCTTTTATTAACAAACAATATCTTAAAAGCAAACTAGGAAACATATGGGAGATTACTTGACTCTTGTGTGCTCTATGTTGGCCGGTTTACAGACCAAGGATCATGGATCCGGAGAAGCACGAAAGAGTCTGTCATTCACAGTGGACGGGAATCCCCTGCTCCACGCAGTGGCAAGTCTTCGTTTCTTGCAAGGTTTCGTGGCCATCTACTTACCTTCTCTACAATAGATGAAAAACCTGAATCTACCACTGTTGTAATTCCACCGGAGACACCAAAGCTAGCTTCTCTTGAAGTAGTTGGACAGGTGAACAATCTTTTACTGCGCCAGATTTCTTCTCAACCTTGAGTCCCAAGATCAATTCTTTCGTTGCAACATCTGCATTGCCAAATCTACGGAAAATCTTAGTTGAAAATGACAAAATCATCAGCGCTTGCAACAATATAATTTACTACATCGTCAACCCTGCGATGAGAAATAAAATTAGGTGCGGTGAGAAATATCTCCTTGTCCTTGTCCTTATTCATGGATTCATTTCGGACAGACCGATGGATGTCGACGCAACTGTGATACAAATATTGCACGAAATGACACGTATACCAGCATCCCTCAAATCCTGGAGGACACCCGTGATCGATCTTTTGAACGACAATCGGCTTTTTAACTGTAATCCCGTGGATGCAAACAGGTGGCGACCAATCATTAAGGCCTTATACGACTCGGACAAAACTGCCTTGCCGGAGCTCCTTGGTTTGTTGTTGTTCCTTCTAACAAAAATTATTTACCAAGCCCTTGGGGATAGGCAAATTGACCAATGCCCCCTCCGCAAATATCTTCACTAACCGAGAGTATGAAATGTTGCTTCGTTCGTTGAATTTGCGACGCCTCTCCTATGTTCTCTTCACCGGGGAGAAAAATCATTTCCTTACTCAGCTACCAACTATTCAGGAAAAATTAGTTGACATTTTCCGTGGGGTCTCATCCCCTGTCGTGCAAGGCGAGGTGTTCCTGTGCATTCGAGTGCTCCTTTGCCGATTATCACCCCATAATCTCACGAGCTTTTGGCCTGTTCTCCTCACAGAGATGGTGAGATTTCCTTCCCCTTCTTTCGTTTCACTGATGTGGACCTTCTGACAGTACCGCATTTTCGAGCACGCAATGATTAACTTGCCTGGAGACGGCTCGGAAGACCTTCAGTTGATATTATCCGCATGCAAATGTCTGGATACACTGCTTGTATTGCAAACTGAAGAGTTTCAAATGTTAGTACTTTCGGGTCTTACCTTTCACTTGGTCACATTTTATCATAGTCATCAATGTGTTTTCATCACCGACACCGTTGACGCTGTTTATCGACCCGATGATTGGTTTCCAGAAGCCATGATGGATCAGCTCTCTGAAATCGCAGGGAGTCTCCCAATTTCTGTGCGTGTTTTTTTTTCACTCTCACGAGCTACTCTTATCATAATTTCGTTTCAGGCCACTTCAAAAACCAGCCATCTCGACGACCATTCAATCGGCCGACATCAGCAACCAGCAATGCGAAGGCCCTTATTGGGAACCTTGCGCCACATTGAGAGCATGCGAGATTTGGTCCCTTTTTTCTCTAATGTTAGCTTATCATCTTATGAAAGTGTGTACGCGAGCGGGGGGAATATCGACTGGGAAGCAGTGGAGAACAGCATCATGGATGACATGTTTGAGGGTCGATAGCAAATAATAGTCATGGGATATATACATATTCGACATTCTTTTCCGTATTGCAAGATATACCCCTTCCCGCGGCATACACCCTTTATTTGAACCCTCTCATCCAAATTTAACTCACAAGAACGTAATAATGTAGTACTTCAAATCAAGGGTATGGTGGGATTAGAAATCACCCCAGTTGCGGCGGAATTTATACTGCATTCGAGAGTTCTATTTTAGCGTCTCAGAAGGAAATCAGGTTATTGGGGAATGAACAATACCTTATAGGGGAGATTTTTGCTGGAAATAGAAAAGGGTTTATGAATAATCGAGTAATAACATTTGAATGAGGATCCTACCGTAATTTTTCTCCGGGTTCTGTTGGAGGTTTGTAACCCGCTTCACCGGTCCCCCACTCTCCCTTTCGGGCGCCTACAGTGCCGGCATCCTTATACTTGACTGCTGGCTCCTGTTTCTCGGGGGGAGTCACGCGGGTTACAGGCTTGGAGACAGGAACGGCCTTTTGAGTGTCTTGTGAAGCAGCGACCGCTGCTGCGACCGCTTCCTCCTGCAATTTCAGAATCTCTTCAACCGTGACACCTTGGAACTTCGCTTCTCGTTCAGCCTCTTTACGTTCAATTGACTCATGTTGTGCAAAGTGTTCCATATCTTCAGGATGTGTGTATGACTCGTCAGTCTGCGTTTCTGGTGTAGAATGAAATTGTTCTGAATTCAAGGGTCAGTGCTTCAAAAAAGATGTAACGACGCAGATTTCCCGTGCCTTCATGATGCAAGAAAAATTCTAGAAGTTCCGTGAAAATTTGGACAGAAAAATCGAAGAGGAATGCAGACCGCTTTCGACATCATAATGATGACCCTCCGCGCCTAACCCATCGAAATTTGGCAAACCGTCTAATCCAACCTTTTCAAGCTCCTCAGGGGTAACATAGCCATCTCCATTGAGGTCAAGCCGTTGAAGCACAGCTTTGACAATATGGTCGGCTTTCTGCTGATGCTCCATTTCGTCCTACAGCCAGAACGTGACGATGGGTGCATCAAGCGAGATAGAGACTCGAACCTTTGATTTCTTCTGCGAGTAGACATGATGTACACCGTAGATGGCCTCAATTTCGTCTTTGTCCCAGAACCCATCGCTAGTTAGCGTTAGCTGGCTTGTCTTGTGCGGCCCAATGGACCTTGCTTACCCATTCAAATCATGCAGTTGAAAAAAACTCCGGACGTCAAAGGAATCACTAAGCAAGTTAGGGTAAGTAGAGATTATGTGTTGCAAAGTTATAAAGCCATACATATGGTGCTCCGAGGACATCTTGCGAGGAGGGTAGTCAGCATTGGGTCTATAGAACGTTAAGGAATTGGTGTACGTGACGTTGGGCATACTGCTGAATTGTTTCCCCAGGCTGAGGTCCTGCGTTTTCGTGCCCACCATGCGCAAGGGCGCATTGTGCAAGTCCGAGTAACGACAGGCAGATGAGTTTGTACATCCCCACAGAGCTGCTGTAGCGAATATTGAAAAGGGGAGGCAACAAAAGATGTGGCTTAGTCATGTCTCTCACGCATTTGAAGAACTAGCAAGTAGGTGCAGTACGAAATAGAATATTATGAAGGTATTTTGCTAAATAAAGCCCAACGATTATTCGAAGAAGGAAAAGGTTTAACGAAGGTTGGTGGCGATAAACGAGAGTGATTGTAATGAATGTGTGTCATACTCCTTTTATGTAATCCCCAGAACGTCTACTCTACAAAATCCATTGAGCACCGAAGAAGCAAATGATCGATGTTACGGTGGCAAGAAGCGACTGTGAGGACAGTGCTACCGTCAGGAGAGACCGAGAAGCAGAACTGACCACTGGCCATGCTGTCGGAGGGCCCTGGTTTGGAATGTCAGCACCATTCACGGTCTTATACGTGCTAGTCGGTGCTGTAAGGTTTTGCGTGTGGACAGTCTTTGCCCCGAGATAAAGTTCGCCTAAAGCGTTCAAGCCCCCATCGCTGCGTAATAGGTCTGGACGCTAAATTAGAATGAATCTCAGAAACTGAGGGGGAACCTTACTATAGTGTACATCGGGGCGCGGCCGCTAAAAAAAAGACGATGAATATGTGGCAAAGTTGAGCGAGAACGAACTCACGAAGTAGCCAAACCATGAGTAGCGTTCGATCCAGTCCAAACTGTCCAAGTAAGTTATGGTCTGGTTCATGAACTCAAAAACAACTGTTATAAGAGTAATTTTCATCAAACAATGTCGGGTCAGCAGGATAGGCACTCACCTGTATCATTAGGAGATGTTTCGGCGTATTCGGTTATCCAGATGGGATATTGAGGGAACTGGGTGTGGACATCCCATATATACCCATAGAAGCCCTCTGTTCCCGACCCATACCTGAGAATTTGTGAGGAAAGCGCGAGGACAAAAAGCGAAACACGTTACCAATGCAAAGGCAAGAAGTCAATGGTGCAATTAGTGCATGCTTGCAAGAAGCTATTCAACCAAGGACGACCAGTTCCCGAGGCTGTGACAGCTGGCCCTCCAAGCCGAATATCCGAGGATTTCAGGGGCTCAATGAACTCCATCCACAACTTCGCAGCTTCGTCTGGTGTCATGTTGGACTCGTTCACATAGTCTGGCTCATTAAAGGTCTACAGGAGCTCCGCGTAAGCCATTGGAAGCATTAGACTAAAAGGACATACCAGAATTGTGGTTGCCCCTTGAGCCTTCACATCATCCCCAAAGCTATCGATGTTGGCTGAGCCCCATTGCATAGGAATATAAGTGATATTTGATGTTGCAAGGTAATCCGGGGGTATATTCGCCCAGTTGTACTGCCAGGATATTACACTTGTGGTTTGATTTGCATTGATGATATCGCCTGGGAGGTCGCCTGCATAGCCTATGCCGCGTTTCGGGTTCTTTGTATGAGCAAATGAAAACGAAAAGCAAGCCACGAGAGAACACAAGAAGGATGCACGGAGAAGCATTCTGGGGTGGGATGGGCAGGAAGGGTGCCAGATCGACTGCTTATATTTGAGAGAACCGTGTAAGGACCTTAATGAAATCCAATGCACTTAACTTTTGATACCGACGAGACGTGAGATACAAGTCAGGGCGAACTGTCCATCGCAAAATGGATATCCGATTCTCCGTTCTCTTCTTGCAAGGTATCTCTAACGAGAGAGGGGGGAACGCGGTTATGGCCAGTCACTCCGTGCAGCGATTAAACATTTTAAGAAGCCTGCCTCTGTATTTCTGCCTCGGACTCGATCCTCTGTTTGAATGAAGCGAGAAACTGTAAACCCAGGAGGAATTAGAATGCAAACTTTGAAGACAAAAGCTGTCAATCGAAGATCGAGCACTACGTCCGCGCTACAAACTTGATGTGTTCCTCGATGTCGGAAACCAAAAATGGGTGTTCCGCTGCTTAGACGGAGATACACGCGGAATAGAGGAGGATAAATTTCTCTAAGACGATGGGCATAGAGTGGATTTGACAGGCAGGAACAATGATCACAGTAATGTGAGGTCTTCATCAGCGACCCGGCACCCACGTCGAGGCAAGCGAATCTGAACTTCCCAAGCATCTCGGAAAAGGGCCTTCGTTGGTAGAACCACCTCTACTGCAAAATTTGAGGGTATCAATCCTTTTACACGGCCAAATTTCTGTATCTGTGTCGGTATGGGTGTGAAAAAGAGTGGTAAGCACCAAGCCCAGTGATACCTGAAGGCCTGAAGTTTGAACTCTTGGATGCGTCACGCGGTCGTACTGTGACCGGTCACAAGTCGTTCTCACCAGGCCCAGGTCTGAATATTATGTGCGCCCGTCATGATCGCCAGAGCTGTTTTATTGCCAACTTTTATCGAAATGCTGGCTGGGTGCTGTATCGTTAATGAAGTGCCTGGTTCCGCCGATTTTCTTCTTCGCATACATTTTCTCGCAGACGATTCGTGGTCGCAATCAGATGTGAAGGTTTCATCGTTCAAGGAAAATTGTTGTTGGAGCCAAGGTCTTCTCCATGGTGCAAAACCGCTCACAGCATACTACGTTCGAGAGATCCATCTATTCGACCATCGCCAAGCGTTGACCCTTGAGCAGCAAAGTCTGCCTTGAAATGGGAGACAGATAGGAAAAACTGTCATAGATATCCACCCTTTCCTGGTACCTGATCATATTGTTTTCCTTTCGTTGCGATTCTTTTTTCTAAATGAAGACAATGATATATCACATAGGTCCTCTCAACGTTCTGTGTATATTCCCAGGAAACCTTTCCGACTTCGAGAGCTGATGACATTATCAATTAGGAACTCCCCTGGAGGGTGGTAAAGGGCGACTTATCATAGACCCCCTTTCCATGCTCTGAGTAATTGACCAACAGGATAGAAGGACTAGCATCTATTATCTGGCGCTCAAACATACGTAAGTACCTGCGGATTTTTGTCAGCCTCGCAACCTTCGTATCTCACAAAAGCTAGGCTGTTTCTAATCTCTACCAACCTGTTTTCTGAACATATCTGAGGCGGTGCAATTGCGCATTCTGGCACCTTCTGCTCCTGCAGTCAAACCTTGCACCTTGCAGGATTCCCACGCTCTCAGGCCCCGGGAAGCTCCCTAATAGGTCTGTACGTCGAAAACCCGAAATTTCGGCCTCAAATCCGCTACGTTTTGGCCCTAAAATCCGCTATCTCGGACAGGGATGTCACATTTTTCACGCTGTGACCTGCTAAAACTTGTGACAATCCCTGTAAATTTTGGGCTAAAAAAGTCTTTGGTCCCGACTTTCCCGTGGCCGTTCCCAAGACGCAAAGTTTTCGCCGGACTTGTCCTCAAATCCGCTAAGTTGGACAAGAATATCGCAAAAATTCTTCTCGTGGGCCTCAAATCCGCTAAGTACGGACAGGAATATCGCGATTTTGGAGCCCTCAAATCCGCTAAAATCGTACAGACCTTGGTAGGAGCTTCCCGGGGCCTACGCTCTCCACAAACACTCCAATTAATCTGCCAACAGGCCTCGATCCTGGATCTGGACCTTGTCAAGTTAGGCATCCCATCCCATGACAAAGATCTTGCTAAGTTACAACAACTCATGCACCTTAAATGTTAGATAAGTCAAAGGGAATGAGGCCAGTGACTCTTTTCTCCTTGGCGATCGGTTCATCTGGATCCACAGTGAGGTTTCACTCTTCTTCACCTTGGTCTGCTTTAATTTGCTTACAAAGCAGGACCATTGACCATAATTTGATGTGATACCTTTCAAAGTCACTGCTGTATTCAATAAAATAAGGGTACAGCCCGCTGGTACTCTGCTTTTATTTAAGCAGCTTCATATTCTAAAAAAATGGCGAAGATTGATGAAATCCTCCCATATTTAATGAGTACTAATTTGAAACTGCAAATAATCCCACCTGACTAATGGACACTTTTGGATCAATAGCCGACTTCTTTTCGTTTCGCTTCTGTCAAGCCGTTCCGGCTGCCTTGGAATTTCTTGCCCAAAATCCGCCTCTTACTCATCCCCGTCCCAAGCATCCGTCTCACTCGGTGTTTCAGGACCGGGGCTGTGGAATTGACAAGTCATCTTCGTGCCGGGGTTTATTACCCAAAGGGGCTCACTTTGCATACATATATAAACCTACACCCTTTTTTACTTTTTTCTTCGCAAATTACTCATCTTCCAGTCCAGATGGTTGAACGCAGTAAACCAGAGGAAGAAAGCAACATCAACTATGATGCCCCCTTTTCAACTTCCCAGGAAACTGCTATTCACCATGTAGATGTTGCTGGCGCAGAATCGGCCTTTAACGAGCTCTCCAGACAGCTTACAATTCGATCAGAGGCAGCGATGAGTACCACCGACTTTGCAGACTCTGTGGCTGCAACCGAGGATGTCGAGAAGGGCGCCGTTTCCCAGCCTTTTGACCTTCGCGAATATCTGACTTCCTCAAATGACGCAAATCAAAGAGCCGGAATTAGACATAAAGTACGTATCCTTACATTGTACTTTCATTCTTCGTTGACTTGTGACTTCAAGAATGTGGGTGTCGTTTGGGAGGACTTGCAGGTGGAAGTTGCAGGAGGAATGGATAGCAAAGTAAACCAAACCTATTGTTTATTTCTGAATCTGACGTGCGTGGTTCCTAGATTTACATTGGCACTCTTGGAGGTGAGCTCCAGGAATAATCATGATAAATTTCGGCCAACCTGACTTAATGACAATCAAGGGGCCTTCATTTCTTTTGTCATGGCGCCGATAATATGGATGTGGAGCTTTTTTTCCGCCTTCTTACCAATCAAGAAAGACGACGTCACTCGAACGATCCTTCATAAGTATATCTATGTCCGGCAATTCCAACAATGTCATCAACTGATTTCTCCTACCAGATCATCGGGAGTTTTGAAACCGCGAGAGATGTGTCTTGTCCTTGGCTGTCCTGGCTCAGGATGCAGCACCTTCCTTAAAACCATTGCGAACCAACGAGAAGGTTACGCAGGGGTTTCCGGCGATGTCCTGTATGCTGGAATCGACTCCGATGAAATGCTCAAATATTACAAAGGCGAGGTCGTTTATAATCAGGAAGGTTTGTTCCAAATCGATGACTATCAGTCGCCACTCTGAAGGGTCACACCAATCGCAGATGACATCCATATTGCTACTTTGACTGTCGCCCAAACCCTGGCATTTGCTCTTTCGACGTACGTACTATTTTCAATTAGAGTTCATGAGGCAAACCTTTACTATGCAGGAAAACCCCTGGCCCCAACGGCCGATTACAGGGGATCTCCCGTAAAGACTTTGATGCCGAAGTTTCTGATACCCTTCTTCGAATGTTAAACATTGCTCATACCAAGTCAACCCTGGTCGGCGATGAATTTGTCCGCGGTGTTTCAGGTGGTGAACGCAAGCGCGTTAGCATTGCTGAAATGATGACCACCCGTGCACGAGTTCAATGTTGGGATAATTCAACACGAGGCCTGGATGCATCCACCGCTCTTGACTTTGTAAAAAGTCTACGAGTCATGACAGACGTCCTTGGCCAGACGACTTTTGTATCACTGTGAGCTTTTTGCTTTATGAACTCCGTTGAAGCAGTTCACCAATCAAAAAATATAGGTACCAGGCTGGTGAAAGCATCTACGAACTATTCGACAAGGTCCTCGTCATCGACCAGGGGCATCAGGTCTTCTACGGTGCTCCTTCGGAAGCTCGGGCCTACTTTGAGAACTTGGGCTTCCAGTCCCTTCCCCGGCAGAGTACTGCAGATTACCTCACTGGTTGCACAGATCCCAACGAACGCCGATTTGCACCTGGCCGATCTGCGCAAGACACACCCTCGACCCCAGAGGCTTTGGAATACGCCTTTTCTCGATCGTCATATGCGAGTGACAAACATGACTCGCTAGAGGAGTACAAACAGCACATGAGGACTGAAAAGGCAGACCAAGAGGCATTCCGTGCAGCTGTGGTTGCTGACAAAAAGAAAGGGGTGTCGAAAACAAGCCCTTACACCCTCGGTTTCACCGGTCAAGTCCGGGCCTTAACGCTCAGGCAATTCCAACAGAAAGTGCAAGATAAATTCCAGCTTTATACTAGTTTTTCATTATCAGTGGTATTATCGTCATCTCCCTTTATTTGAATCGAGTTTACTTACTCGCTTATCTGCAGATTCTTGGTTTCGTTATTGGAGCAGCCTTCTACAACCAACCCCTTACATCTGATGGTGCCTTTACACGTGGAAGTGTAATTTTTGTAACCTTGTTAACAACCTGTCTGGACGCTTTCGGCGAGGTAAAAATATTGCCCAATTTCATCGTGAGTTACGCCTCACATCTTGTTCCTAGATGCCTATGCAAATGGTTGGAAGGCCGATTCTGAGAAAGCAGGTGAGTGTCGGTACCCTAGAATTTCTTCCCTCTTCTTGACGGCAATCCAGACGAGCTACAGTTTGTATAGACCCTCTGCAATTGCGGTTGCGAATACTCTCTCAGACATTCCCTTTTCGGCGCTGCGAATCATTTTATTCAACATCATTGTCTATTTCTTGACCGGCCTTCATCGATCCGGCGGCGCATTCTGGACTTTTCACCTTTTCAACTACGTGGCTTACCTAGTTATGCAAGGATTTTTCCGCACCTTCGGATTATTATGCTTTAATTTTGATTCAGCATTCCGTCTTGCAGTCTTCTTCATCCCCAATTTGTAAGTGTCGCGCTCGATAATTAACCCATGACTGACCTTTAATTTACAAGCATCGAGTATACCGGGTATATCTTGCCAGTTATAAGGATGAAGAGGTGGCTGTTTTGGATTGTAAGTCAATTTTCTCGTCATTCTAAGGATTTTCTGATCCCTTCGTCAGTATTACATCAATCCCGTTGCATATGGTGAGGGCCTCTAGAAAAATTCCTGCTTTCCCTGTTGAAGATTTGTATTAGCATGGCAGGCCTGTATGGAAAATGAATTTATGCGCATTGAAGTTCGTTCTCCTGGTCTTCTTCCAAGTCCATCATTAAACACTTTCCTTTCCAAAGTTTACTTGTGACGGAAATTCGGTGATTCCGCGAAATGGACTTGGCCTCGTCAATTATCCGTAAGTTGGTAACACTATGAATCTTTTCATTCCTTAATAAGATTTTCATTAGAGCGGGTCTTGGGCCCAACCAAGCGTGTACCCTCTTCGGAGCGCAAAGGGGCAGTGACATTATTTCCGGCTCTGCCTATATTTCTGCAGGTTTAGGTATCGACATCAGGGACCTTTGGCGTCGCAATTTCCCAGTTTTGATCGGCTTCTTCCTTCTCTTCCAAATTACGCAAATCTTAGCACTCGAGTTCTATCCAGTGAGTGCATTGAACTTGTTTGGCAAGAAAGTGGGTTGAATTTGAGAAGCAATATGGCCTGGATCTAGCTGTTAATATCTTCGCGAAAGAAGATGAAGAAACAAAGAAACTAAATGCAGATTTACGCGAGAAGAATCAGCAAAGCGAGAAGAATCAGCAAAGGGACCATGGAGAAGCGATTGCTCCCCTCAAAAAGTAAGTCATTTTTTAAATTTTAATTGCACCCTTTTCATGTGGCCTGTCAAGTTTGGAAAAGGAATCCTTGCAACCCAAAAAAACATTTACCTGGGAAAATCTGAACTACCATGTACCGTCCGCTAATGGCCCGCTCCGCTTGCTGCATGACGTCCAGGGTTACGTCAAGCCTGGTACATTAACAGCCCTCATGGGTGCCAGCGGTGCAGGTGGGTAACTCTCTCAGAGTTTCCATTTATTGCGATTGAAATCATCTGTTCAACAGGCAAAACCACTTGCCTTGACGTTCTGGCTCAGCGCAAAAACATCGGAGTTATCAGTGGGGATATCTTGGTTGACGGTCGACCTCTAACGGCTGACTTTGCGAGAGGAACGGCTTATGGTGAGTATTATAGTCTGACTGAATGGATTCCAAAAGTAATTTTTATCAAACAGCGGAACAAATGGATGTTCACGAAGGTTCGCTTTAATCTTTTTTCAAGGATTTTCATATCTCATTCGTTTGCGCAGGGACGGCTACCGTTCGAGAGGCAATGAGATTCTCCGCCTATCTGCGCCAACCAGCGAGTGTTTCCATTGAAGAAAAGAACCGATATGTGGAGGAAATGATCGAACTTCTGGAGCTGCAGGAATTAGCGGAAGCCCTCGTCTTCAGTCTCGGTATGGAAGCTCGGAAGAGGTTAACCATTGGAGTTGAACTTGCCAGCAAACCTGATCTCCTCCTCTTCTTGGATGAGCCCACATCAGGCCTCGACGCACAAAGGTGGGCAATACATTGCATCACTACCAATCACTCACTGAACTCGACATGTAGCGCATGGAACCTCGTTCGCTTCCTCCGGAAGCTCACTGATCAAGGACAGGCTATTCTCTGCACCATCCATCAACCATCGTCACTTTTGTTCGAGAGCTTCGATAGACTGCTCTTGCTTGAAAGAGGCGGAGAAACGGTCTACTTCGGTGAAATCGGAGAGGATTCGGGCGTCATCCTAGAGTACTTCTCTCGACACGGGGCGACCTGCCCTCCGAACATCAATCCCGCGGAGTTCATGCTCGAAGCCATTGGGGCAGGCGTAACTCCTCGAATCGGCAGTCGTGATTGGAAGGACATCTGGCTGGAATCCCCCGAACATGAAAAAGTGAAGGCTGAAATAGCGACTATCAAGAGGGACGCTCTATTACACACCCGTGCAGATCAAATGGAATCAAATACCTGTGAGTGCCTTCTACTCGACACGACACAAGCTTTTCATAACAGATTGTAGATGCCACTTCATTCTTTTACCAACTTCAAGTTGTTGTGCGGCGAAACAATTTGGCATTGTGGAGATCACCTGATTACATCTTCAGCCGGCTCTTCGTGTCAACTTTCATATCCTTCTTCATATCTCTATCCTTCTTGCAGCTAGGAAATAGCGTGCGGGAGCTTCAGTTCAGGGTCTTCGCTATGTCCGTCCATTTGTCCGCTTCCTTCTGCGAACGCTAACCAGGCTTCCACAGATTCTGGGTAGTTGTTTTGCCCGCTATCGTGATGTCCCAGATTGAGCCATTGTTCATCCTGAATCGACGTATGTCCGATTATATCGCTTTTTAAAAATTGTATTGACATGTCATTCCAGGTGTTTTCATTCGAGGTAAACGGATTTGCCTCGTACTTCTATCGACACTCACCGTTGCTGAAATTTCTAGAATCATCCAGTCGCATTTATTCTCCTTATGTTTTTGCAATTGGACAACTCATAGGAGAGATCCCTTACAGCATTCTTTGCGGCGTGTTATATTGGGTCTTAATGGTAACTTTCCCATGCCCACCGTACTTGATCATCACTAATTAGTGGCTAGGTTTATCCAATGGGTTTTGGTCAGGGCAGCGAGGGCATAAACGGCACTGGATTCCAACTACTCGTCATTCTTTTCATGTTGCTCTTCGGAGTCACTTTGGGGCAAATGGTCGCTGCTTTATCCCCCAGTGTTCAGGTGAATACCCGCCTCCTAGTTCCTTTCAACCTGATATATACTGACCGTGGTCCCCACGTGAAGGTTGCTGTCCTTTTCAATCCATTCATTGCACTCGTGCTGGCTACATTCTGCGGTGTCACCATACCCTATCCGAACCTGATCAGTTTTTGGAGGTCATGGCTCTACGAGCTAAATCCCTATACACGCACCCTGGCTGCGATGGTTTCAACAGAGCTTCGGTAATTGATCGTACGATCTCATTTATAATTCATTCTGATCCTTCTTGTCGCAGTGGCCTTGTCATCAAGTGCCAACCTGATGAGTTTGCAGTCTTCGACCCTCCTGCGGGCCAAAATTGTTCAGCCTGGGCGAACAGCTTTGTTGAAATATTTAATGGCTACCTCGACAACCCCATGGATACAGCGGCCTGTCGATACTGTCAATACCAGATTGGGGACCAATTCTTTGTTCCTTTGAATATTTCGTTTTCCCACCGCTGGCGAGACGCCTTTATTCTTTTCGCCTTTTTCAGTGAGTTCCTGCCAATCAGAATCTCCATACTATTCTTCGTTGACGCGACTTGAAAGTCTTTAACCTCTTGATCACCATCGGTATAGTTCCCCTATTCATGACTAAGGATACATCTAATTTCAAGTTTAGTTGCGTCCAGGTTCCTGCGATTTCACAAACGATAGACAGCGGCAGATGGGAGAAATGGGAGGGGACAAAATTTAATTCCTTCTATGCACTTCCATTCACGTTTTTGACCCCCAAGGAGATGCCCTTGAGTCACGTATGTTTGTCTCATATACTAACTTAGATCTCTTTCTTTCTTTTCGATGGCATATGTAATACGTCGGAACAAATAGCCTTTACATACTCGAGTAATATAACTACACGAACTCTTGGAGCCTTTTAATATATGGCAGGCATTAGGAGTGTATTCTTCAATTTTGAGCAAAAATATGAATGCAAGGAAACGGAATAAATACCAGTTGCATAGCTTCCCAAATAGAGAGCATCGAAAAGGGGGAAATAGGGATTTTGTATTCGTTCAGGGGTGGTAGGGACAGCCAATAGACCAGGAGAGGCTGTAGCTCAGAATTTTCGATAGACACAATTGTGATTACTTTGGCACATGATGGAACTATGGGGAAATTGTATTGAGTTGCAAAGACGATGAGTTCAGTTGAAAACGTACGATATCGCGCAGCTGAGATTGAGCATCATTGAACTGTTTCTCGAGGTACTTTGACTACAAATTGTTGAGACAACGAAAAAAAAGCTAAATGTACGAAATTCAACCTTTTTGTTCAGATTCGTTATATCGTCTGATAATTCTTTTTCTTGAGCTTTAAGCTCTTCTTCCATAGTACTCCGAGGGACATTCATGAACCTGCCAAGACATAACATGGTCAAGCTTCTTGTGATGCACCGATCTCAAAGCCAGCGACATACATTTTCCCAACCCCTTTGTAAAGGTTCACATTACCTTTCATCTTGCCAATCTCGTCAATGGTCAATTGGAGGATTCTGCGTTCACGATCCTTCACTGAAGTTTGTTGCAACGACACATTAAGGGCCCTTTGCGATTGAACCGCTGTTTGCTGGATCTGAATAAGAATCTACGACGCGTTCGGTTCGGTCATTAGGGATCAGGAATTTATATAAATAAAGGTTAAAATACCTTGCGTAGTGTGTCGTCTGAAAGGGATGCCATGGTCGCGATCGACTTAAGTGGGGCAAAGTCGTCCAGCTATGAACGGCATTTTCCGAGAAAGTTGAACACGCATTTTCTACCCCAAAAAATATCTAATGATTGCACAGATTTATCGCAATCCAGATTCTGCGTCGCAGTGTCCCTACTCTCAATATTTTGTACAAATTGCGTCAGAACCAGTACTTATCCGAGTCACGTTCTATGGGAGTCTCTGGAGTCCAAAGAGATTCTCAGGCGGTCTGAGAGACCCAAGTAATAAGTGTACATAACCAGCAGATCAGATATAGATTACGCCTTCACCCCATCTGTCGTTAGATTTCTGAAGTCATTTTTTCATTAGTAACAGATGTCAAATTTCATTGAGGACTCACGATAGTCTCCGGTTTGATGATCTTGTTCAGAGCTATTGTACCGTCTGCGAGGGCTTGCTCACATCTCGAAAGAAATTCTAAACCCAGTTTAAATTTTGTGTCCCGCAGTCTAGAAAATTCAGAATTTCCCCAAATTTTCGTCATCTTCGGGATTGCATCTCGGATTTGATGAAGCAGGGGCATCACTTCTCTAAGCGTTTTGCCGTGCCACCAATAAGCCTCAAGCGCCACGTGAAGAAAATATGGAACGTTTTCTTCATCTTCAGGATAAGACTGAGCACTCTGCATGTAGTACCTTGCAGACCGCGCAAATTCGAGTTTGGCCCCTTTTTCATCTTCCGTGGCAATGCCCTGTTGCATGTGATACCAGCCTAGGGTGCTAGTGTATCATAGTGAGATTGATGCCGCCCAAATATTTATTCACTGAGTTCACTTACGATAGAGCCTCTGCTCTGGGATACATCCAAAATGAGGCAAAGAAGCCAGGGTCAAGCTGGGATCCTGGAATAGGAGGATTGGCATCGATTTCGGCCACCATGTGGCGACTGAGCCCTGCTAAATCATCTTTATTGAAGGGACAATCTTTGACCTCTTGGGCAAGACACTGGGGGTGTGAATAAGTGTGAGGACAAAAATTAGGGGAATCTGCAACTAACTTCATGCATACAAGATAGCTGGAGGCGTCTCACTCCTCGGATAAAGCTCAGCTCAAAAACGACTCCACGATCCTCGACTGAAACGTCGTTCCAGATTCGACAACCCCATTCGAGCACATCGACTGCGCGCGAAAGGAATTCAAATGCAACAAGGTATCGTCCTGTGGCATTTGCCATAAAACCAGACATCAGCCAAGCTCTGATGGGCATCCTTAAGGCTTGAGTAATATAAATGAGCTTTACCGAGGGACGCACCGAATGGTAGTGGATATTGCCTGACGAACAGGTTGCCACCCCTGCTTCTTGAGTCTTTGAGGTGCTTCTTCTTGTACCTGTTTCGCACCTCCCTTTGTCCAGGCCTGGAACCTTTCGCATTCAAACATGACTAATGCAAGATATCAACCTCCATGGATGTTGGATACCAAGTGCATTACCTTGCATGTTGTAGGCATCGAACCAATCAGAATCCAAATGGAAGCTCCTACGATCACGCATGATACCATTTGTAAGGTCGACCAGCGCCTAAATCAGAGTGTCAGTTCCTTGTTCTGTCAATGTGCACAAAGCTCTACCGTTGGCTTTCCGTACCACATCTTTTGTCCGTTGACGACCTTCTGTTCTACCTTTTTCAATGTCTCTACTCCGTTTGTGAATTCCTGCAAATCGACGTCAGTATGTTTGCAAGGGGGTACCTAATCTAAAAATAAACTCACTTCATAGGCTCGTAGGATGACGAAGGCCTTGTAACAAGGTTGTCAACTCAATGGTATTCATGAAATCGACAGTCAGACTTACACTCGATATTTTGTTGGCGGCAATAAATTTCTGTTCCAAAAGTTTGGCCCTGTGCCAGGGCAACTCCGTTCCTTTGGGGGCTGCATATAAACCCGGAGCGCTGATTGGGGTGTTAAGTGCTTCCTCAGCTTCTTTCAAGCTTTCGCTAAATTGGGCCCTAAGCCTTTTGTCCAACTCAGTTGCAGATCCGTCCTGAGGTAGGCAATCTAAAGCTTTCTCCCAGGCGCTGACGCTTTGGGACCACCTCGAAAGTTTCTTTCATTTACGGTGACATTTTCCCCTTGGCTGTGTGTTTGGAAGATGTTACTCACAGATGAAGCAGTTCCAAGCCTCCCCCAAGCTTTTGCATAGGTAGGATCGAGTTCGGTGGCCTATTGATGAGACGAAATATCGGAATCAATGGGTAAACTTGGATCAATGGAGGTCACCTTTGTTGCATCCCCTGAAGCGTCCATATATCTATGCCCATTGAGTACTGTGAAAAGAATAAGATAGAAAACGCACTCGTTCAGAGCCAAGCTGGTCGCTGCACGGTTAGCATAGTAAATGGCGTTCGTAGGATCTTCCTTGATGGCTTCAGAATATTTGCGGTACGCTGCCCGGTATTGGCGCTTCTGATGAAGCTCGTTCCCTTGGTTTTTCAAACGTTCCGCATTCTGGTTTGTGCAAGATTTCTGGGGCAATGACATGACTCTGAGTCTGGTCGGTATTCAGCGAAGAGGGAAGGGTGGCAGAAAAGTTTAGTAGTACCTTTGGTCCAGGGTGATGTCTTCAGATAATTTTGCAGTTTAGTTTTGTCACTGTCAAAGTTGATTGAAAAAAAAAAAAAGTTAAAAGGACGAGTCGCTTGCGGTGTGTTTACGTGAACGTGGAGGTGTTTTCAATGTTTGTATTACTAGTGAAGCGAACATGAAGCGGCAAGCAAGTTAAAGTACGTGATTGACGCGAATAGCCGGAGTTACAAATAGAAATGGAAAATATCTCTCCAAACACCATCTGACTGACAGTCTTTTTCTCTCGTCTTGACAGCTCAAAATCATCGAAAACATTCATCCTTCTTGAAGCTGAATACTTTCCCCCTTCCAATCTCTCATTTACTTAAGAGCAATGGCCTCTTTTGAGGATTATGACGAGTTCGGAAACTATATTGGTGCTGACCTTGAATCAGACGAGGACGACGTCCACCAGCAGTTCGAACAACAACCCGCAACGACCGTACCTTTGGAAGGATATGACGATGTTCCAATGGGAGAAGCTGAGGATATGGCTCTCATGGAGGTTGATGGTACATCCTCCCCAATAAGGAATTAGCATATGTACTGAAACGAACAGAGGAACCTTCACACGGGGCGGTAATTCTACACGAAGAAAAGCAATACTACCCATCAGCACAGGACGTTTATGGTTCTGGAGTAGAAACCCTTGTTCAGGAGGAAGATGCTCAACCTCTGTCTGAACCCATCATTGCTCCAATTAAGGTGAGGAAGTGGACGGTCGAAGAAAAGAATATGCCAGAGACTCGGTTCGACAAAGGGTGCGCAAAAACCGCAAAAACGTTGGAACGACAATTTTGACGCTTTTCCAAGCTTTCTGTTGAATATGACAGGATTCCCAGAAATGGTTCGCAATGTCGCCGTCGTTGGCCACCTACACCACGGAAAAACTGCTCTAATGGATATGCTGGTGTTTGAAACCCATAAACTTATCTGGGATGCGGATAAGCCGGTTTGTCCTGAACAAGTTTTGCTTAAAGTCATGTATGTCCTGACTACCACACAGACACGATATACAGACACACACATACTGTCCCGCGAGCGTGAAATATCAATCAAATCATCACCAATGTCACTCATTCTGTCGACCACCGCTGGAAAATCCCATTTGGTCCATTTCATCGACACACCAGGTCATATCAATTTCGTGGATGAGGTCGCTTCTGCTGTTCGTTTGGTCGATGGCATTCTTTTAGTCGTGGACGTTGTCGAAGGGGTACGTATTCCTATGCTCAACAAGAGCTACTCATATATTTTAATTCCCTAGCTTATGGTAGGCACCGAATTTGTCTTACGGCACGCCCTCCAGGAAGGCGTCAAAATTACTTTGGTGGTCAACAAAATTGACAGACTGATTCTGGAGCTAAGAATCAAACCCGCTGATGCTTATTACAAAATCAAACATACGATTGAGGAAATCAATACCTTCATTAGGTAACGTTAGGCATCTTTTTCATGTTTATATCAACCTAATAGCCTTCCCAGTACAATAGACCCAAACCCGGATTTACGTTTGAGCCCAGAAAATGGGAATGTCGCGTTTGCCAGCACAGATATGAACTGGTGTTTTACCTTGCGCTCATTTGCGCAAATGTACGCCAATACTTATGGTATTTTCCAAACACCCAAGCAAATCTTTGTGTTTTTCAAAAATTTTATAGGCGCTCTTGATGTCAAGTCCTTTGCTGACCGATTATGGGGTGACATATATTTCAATGAAGAAACACACAAATTCACCAGAAAGCAAGCCGACCCGGAAGCCAATCGCACCTTCGTCCATTTCATTCTCAATCCACTGTATAAACTGTACAGCCATGTCTTAAGCGAAGAAACGGACGACCTCCGGAACACTTTACGCGTTCTTGGTATCGAGTTGAAACCCGTCATGTACAAGATGGACGTTAGGCCTCTCCTCAAAGCTGTTCTCGATCAATTCTTCGGGACCTCCACAGGACTTGTTGACGTGATCGTTGAACACATACCCTCACCTATAGAAGGGGCTGCAAGCAAGGTGCGTTGTTATTTTAATGGAAGAGCACTTGAAAGTTGATGCACATGTACCCAAGGTCGAAGGAACCTACCTGGGCCCACAATCATCCGAGGTAGCACAGGCCATGAAAACTTGCGACCCTCAAGGACCAGTTATGGTTCAAATCTCTAAGCTTTACCACACCACTGACGCTCAATCATTCCGATCATTTGGACGAGTGATCAGTGGAACGCTAAGGAAAGGCATGGAAATCAAGGTTTTAGGTGAAGGTTACTCACCTGAAGATGAAGAAGACATGATGAAAGCCACCATTGATGATCTCTGGATCAGCGAATCGCGGTGCGTTACACTTTTGCTTCAAGTTGGAATCGACCCGTCTGATCGGTAAACAGATATTTTATTCCAGCAGAAGAAATACCTGCTGGAAATCTCGTGCTGATTGGGGGTGTCGATGCATCTATATCCAAAACGGCAACGTTAGCAGGGATTGATATTGAAGAAGATTTACACATCTTCCGACCTATCAAGCATATGACACAATCTGTTTTGAAGATCGCTATTGAGCCAATCGCCCCTTCAGAATTACCGAAAATGTTGGCAGGTCTTCGAAGTATCAACAAATCCTATCCGCTTGTAGCAACAAAAGTTGAAGAAAGCGGCGAGCATGTGCTCATTGGAACTGGAGAACTATACCTTGATTGCGTCATGCACGATTTACGTCGACTTTTCTCCGAAATAGAGATCAAGGTATCAGACCCAGTCACGAAATTCTGCGAAACGGTCCTGGAAACTAGCGCTTTAAAGTGCTACGCTGATACGCCGAACAAGAGGTATGTCGTTTTGAAGGAATGTACTTGCGCTTGGAACTGATGCCCCCATAGAAACAAAATTACCATGATCGCCGAACCTTTAGAACGCGGAATCGCAGAAGACATAGAGCGAGGGCGGGTCAATATGCGTATGACAGCCAAAGAACGAGGAGGCTTTTTCCAAGCGAATTACCAGTGGGATCTCCTTGCCTCTCGTTCAATATGGGCATTTGGCCCCGATGAAAATGGTCCCAACATCCTGCGGGATGACACCCTTCCATCCCAGGTCAGGCTCGTAGGCCGACATATTTACCACTCTGCTGACAAGACACACTTTAGATCGACAAGAAGCTCCTAGGGACAGTCAAGGAGCACATCAAGCAAGGTTTCCAATGGGGAGCGCGTGAGGGTCCCCTTTGCGACGAACGTAAGAATAAGTTTTACACCTGATGAGAATGTACTCACCTTATCTCACAGCGATGCGCAACGTGAAATTCCGCATATTGGAGGCTAATCTAGCACAAGAGCCTATCTTCCGCGGAGGCGGCCAAATTGTTCCCACTGCGCGTCGAGTTTGTTACTCATCGTTCTTGATGGTGAGATATCCATTTACCCGGGTTATTAATATCTAACACGTAAATCACAGGCGACCCCTAGATTGATGGAACCAGTTTACTACGTGGAAGTTCAAGCGCCAGCTGACTGTATATCAGCGGTCTATACTGTCCTTGCACGCCGCCGTGGGCATGTTACCCAAGATATCCCCAAAGCGGGATCACCACTCTACACTGTCAAGGCGCTAATTCCGGTGATAGACGCTAACGGATTTGAAACCGATCTGAGGACAGCAACGCAAGGACAAGCATTCTGTTTACAGGTATTCGACCATTGGTCGATTGTCCCAGGTATGGATCGCATTCCACACTGAATTGTGCGTGTCAATCTAAATAAGAGACCACAGGTGATCCCACAGACTCGAGCATCAAGCTTCGGCCGTTGGAACCCGCTTCGGGACAGGCATTGGCGAGAGACCTAGTGCTGAAAACGCGCCGAAGAAAAGGGCTTGGCGACCAGATTGCTGTATCTAAATATTTGGACGATGAGTTCGTGGTAAGCACCTGGGTCTCACGTTAGCGAGTAGAGAGACTAAAAAAACATTTAGCTTGCTCTTTCGGCATCAGGACATGCGGATCTGCTCGGTTAATAGGTGTAAAGTACATGTACTTATGTAGTTGTGTGTGCAATGCAAGATTTCGTGTCGTGTCGCGTCAGCACGTGATGTGTGGGACATGCCACGTATGCGATAGGTATTTATTGTGAAAGACCGTGACGGGTCACTTTACAGCTTACTTGCCCATTTACCCTTCCTTTATTCGGTCCTTCGTACTCCAATGCGAAGCGTAGCGCTTTCTTTACTGGCTCTCGCTGCCACTGGCGCGTTGGCTCAGTCGGACACCCCCAAGCCTCAATTCACAGTATGTGTACATCCGTTCCCCCAACACCATCCGTGCTAAGTGATTCCTCAGCCCACAGAAATCAAGGCACCTTTTGTTGAACAGTTCACCGGAGACTGGTCCGAACGCTGGACACCTTCAGAGGCTACCAAGAAGACCCCCGTTGGCGGCGAGACTTTCAGTTACGTTGGCAAATGGGAGGTCGAGGACCCATCTATCTCTGTCATTGAAGGCGACAAGGGGCTCGTTGCTAAAAGCAAAGCCGCCCACCATGCTATCTCTGCTCCCTTTGCTAAACCCATCGATTTCAAGGACAAGCCCCTGGTTGTCCAATATGAGGTCAAGTACCAGAAAGGCGGGAACTGCGGTGGTGGTTATGTCAAACTTCTTGAAGATGGTTTCCAAACCAGTGGAAAGGAGTTCTCAGACACTACGCCTTGGGTTGTCATGTTCGGTCCTGACCTGACATGCCCAGGAACTAAGGTCAGTTTGCAGTTTAGAGGGGTAATGTTGTCGCATGCGTGTTCTAAAATGTGACGTTAGGTTCACTTCATCTTCCGTCACAAAAACCCTAAAACTGGCGAAACTGAGGAGAAGCACCTCAGTGCGCCCCCCCGTCCCACCATCGAGAAACTTACAAACCTTTATACCCTCATTGTCAAGTCAGTGGTCTTCTCTTTTTCGGTCGTGATGATGACGTCTGACCATACAGTAGTCCCGATAATACCTTTGAGGTGCTTATCAACGGGAAGAGTGAAAAGAAAGGCAGCCTTCTTGAGAATTTCGAACCGCCAGTCAACCCACCCAAGGAGATCGATGACCCCGAAGACAGCAAACCTGACGACTGGGTTGATGAAGCCACTATTCCTGACCCTGAGGCGAAGAAGGTATGTCAGTTGTTCTTTTCTTTTAATTCTATGTTTAATTCCTCTCTTAGCCTGCAGACTGGGATGAGGATGCTCCCTTTGAAGTTGTTGACGAAGAAGCCGTAAAGCCCGAGGGCTGGCTTTCTGACGAACCGTTGACTATCGCCGACCCTGGTGGGTCTACCTCTTGCTTTTGTATAAATAACGTTCACACTCGATCTCAGATGCGACCAAGCCTGAAGAGTGGGATGAAGAGGAAGACGGTGAATGGATCGCTCCCACCATTTCCAACCCCAAATGCGCTGAAGCCGGATGTGGAGAATGGAAACGGTTTGTTCACTTCGCCTCTCGTCCACAGTTTAAAGCCTGAGACTTTTTCTAGCCCGAACAAACCCAACCCGGCCTATAAGGGCAAATGGTCAGCTCCACAGGTCGCCAACCCTGCATACAAAGGTCTCTGGGCGCCTCGCAAGATCCCCAATCCCGATTACTTCGAGGATCTTACTCCCGTCAAATCCCTGAACAAAATCGTGGGTACTTGTTTATTTCATTTATTTTCGTCACCAACGTTGAGGATAGGGCGGTGTTGGTATTGAACTTTGGACCATGACCGAGGACATTCTCTTTGACAACTTATACGTTGGCCATTCCCCCGAAGATGCCAAGCGGCTAGCTGCTGAAACCTTCGAGGTCAAGAAGCCACTCGAAGTTGCTGCCGACAAGCCTGTTGCCGCTGAAGAGGACGACGATGAGTCGATTTCCTTCAAGGACGACCCCATTAGCTTCATCCGCACTCGTGTGATCTCATTCATTGAGGCTGCCAAACTTGATCCCCTCGAGGCCTTCAAGTCTCAGCCTGAGACTGGTGCTGCTCTTGCGGGTGCTCTGTTCACTCTCTTTGGAATGCTCGGTGCTTTGGTCAGTATCATCGGTGGTGCCCAAAAACCTGTTGTTACCAAGGTAAGATTAGAAAATTGGACTGATCTGACAGATAAACTAATTGCTTGGCATAGTCTGCGAAGAAAACCGAATCTTCCGACGAAAAGAAAAAGGCTGAGGCGTCTGTTTCATCAGCTGTTGACACCAAGGGCGATGGTCTGAAGAAGCGTAATGTGAAATAAAGACGGTGTAATTTATGGGTCAGGTGTGGGGGGTGTTGATTTGCGCATCTGTTTGTGCTGTGGTCGATGGTGGCAGACTCGCATGAGCCTTCCAAGGCCAGCTACTGGCAATACTTAAAGCATATGATATTGCAATACACACTTTTCTTTAATTAGAAGCAAAACGCATTACCTAAGCAGTAGTTAACTTGTTCGTTCCATTGGCATGCGAGTCCGGAATTTCCTTTCTTTCCCTCTGATCATGTCTCGACGTTCTCATTCACTCTCTCCATCTCCTCGGGCACCAAAACGAACTAAGACTGACCATCTCACTCAGGAGGATTTCAAGGATGGGGTCTTCCTCGCACCAATGGTCCGCTCTGGCGCCCGTATGTCAAAAAATCAATAAAAGAGCAAAATTTGACTCCCTTTTTTTTTTTCCAGTTCCTACCCGACTGTTTGCCCTAAAACATGGCGCCACTCTCGTCTGGGGTCCAGAGATTGTAGACAAAGCCATTTTGCATTCTACGCGCGAAGTCGATCGTACGCATGAGAAACTCTCTTTGACATTAACTTATACGAATGAAATTTAGCTGTAACGGGGGTCATATCATACAATGGTGTATCGCGAGCCATCTTCTCCACCCACCCCATCGAAAAGCCATATCTGATATATCAGATCGGTTCTTCTGACCCCAAGCTCGCCGTGCAAGCAGCCAAAACGGTGATGCAGGATGTTTCCGGCTTCGACCTGAACTGTGGCTGCCCGAAACCTTTCTCAACTCACGCCGGAATGGGGGCTGCCCTCCTCACAAACCCGGATCTGCTATGCTCCATTTTGACTGCACTGCGCGAAGAGATGCCTCCTCATATCACGGTTACAGCCAAGATTCGATTGCTCCCTTCACAAGAGGACACCCTAAAGCTCGTCGAACGTATTGTGAATACAGGGGTTCATGCATTGACGGTGCACTGCAGAACGAGAAACATGCGAGAAAGGGACAAGGCAGTCATTGAGAGGTTGAGGGAGATCGTTGATTTTGTGGAAGGGATGGGGAAAAACATCGCCGTGATTGAAAATGGGGATTGTAAGGACTGGGAGGATGCGAGACGCGTGCGGGAAATAACTGGCGCACATTCGGTTATGATTGCCCGAGGGGCAGAGTCAAATCCGACGTGTTTTTCGTCTCGACCACTCAAAGACGTCGATACTACCCTCCTCCCTGCATATCTGCGAGTGGTATGTAAATTCTACAGTGGTCTTCATGCCAGCTTTCATATTTTCTCTGTTTCAGAGCCAATACCTAGGAAATCATTTTAGCCTCACCAAATTCTGCATCAACCAATTCAAAGGAACTCGAGTGGCGGTCTCGAAAACGGAGTCTCATGCTCTCCGTCAAACTATTAGTCAAGCGAAAAATTACTCGAATCTGGTGGAAATCATGGGACCTTCCTCTGGTGAAGAAGATTTCCAGCAGATCGTCAAAGCCATCGAAGAACACCCTCCTAAGGAACATCGGATGATAATCGACCCACATACTCGAGACTACAGAAACGAAGAGGCGTCCACGGTGACACCAGAAGGAACTCAAAATCCTGAACCGCCAGGTTCTGGGGCACCGCTTCTCCCGAATGATATGGGAAAAGTCCTGACTACAATACCTGGACGCGATGCCACTACTCCAACACCTAGTGGACGCATAACCCTCGCTTCCATATAAACTTATATTGTGATGCAACTTGTATATCAAGCGTCGATAATACATACATTAGATTAACATTACCCTTACTCGTCAGCCTCGATGTCCACCAACTCCCGACCCTCCTCAACCATCTCCCCAGCTTTACAGCCAACAGCCCTGACAACCCCTGCTGCGTCGGCACGCAAGACTGTCTCCGTTTTCATGCTCTCGATCACAACGACAGCTTGACCTTTCTCTACGCGATCGCCAACTTTAACGCGTAGTTCCACAATTAAACTCGGCATGGGTGCCTTTAGCGCACCCTTAGCTGAAATTAGGTCTCCGCCAAGCGATAGGAACCATTTTGGAGAAGGTAAAATCAGCGTGGTTTTCTGGCCTCCAGCGAAAATATGCAAACGTTCCATCGTGTTGGGGGATTGTGAAGCAGGGACGGCTGCGTGCGGAGGTTGAGAAACAATGGTTGTGCGTGAATGCTCATTGTTCAGCGTCACAGAAAGGGTGTTTGGGTCAAGCAACTGGGCTGCAACAGAGGAAAATTGCACAGAACCCTCCGTGGTCTTCACAGTCACATTGTATAGATTTGGGGCGACCTGCACAACCTCGGCAGATGATTCTTGCTCCATGTCTTCTGTCTGGATTGTGACAATACGTTTATACATGTCGCCACCAAACCGTCGCGAAGTCAAAGCTGTCCACGGTGTAGACAGGCCCAAATTAGATTGCTGTTGGTCACGGATGGTTATGAAGAGGGCCGCTTGTGCTGTGATCTCAGCGCTGGGCCTCGGTAAAGCCGGGAATAATTCATCAAAGTGTTTCTAACAGGAAGTAAGCCTTTCATTAATCGACAGACGAAAATTTGAGAGGACTATTCATACCGGAATAAACCCTGTTTCGACCTCTGCATTAATGAAAGCCTGATTACCCGCTAGACATCTAAGAAACTCTACATTGGTTGAAACGCCCACGACGTGATACTCGTCCAAAGCCCTCCGTAATATTCGTAGGGCTTCGGTGCGATTCCTACCATGCACGACCACCTTGGCGATCATAGGGTCGTAGAAAACGCCAATCAACGAACCCTGCGTGAAACCTTGTTCAATGCGCACGGAAGGCGCGATATCTAGGGCGGGGGCGTCAGATTCTGCAGGACCAAGAGCTGAAAATGGCGATGTCGTTTTATCAGATCTTTTAGGGTAGGAAGGTGCGAAATTATGCGTTGGTGTAGGCGTTGACAAGTAGAGCAGAGTCCCAGAATCCGGCAGAAAGTTATTACGTGGATTTTCTGCGTATATACGCGCCTCGAATGCGTGTCCAACCATGGGTATTGATTCTTGTGAAAGAGGCAGAGGATTCCCAGCGGCGACCTATCGTTACAGTCAGATACACCGAGGGCAGCTTCAGTACCAGTTCCATACCTCCAGTTGCCATTCTACCAAGTCCAACCCTGTTATCATTTCTGTCACAGGATGCTCAACCTGAAGGCGGGTATTCCTGTTTCACCATCATTAATGAGAAAAGGTTGGGCAGTTACTCGCGCCAAGCTTACATTTCCATGAAGTAGAACTTCTGAGTGTCATTGTCGAAAATAAATTCGACGGTTCCAGCGCCAACATAATTGACCGCCTTTGCAGCAGCTATTGCTTTAGCACCAAGATCTGCACGAAGTTCTGGGGAAAGTCCAGGAGCTGGAGCCTGAGAGGGAAATTTGAGTACACCGACGATTTTGAAATGGACAATATACCTCTTCAATGATCTTTTGGTTTCGCCGTTGTACAGAGCAATCGCGCTCCCAGAGGCTGACTACATTTCCTAACATATCCGCGAAGACTTGTACCTCCACATGCCTAGGAGTTTCGATATATTTTTCGATCAGGACTATATCATTCCCAAATGCTTTGAGAGATTCTCGCTTGGCAGACGAAAGGGCTTCGTGGAATGCCGCGGCAGAAGGAGTTGTAGCAGCACGCATCCCCTTCCCACCACCGCCATGAATGGCTTTGATGAGAACCGGGAAACCTTGTGCGTACTCGATGAGGATATTTGCAGCATACACGGGGTGATAAAAACTATTCACCAATCTTTTGCGCTTCAGCGAACAGAAAATCGGCATTTTGATTATCTCCGTGATAACCTGGTACACAAGGAACTCCAGCGTCTGGCAGAGGAAGATAAGGTACTGGTGAGAGGTATCATGAAGCCGAACCTACTTATCATAATATTCTTCGATTCACTGAACGGCATATATAAGTTGCATCCACGTACATATGACTGAACTTCCTCACCTCTTGGACCCCATGCTGACGATCGCACTCGCGGGTGGGCCAATGAAAACAATGCCTTCTTCCGCCAGTCGTCTCGAGAAATTAGCATTCTCGCTCAAGAACCCATAGCTATTAACCATTAACATAAATATATCCCGTCTCAGCGGATGAAAGGGTGAAAATAATCACCCAGGGTGAACCGCCTAATAAAAGAGGGGTTCCAGTAAATAACTCCTCTGACGAAGGAACTGTTACACACCTGAGCTCCACTGCGATGGCATACATTGATGATCTTATCCATGTCAAGCTTGAGAAGGATAGTTTACTCGATCAGAGTTGTTTACATCAGAACAGACTCAATGACATACATAACTTTCTGAAGAAGGAGCAGGGCCTATACAATATGCCTCATCTGCCTGTTCAGAGTGATTAGCCTCAACGTCTACCACGGTCCCAAGGGCTGCGTACCATCTTTACATGGAGGGAGTCTTTGTCCACTTCACTATAGACTGCCACGGATTTGATCCCTAGCTTCTTCGCGGTACGAATGACGCGACAAGCAATCTCTCCCCTGAATGAACCTGCATAAATACCACATTCTGCGCAATCGCCAACGAATAAATATTACCTATTTGCAACTAATATCTTATCGAAATGGGGGAACCGGGCGAACTCGCTTGAAGAAACTTTCGGAGGTGTTTAGAACAACAATAGTTACAGGGCATTGAAACTCACTACGACTCTCTGAAGCATAACTTCGGTGCAAAACCCTCGGGTTCAAGACAGGTATTGCGACCCTCCCCTTCGACTTAAATACGTCGCGCCTTCCAGACGTCGCCCTCAAGCTATGAGTTGGAATTCCACGGAAACCAGAGACGGAACTTGGGGCGCGTCCAACGGCCGACAGATGCTTAGAAACCACCGTACGTTTAGAAGGAATCATGAAGTCAGCTAATGAAAAGAATTAGATGCTCGGGGGTGAGTTGTCTGGAGGTTCAAGAAGAGATGGGGCGCGGACGGAGCTCGCCAAAATCCAAGCACCAACTTCGTTCACGGCGGCAATCAGTTTAACATGACCGAGATCCGGTGAGCATGTGCTCTTAATTGGCGCGACGACGACGCGACCACACATGCATTAAATATAAGTAGTTACTTATTATTTAATATGAAAAATTGGTGACACAAAAGAAGTCGTCTTCACTCACTACGACCGTAAGTATTCGTTGAGACTTCAGTCTGTAATGAGAAAGGACCTGATGCTCTCTTGCTGAAAACGTATAAGTACAACTGCTCGCGCACCTGCATGACTTACATTCCTGGCTCCGCAGCACAATGAAAACATTCAGACTCGTTCCAAAGCAATAAGAAAGAGGGATACACAGTAAAATGACCAAGGTCACTAATTCCTCATCACCCGGCTGAGCGGACAAACTCGGAACTATGTAGTGTGAATAAAAAATTGAACCCCACCCGGATTGAACGGATGACCTTGAGGAATCTCATACCTGGAATCTCACGCTCTACCACTGAGCTAGGGGTCCCTGTGTTTGATGTGTGCTCTGTACCTGGAAATCACTCCCCCCTGCTTAACCTAGAATCCAGAGAATAAAATGATACTCCACTTCTTCTGATGTAATAGGATTCGTTATATCTACTCCAAAAAAAGTATTATATGGTTGGGTATGTACTATAATACTTTACAGGAACATGTCCATGAAAACTGGCCTAGAAAAATGAGTGTGGTAGGGTACATAGGATGACTGTAATAGTTTAAGATGCAGTGGAAATGGAAATGACAGGGAGAAATAGATGGCAAGCCGTCCCATATGAGAATTGCAGGCGCGAAACGGAGAAATAGTATAGGGTCCACCTCAAAACGTAGGAGTACCGCCTCTGACCTCTATTCAGGACGAGGCCTTACATGATGAGGCAATCCTTGTCCTTGCCGCCCTTACTGGTATCGTCGCCTGACTCTCGGTGAAGGACCGCGCCTGGGCCTCCCGGTTGGTGCACAGGCTGGGTCTGCGGGCCCCGCAGACGTTGTGCAGCAC
>Ga0307513_10000251_pt1 | contig 77796 bp, 29 predicted proteins | sample 15_EM_MG_FD_202174 | JGI IMG/M metagenome (GOLD analysis project Ga0307513, IMG submission 202174) | Populus trichocarpa ectomycorrhiza microbial communities from riparian zone in the Pacific Northwest, United States - 15_EM | ecosystem: Host-associated > Plants > Roots > Unclassified | place...
GTTTTTGGTTGTTTCTTTTTTTTTTTTTTTTTTTTTTTTTTTTTTTTTTTTATGTTTGTTCCTCAATGTCAAATGCCTTTTTTTTTATGTGATATATATTATTTATTTAATTACCTGAGACCCTTCCTTATGGGCCAATTGTAAGTGCCACTCCAACGAGTTAAAATGAAAACATAAAATTGTTCTTACTCGACCAAGGAAATTGAAATTTATATTCCTGCCTGAATCACGCGATGGTTATATTAGTAAAAACCTATGCAGGTATGGGTGAGTGAGAACTAGTCACAGTACACTTCGGTCCCTTGAGTTTTTTATTTTTATGTATTTTCTTTATGTAATTTTAGTTGTTTACATTTCAGTTTTAAAACTTTACTTTTATCATGTGTTAGTAGGGGTGAGCATTTCCGGTTCGGTCCGGTTTTAAACCAAAATAAACAACCAAACCAATTTATTTTTTTTTTAATTTTTTGAACCGAAAACCGGTTCAAACCGATTAATTTTGGTTCGGTTCGGTTTTTTTCCCTTCCAAACCGGTTCAAACCCAATGGTCCTCTCTGCTTCTCCTACAACCTTGACCGCAACAACGTCCAACTGCACATAACGTTGATTGTTCGAGGGAAAGTTCATCCATTTCATTGTAATTAATCAAATGGCAGGGGGGTTGTAGAAATCCACGGATATGAAAAACAAAAGAAAAGGAATGGATCTACTATTCCAATTCCATTTGTGGCACAGACTCAACAAGAAAATTAAAACCCAAAGGAACCAAATCCATAAGGGAGGGGAGGAAAATCAAAGGCAGAGGGTAAAGTGAGAGAGATGCAGAGAAGGGAGAGGGTGGGGGGGTTAAAGTGAGAGACAGAGAAGGGAGAGGGTGGGGGGCGGGGAGGCAGAGGGTAAAGTACTAAAGTGAGATGCGGGGGGGGGGGTGAAGTGAGAGACAGAGAAGGGAGAGGGTTGGAGGGGGGGCGGCTAGGGTTAGGAAATGTTTGTATTTATACTTGTTTTTTTTTTTAAATGCTGGTTGATTGAACCGGTTCGGTTCGGTTCAATCGGTTTCAGACTTTAGAAACCGGAACTGAACCGAACCGGAATTTTTTTGTGATTTTTTAATCGGTTAATTCGGTTTTTTTTTTCGGTTCGGTTTTTTCGGTTATTTTTTTTCCGGTTTTCTCGGTTTAATCGGTTTATCGGTTTTTTTGCTCACCCCTATGTGTTAGGCTATGCTTGTTGAGAGATAAGAGAAAAGATTGTAAAAATAGAATAGAAGATAGAAAACTTTCAGTCAGCCATAAAAATACTAATTTTAGTGTTAATAAGTTTATTTTAAAGAGAAGGATCGAGGAGTTAAATTGAGATGCTTTTATCTTTTAATCATGTTAAAACAAAATTGTGTATAAATTTTTTTTACTTTGTTTGTTTTTTGCTTTTAGAGTGATTAAAAAGTGTTTTGGGGTTTAAAATGAGTTTATTCAAATTTCTATAATATTTTTAAAGTATTTATGAATGAAAACAAGTTAAAAATAAGATATGAGAGTAAAAACTTAAACTCTGCTTTTTCGATAACTAGAAATTATTGGAAACTATATCAGTTAATGATATACAGTCTTTTCTGCATTTCTATCGGCATATGACCGAAAGGGTTGCTGATTTGGGGGCTGACCATACTTCAGGTTTGGGTGGTCTTTTCAACCGGGGTTGTAATGGTTTGAATATGGTTCATACTTCCTTGGTTGACTATCAAACCCTCCTATTGTATTCACCTGAGGGGATGCATCTTTTTGAAGTTATGGGCACATATTAGTAGCATGTTCTGGATATGCACAAATGACGCACACTCTAGATTACCTAACTTGTCCCAACGCTACTTGTCTAATAAGAGAAGTTAGTTCTGAAAGTTGTGTCTTAATATTAGAATGCATCACCTCATTTACCTTTCTAGGAGTGTGGTCTGCTCCGATTCCAAACTGTTGTGAGTTTGTTGCCATTTTAGAGATCAATTCTCTTGCTTCCATATGAGTCTTTTCTACAAGTGCACCACCACTTGAGGCATCTATCATGCTTCGGTCCATAGGCAACAATCCTTCATAAAAATATTGCAACAATAATTGGTCATAAATTTGATGATATGGGCAACTTGTGCACAACTGATCAAAATGTTCCCAATATTCATATAATGTTTTCTCAATGTTTTGGCAAATTCCACTAATTTCTTTATGAATTGTTCCAGCCTGTGAGGCTAGAAAGAATTTTTCTAAGAATTTTTTCTTCAAATCATTCCATGTTAGTCCTTTGCCTTGTCTGCCAAATAGAATGGGAAAGCCCTCAATTTAATTTGTTCCTCTGTCACTCCTTGTGGCTTCATGGTTGAACAAACCATATGGAATTCCTTCAAGTGCTTGTGGGGGTCTTCACCTACAATGCCTCGAAAAGTTGGTACTAAATGAATCAAACCAAATTTTCACTCAAAACCTACATCAATATTTGGAAATTCAATGCATAATGGCTGCTGGTTCACATTGGGAGATGCTAATTCCCTTAATGTTCTATGTTCTGCCATGTTTTCAAAAATTTCTACTTCTCTTTTGCTTTCAGAATTACTGGTTGAAAGCGTTAAGGTTGGTAAGTTCTCCTCTCGCCTCTTTGCCTTCCTATTATTTCTTGCGGTTCTCTTAACTTTTGGATAAAAAATGAGTTCACCTGTATGAGAAATTAGATAAAAACTTCCCCAGCAAAGATGTCAAAATTTGGTCGGTTGTAGGAACCACTAAAGTATGATTCTGACTTAACTATCACAAACAAAATAAATTTGTAGTATGATCGTGAAAACCAAGTCGAACCCATGAGAAAGAACAGGGAATTTGAATGAAAAATTCATGAAACAATAATTCCAAAAATAATAAATTTATTTGTCGTTAAATCAATTCAAGGATCTGCACATTCATTCCTATAAATTTGTTGATCATCGAAGTAAAATAAATATTCTTTCATGTCAAGCAAATAAATTTGATATCCCTTAAAGTTGAGGGAAAGCAATGAGATTACGAGTACATTAATTAAAAAAAGTTCTCTAATCAATTCATTTCCACCAAGCGAATATAATATTGAAAACAATTTTCATTCAATCAACAGCAGTAGTCTTAGGAATAAAATATGTGCATTTATTCTAAACAAACGTTCAAAAGCTTGACAATTTAACTTAGTTTATTCTTCCCCAATAAATCAAGATGAGAGTTGCAGCAATCAAATTAACTCTTTTGCTTCTTACTCTAGTTTCTAACAACAATTATAGATTGAAAGAAACTAGAAAGTATACATGTCATCTCAAAACAATTCAATAAGCTTGAATAACAATCAATAGCATAATTCTGAATAAGAAAAAATAAATACTTGAATCTGAAAGAATTACAATGGTAACGTTACTTCTCACAACTTGCTAATGAAGATGGTGTGTATCCCTCTTGAACCAAATTTAGGAGTTTAGTTCATGGTTGCTGGAAAATTAACAAAAGCAGAGAAGAAAGGAATATTTTTTAGATCTTGTTTCAGCTGTGTTCTGCTATATTTATCCTCCCCCTTGGCTGCCGAATTTCTTTAGGATTATTCTCTAATTAGAAGTCTTCATGATACTTAATTCTTTCCTTCTTTATATGTTCCTTAAGGTTGGAGAAATCTCTCAGAATTTGCGTTGAAAACTGACTCTGCCGCTGTCATAACTCTGTTGTAATTCCAACTCTGCTACAACATATATAGACTTTGTTTCTGACTTGGTTTCTTGCAATACCCGATCATCCCAGCTGCATTCATTCATTCATGGCATGTTAGATGCTTGATCTGCATCTTTCTTGGTTCCTAAGGTCCACTGTTTGTATGTCTGACTCTCAGTTGTAGTAGGATGCTCGGCACCGTTAGTTTTCTGATCAGATCAGGAGACCCATCTCATCCTTCATATTGTGTCTGGAGTTTTGCCTTCAAAAAAAATTTTATCTGACTTTGAGTCCTTATCAAAGTTTTAGTCCTGGATGTGTAGATGAATTTGGGCTCTTGAATCGCCTGATTTTGATATCTGAAGCTTAAGATATTCCCGTTTGAATATCTAATGTGAAAGTAGAGAATCTTGTTGCGAGTAGGATTTTGACCCGAGTTTGCAAATCTGATAAAAGATCCAAATGAGATTTGATTTTTGCCCATAATACCTTTCTGGAAAGCTTTACATGTATACTTCAACTTAGATTTATCCTACGTTCTCATTCGGGAACTCTAACTTGGCGAAACACCTATCATAAGAAGTTAGGTCCAAAATATAAAATGCAAAAAATTTTATCATTAACAATTAATTCACAAAGTTTAGACATGTCAACTCATAAATATAACTTTCAATAAATTTAAATAAGCTTAAGATACATTAAAAAGCATAAAAAGCATAGTGTAAAATGAGTAAAGGAATTTCCAACAGAAATTGTTGTCAGATTGCTAATGGGAATTAGCCATATTAGATTTAAAAGGCAAAAGGACAACAAAAAAGGACCATTAAAATGCCTTCTCACCCCGTTGAAACAAAAACACATATACACTTCCTTTATTAGCTGATCAACGCAGAAAAGAAGGAAAACATATAATCTCAATGGAAGGGAATAAGCAGGAAAGATACCTAATTAGCGTTTAGGTGCCATTATGTAACCCAGATGCGTAGAATTTGCAACTCTAGTTAGGGTTTCGAGATCATATATAGGCAATCCAGCACTTAGATGTTTGCTTGTTGTAAAAGTAGCCCAAGCACTTGCAATCACTTGAACACTTCTCTCCACATTCAACCTCACTCATCGATCCGCTTCCACTTTCATGCTTACTCGTAGTATGATCAACCCCTTCTAGTTTATAATAGTAAACATTTGTAGACCCGCATGAGGATGGCTTCACAGCTTCACAGTCCTTGCTCCAGCCCGCAAGCTTGTTAGGCGATGGGGATGCAACACACTGGTTATCCTCACAAAGGCCGAACTTACCACATTTCTCTGGCAACTGGCATTCACTCTCCCAATTTGAATCCCTGTCGAAGAGAGTGAAGATCGTCCCATGCACCTATATCTACTCCTAGTCGAAGAAATGATAGTGTGCCATTATTGTATTTGGGCCTGGCGAGTAAGTAATTCCCTGCAGAAGAGAACTCCTAATACAAATCATAGGCAAAGCCTTCATCTGTCTCGGAATTACTTTTTATGTGACATATGGTAGACCACCATTTCTTACACTAAACGTGTAGAGATATGGTTTAGGAGAATTTGGGCTTTTATAGTACATGGCTAGCCTTTTGGGCTCCAACACCAGGTTATAAGGCTTATTTGATTATTTTTTTTTATAGAGTAAAATTTAATTTATTTAATGTATTATTTTTTAAAATATTTTTTAAAATAATATTTTTTAATTTTATTTTTTTGATATGGTACATCGAAATAATATAAAAATACTAAAAAAATAATTTAAAATAAAAAAATCTCCAATTTTTTAAAAATGCTTTTTAAAGACAATAACAAACAGATTATTAAAATTCTAGTTGCTACTCCAACCCGTAGAGACTGGCCGAATAAAGTTGCCCTTTGAGTCATGAAGCACCATGTCACCATTGGGTAGTAGTTGGAAGCCAACTACACCTTTATTGGCAGTACTGGTTTGCCAAGCGATTATCCCATCGGCATCCGCCAAAACAAGATTTCCATCCGCACCAAAGGTGAGTGGCAACTGGGTTGCGTCGGTTGGCTTCCCAAACCCCACTGATGAGCTCGTATATATATTTAAAAAAAAAAAAAAAAAAAACTTATCGTGACTACACCTTGGGATGCACTGATCATTTCAAATAAAATGTAGTGGCCTTCAATAACTAAAATGGCATCACAAAAGGGTACCGTGATGTCTATTTTGTATTCTTGATTGTTAGTATTTTAATTTTAATTTTTTTTATTTTGATTTTAATTTTTTAATTTTAGTTTTTTTTAATTTTTTTAATTTTTCAATTTAAATTGATGATAATTTTATCCTTGTTGTTTTGATTTTTAATTTTTTTTTTGTTATTTTTGTAAAAGTTAGTATTCTTTTCAATTTCACCTTTTAATCAAAATATTATTTTTATTTTTTATGTGAATTTCGATCATTATTCTTTAGATTTTTTTTCATTTTACTAAATTGATTTTTCTTTTCAATTTCACATTTCAATCAATCATAAAATTTATTTTGTTTTTCAATTTTGATCTTTATTTTTTTTTATTGCTATTTTTATAATTCTTTTGTATAATTGAAATTGTTTTTTCAATTTCATTCTTCAATACTTGATTGATTGAGAATTGAACTTCTAGGTTTTTTCAGATCGGGTGCTTTTGCTCTAATGACCCGTGACACATATTTTAAAAATTAACATGATTTTTTTATATATAAAAAAAAGGTTTTACAACCCTTTTTATTCTTTTATCAGGTTATTCTAATATCATGATTTAGGCTGTAAGTTTGACGAAATATCCCGGTTTGACAGGATATCCTAGATTGGCTTGGACCTGATTATAGTGATTATAGATTTGCATGCTAACTCAACTTGACTAAGACTTATTTTTTTCATGTCTTTTTTATCCCATTTTGGCATCTGAACATAATGTTTTACAGTAAAAAAAATTCAACATCGCAGCAAAATGTAGGTATTGTTAAAACAAAATCAAATATTAAATAATTAACAAAAATACAAATAAACACCTATTAAAAACAACTTGAACCACCTTGGACTATATATGTTTATTGGCATAATTTACACTTTGAGGATATTAAAGCCTTATGTCTCTAAATAAGTATCTTTGTTCTTTTATCAGTTTATGCATTAATTAAAAAAAACTAATTGAGGAGGGGAAGTCATTTTTCCCCTCTTATGCTTGGGAAATCTTCTCACTTCGTTCATCCTTTAAATTCAAATTGATTAAGGATTATATTTTATAATTTTTTTTAACTACATTCTATGAGGTTATCCTAGTCTCATGACTCGAGTGACGAGTTTGATAGGTTAACTTGGGTTGACTCAGGTTTTTTTGTCCTTTTTTAATTGATTTTTTTAATTTCATCATTCAGCATTGGATTGATTGAGAATTGTGCTTCATAATTTGTTTTCATTTGGTTTCCATTGGGCTATCACGATCTAATGACCCAGGTTTGACAGGTTTACACTAGTTGACTATGGTAGCTTTTTTTAATTGATTGATTTTTTAATTTTATCTTTTAATATTGAGTTAATTTTTGGGCTTCAAAAACTTTTTTGATTTGCTTTCTATAAAGTTATCACAATCTCATAACTCGGGTCATAGGTTTTATATGTTAACGTAGGTTGAGTTGGGTGTTGTGGTCTCAATATATTTTTTAAAAATAATGTTCTCTTGAAGTCTATTTTTAATAAAACTATGTTTTTTCTTTTCTTATTGTCCAGGTTGCCTTTGGACTTACCAAGTCAACTGGTCAATCCCTACAAGGTTAAGAAAAATTTCTTCTTGAAAACACTTTAGGAATGCCTAAATATTTTTAAAAAAAGTGATCCTACCTCCAGCTTAGTACATGTAAATGATCTAGTATGATGCTAACCTTAGAGGCATTATTGAAAAATGAAAAAAATAAAAAAACAAAAAAGAGTTTATGGCATGCCAGCTGGGAACTTCAAAAAATAAAATGTAAGATGGCCGCCACATAACAAAATAAACTAAAAAACAATTTGGGTGGATTATAATAGTACATTTATGATTTTGCTTCTCAAACAAAAAACAATTAGGTTGGATGGTGGCGATAGGAGAGACTTTTTCTTTTTCATTGAACAATGAAAAGACTAAAATATCATGTAGGGACAATTTTGAGTTTTCACTTTTTCAAGCACAATCAAATAATTGACCTATTCTTAAAGTCAAAGAAACCATTTCTTTTAATCCAAGGTTAATTTCATATTTTCACCAGGTTGTTTATATTAATATTAAGTGTGATAGCAAGCAAGTTCTTTTATATTATTATAAAATTTATATAAAAAGAATGTTTGCCATTATTTTTGGGTGACTCGAGTGTTGTTACCTAGTTGTTGAACAATAAATTCCAAGAAGTCTTTTAATTTGTCTCGGCATCCTTTTTGTTCTTAGCCGGTGCATGTCGTCAAACAACATTCAATTTGGCATCGACAACCTTTTTCTTTCTTTCCTATCTCTCTCTTCCTAGGTTTCTGCACATGACCCCCTAAATTTTCAAAACAGTCACTCACTTGTTTTCTTTGAATTTGGTCCTTGTTTTTTTTAATCCTATTTTTTGTGCTTGTCCCTTTATAAAGTTTTGATTTTTCTTTTCAATTTCATCTTTTAATCTAAATTTTTTCATGTGTTTTTTTTTTTTCACTTTGATCCTCATTCTATTGATTTATGATTTGGTTTCTTAACCCTTTTGTGAATGTTTTATTGATTTTCAATTTCGTCCCTAATTCAGATTTATGTTATATTTTTTTTTCAATTTGGTTCTTATTCTTTTGATGTTTTTTTCCTTTCATTAATTTTTTTCCTTTTCAATTTCACCATTTAATAAAAAAATTATCGATACCTTCTAATTTATTTTTTATTTCGACTTGTATCCCGATTCTTTTAATTGCTCTTTTTTTTTATCCTTTTGTGCTATTGATTTTATTTTAATTTCATCTTTCAATGTTTGATTTGTTAGAGATTGAGTTTCGTGATTTTTTCGAGTCTGGTGCTTCCGGTTTGATAACCCAAGTCGCGAGTTTGAAAATATAATGCAGATTGATATTGTTTTTTGTTTATTTTCTTTTCCAATTTCATCGCTTGATGTTGTTTTTTAAAAAAAAGAAAATTGGTTTTGCAGTTTCCTTCAATTTCTTCTCTATCGAGTTATCCTGATCTTATAATCTAAATCATGAGTTTGATAAGTTAACCCAGGTTGACTCACTCTTTATTACCCAAGTTATATGTTTATCATACTACCTCAAGTTAAATCAAGTTGGGTACTTTTTCTTCTTTTTTTTCCTTTTTCAATTTCATCCTTCCAAAGTTTTTTTTTTTTTCAAATTGTCATAGTTGCTTTTTTTAAAAAAAAAATTATGTTTACTATTGTTTTCTTTTTCTATCATCTAATTAAAATAAATCCAATTTATTATACCTGTAAGGTTTATAGCCTAAGTCATTGATTTTTCTTCTTTAATTAAAACATGATTACGACGCCTAAAAATTGTTTTTATAGAAAAAATTCAGACCAATAGAGTAGCGCAGGCCATGTGTATAGTATTAAACTAATCTAGCCAGACATGTTTATATCTGGTCTACTTAATACACTTAAAGAGTTTGTATTAATTTCTTGGAGTTGGAGCAGCCCATGTATTTTGATCGACATCTTCCATATTGATGCACATACACGTGAATAACCTTAATATCTTCTTTAGTTAATCATGATCTTATGATGCAGGTCCAATATAAAAACAATGTTTATGTTTTTATAAAAACAATATAAAAAATAATATTTATGTTTAATAAAATAAATTTAAAATATATAAATTGACAAATAAAAAATTGTTAACACTAATTAACAAAATTCTTAAAGGCATGAGTATTTCATTATAATTTCTATCATGATTTATAAATTAGCAAATAAAAAAATTACTAACACTAATTAACAAAATTCTAAAAGGCGTGAGTATTTCATTATAATTTATAACATGATTTACATTTCCAAGTAAAAATTAGGACAATATTTGTTTTTCCTTTTCTGATCGTATCACTAATAGAACATTATACATTCATATCAGCATGCAAAGGACTTTTTGTTTAAGTTAAGGAATTTATCTTGTTTAACAAAATTTTAATAAAGTTTTTTTTGTATGAAACATTATCTGATAAAAGTTAAAAAATACCTGAAAACACAACGATGACAACGATGACTCGTTTCCTTATAGATGACTCGTTTCCTTATAAAAGATGCCTAGGCTTGCCGTCATTAATTCCATCCACAATTATCACAATCTAAATTAAATAGCCTCAATCATACGTAAATAGAAAAATACATATGAGCAAAATATAAACTAATCTATGTATCACATTTTATATGTAGACATGCGTGTAGTATATAGAAAATACATATGAGCAAAATATAAACTAGAAACAAGATAATTAAAAATACATCTAAAGGATTAGATTTAATTATTTTTACATACAAAGAGTTTAATTCCAAGCTATAAAATTATTAACAATTTACCTAATAAAACTTTACAATCCTTACAAGGAAAATCATTGTTATGGTGGTGGACGAGGTAGACTTGAAAACATTATAATATAGACAATACACAAGCATATAATCATATATACACATGCATGTTTTACTATTCTCCGGTTATAATAAATCTCTATTATTTTTTATTTTATTCTACATTATCTTCACCCTTTTTTTCTTTTAGATATTGTTATTACTAACAATTTATTATCACACAACTAATTTCCAACCATATGGTTGGCTCGATTTAAGGTCTTTAATCTTTAACAATGAGACCTCACATGCATATATTTCCTAAATATAATTATTTTACCAAGGATATATTTTTTTATGATATTGCTTTTCTCCACCCGAAAGGCATAATTTCTTACAATAAACACTTTATGTCTCGAAAGCAATGAGTTCCATTCCCGCCTCGAAGCATTATTCACAATGAATTCAATTCCTCAAGATGACAAGTATACACAATACATCTAAACTTCTTTTGTTGCATTCTAACATTACAAGAAAATTCACATCATACTATAGATAATAGATAAGCATAGGATCATATTATACATGTACATGCTTTACTCTTCTACAAATATAATACAACTCCATTATTTTCTATTTCATTCTATATTTTCTTCTCCCTTTTCCTTTTAGATATTGTTATTACTAATAATTTATCTTCACACAACTAATTCCCAACCATACAGTTGACTTAATTGGGTTATTATCTACGATACTTAATAGTAAGGCTACCACTTTTAATATTATTTTCCATCTCCAAATGCATATATTTTATAAATATCATCATTTTTCAAAAGATTTAATTTTTATAATATTACTTTTCTCTACCTTAAGAGAATAATTTCTTACAATACCATTTTCCATCCCAAAGCCATATTTATAATGAATTGAATTCCTGCCCCGAAGGTATATTCATAATAAATTCAATTCCCTAAGACAATAATTATACACAATACATCTAAATTTCTTTTGTTTCATTCTAACATTGCATGAAAATTCATATAATTAAAATGACAGGGGGCGACCCTTACTTGAAGCTCTTGTCGTATATGCTTCTAACAACTCAGGTCTCATACCAGACATCCCTCCTACATTTCCAACAATAACAAGCCAACCTTTTCAGTTGACTAAACACACATATTCATTTATTTAGAATCAATTTAACTCAAGTACTTAAATACAAAACTACCATATGCATTCATACAAATTTAGTCCATTCCAAACATTTTAACCATACACATAATCAATCCATAATTACTTGCATTTATGATTGTCATAGAAATCCACATTCATGTACTTTTGAGTTGTCATAACAGCCCATATTTTTTCAAATTAAAACTGTCATAGCATCTTTAATTTCCAAGTGTTAGGGTTGTCGTAGTAGCACTGAAATTCCTTTTATTTAGGCTATCGTAATAGCCTTAGTTTTTTCAAATTCAAGTTACCATAAGAACCTATTTTACATGTGTTTTAATACTTTCATTTCATCAAAACATAAAAATAATAATCAACTCAAAGCAAATTTTAATATAACATTATTTGCAAGATGTTCAACACATTCACAACATCATTAAATACCAAAATCAACAAAAAAAAATCAATTATCCATAATTTCATCATTCCAATTTTTAACAATAATTACTCAACCTATTAGAGATCACATCACATATGAAAAGAGCTAACTCAAGTATCCCTAACAACATTCAGAACATCTAAATCTACATATTTCAATCAAAATTCCTAATTCTTTTAAAATTTCTATCATGGTCAACCACTTTAACATCTCTATCACAATCATTGTTTTCAATTTCCTTCAAAATGCATCCAATTACACAATTTCTCACATCAATTGTAACAATTCACTCAATTAAATCAGTTCCTCCCCTCCCAAATCCCTAAAATTCCCATCATTAGTCGGCCTCTAACTACCAATTTTTCATAATTAATTTTCAATTTCTTCTAATTATATCCTTAATCATGTCATAACATCACAATTAATAATCAGTTTACACCATTTAGCATTTATCCTTAAAATTATTATAAACCCTATTTTTTTCATTTTATGGATTTTCCATTCCCTATAAAAAAAAATAAGAGAGAAAGTGCAATTAGTCATAAAAGGACACTTTACCAATGACAATTGACCCAATTTCCCAAGCCTTTTTGCAATCCTTTCAAAGTTTTCCATTCTCTCTACAAATGTGCAAGCTTTCTCTCTCTAGCTTCTCTACTTCAAATCTCTCACTAAACTTACTAATTAGGGTTTAATTTTTTGTGTTAATTTCAATAAATTAACCTCCATAGAAATAAAGTTTTATGAAGAGAAGAAGAAAAGAGAAGTATTTGAGAAATTTCCAAGCATTCTCTTCTCTCATAAGCTGTCTACCATAGCTATAAAATGGGGAGGAAGAATTTTCCTTTTATTAACAATATTACCACTAATTTAATATCCCATAGGTTATTCCGATTAAATCTCTAATCATTAATATTTTTTGTGTACATATATATCTATTTTCTTTCATTCAAAGTTTTACACTAATTTTCTAGGTATTTTCACCACAATTCAAAATATTTTTCTTTTAATTTATTCTTTTTTGGTTGGGATTTCTTGTGATTTATCAAGGGTTTTACATATTAAAGGGTGTTTTGGAGTTGAAAATGAATTTATTGAGGTTAATATAGTATTTTTAGGTATTAATTAATAGGTGAAAACAAGTTGAAAATGTGTTTTTAGAGTCTCAAACCTTGAACCATATTTTTCTGGTTATTGGATGTGCTTGAAAAAATATCCAACAGATAACAAGACAACGTATCAACCGTTAAAAAAAAGTTGGAGCGCCCGATGTGCCATCCGCTATTTCAAAAAAAAATCAACTAGTCCCATAGGTCGTGACCTCCAAACCCAAGTGCAGTTGAGCCTTTTCATGCTTGGTTGTGGGCCTTGCATCTTTGTTTTCTTAACTTTTATTATTTTATTTATTCAAATTTAATTAATACCCTCTTTCTAATTTTTTTAGTTTAACTATTTTTAAAATAATAATTAATTCTTTTAATTTCATAATATTTCAAAAATATTATTGTAATATGTCTTTAATGTTTTTATCTTATATTGTTTATAAATAAGTTGTGTTTGCATGATGCGTTTATAAAAACACAAACCTTTTATTCTTAGTAACCATAATTAATCTCTAAACTGAAATAAATAAAAATGTATAAAATAAAAAGATAGCCTAGTAAGATATTTGCATGTGAATCCATGTTTTATTTTTACTAGGAAGATTGACTTCTCATTTTAATATTTAACTAGCTATTTGACCTGTGCCTCGCCATTAGTTGGATATTTTTTCCAACAAAATTGAATAAAAAGGCTTCTCAAATGCCTTTTTTAAATAAAAAATTCGAAGTGTAAATCAAAAAGTTTATACATGCATGTAAGAACCAATTGTATTAATGAATGAAAAAAAAAGTCATTAACATTAAAGACAAAACTAGAAAAAATGAAAGATAAATATAAAACAAGATATTTGACCTTGCAATATGGGTAATTTATCTAGTTGTGTTTAATAACTTTATTTATCATCTTTTATTTAATCAAATGATAATAGAAAAAGATAAACACATGAAATTGATTGAATTAAATCAATGGAAAACAAATATTATACAAGATTACATATATTAGAAATATTATCCAAAAATAAATATTTTAAAAATAAATTTCACATAAACACGCTCGCGCGCGCGCGCGCACACAAAATTAATATACAAAATAAAAAACCAAAGAGAATGGATATTAATTTAAATATAAATTAAAAAATTATTTTAAAAATACATCTTAAAAAAAGTATCAATTAAAAAGAGTCATTTTTTATATCAGTAAAAAAATTTATAGAAAGCAAATATACAATTAATGATGTCCAATCTCCAATTAAATAAATGTTGTCATATGAAAATGAAAATAAAAAACATGAGCTTAAAAAGAGAAAAAAAAATCTAGCAAATCCAGACGAATATTTAAAAATTGAATTAATCTCTCAAACCCACAACCTGTGAAATCTTAGATTCTTCGGACTCAATCAAATAGCTAAATTCCTAGTTAATTTAATGTGAGACGTATGTTTTGAAATATCTAAATAAAGAAAAAAAAAAGGATTCTTTTTATGGGAGGGAGGGAGTGGTATCTATGGTTTTACATTCATTAATAACTTTTGTCTTTCTATTTCTTCCTTAAATGTCATAAATCAAGCGGTTTATATTTTTTAGGCTTTTTTTATTTATTTATTTATAGCCTAAGAATGTCAGTAGGATCCATGCTTATTTTAGATTTATGATTTTATTTTTATTCATTTTCGTTCTTTCAATACTTTACTTTAATTATGAATTATGATAAACTCAAATTTAACAGGACTAAAATATCCCTCGAAGGCCTAAAAACCCACGATCTCAGGCAACATGCCCCTTCCCATCTCTCATAGGCTCAGTCTAGGGAAAGAGCCTAGCCTTCATAAGCTCAGCCTGGGGAAAGAGCTCAATGTCAAGGGTACAGTCTAAAAGAAGAGTCTGACTCCATGGGTTTAGACTTGGGGAAGAGCCCAGCTCTCATGGGCTCAACTTAGGAGAGGAGCCCAACTCTCATAGGCTCATCTTTAGGGAGAGCCCAATGTCATGGGTTTAGTTTAGGGGAAGAGCCCAAACCCCATGGGCTTAACTACATTTTGGATCCGACTCTCCCTACACTCTTAGGTGTATAAAAATGGTTAAAGGCCCACCATATTTCTATCGACATTAATGTTGTTGTAAGGGATAATGTATAAAAGTCCTCTAAGGATCCACCTTATTTCCATCAATATTAATGTTTATGTAAGTGATATTTATCTCTTATTAATACATGTCAGGAATATTTTTTTTCATTACAACTATCAGGGTAAATTATATTTTAGCCTTTCATCTCCTTAAAGAAACAAGACTTATAGGCTATAAATACATCATAAATCCTTTAAGTACCAAGTTCTTAATCTTCATTCTCTATTGCATATTTATTTTCAGAGTCTCTCTCTAAAATATCATTGTATTTTCTCTAAAAAAATACTTAGTTAAGCATCGAAGAGTCTCCAAATTCACCAAAGATGACTTTTTGCGGGTATCATGCACCAGCCACCTTGATAAGAAAGAATGGATCATATTATCATAACCATGAGATTAACGAATTATCCAATATATATAAGTCTTGTTCTCAAGCTACTTGAATTTTTTAGATCCCTATTAATGGTGTCTAAAAAAAAGGCATCAGTTTCTTTCTAATAACATTTCCAAGTCATTTCATGGCATACAACCATAAAACACTTGGGTTAGAATGCTTGATGGATCTGCTTGTTACTGCAAGTACTTTTACCCATTTAGACTTCCAACAACTCATCAACCAAGTGCAACCCATCACTCGAGCTATGTTGGCCACTCAAGGGCAAAATCAGGTTTTGCACCTCAATTCAGAATTTTTGAAAACCTGACTCTATTGAAAAAATAGCACTTCCATCGATGATTTCATCACTGATGTTATCATGTGGGCAAATGCAACATTTGTAAATGAAAAATTCAATTCGTTAATTAAAATTTATTTTTTAAAAATTATTAATTGTTCTTTGTTTTTTAATGGTGCAGGAAAGGAAAACAAATTTACATTGAATGATCAGACTTCTACTAGGTAATGTACTTCCCAATGCATACATCCTACTCTGAACGGGGCCCTTTTAGTAAGGTGGCATCGCACTTGATAAGCATGTGTTGAAAGAGGCTACTTGTGCCTTAGATGCCTATTCATAGTTGGCAACTTACGACTCATGGTCATTAAAGCGCTGCTGGAAGAACTAGCAGCGCTCATGCCTGTATGATGCATAACTAAGTTTCCCCTTGGCATTGACACAAATTAAAGGATTAAAAAAGGTAATAACATTTTTATTTTTAAAAAAATCCAGCAACACATTCTCTATGCGAGAGACTACTCACAATTTAACGACCTGCAAATACACATCAATAATATATAGCCACTAATCAGTTGATTTTATTTATGACAAATCCTTATTCCCATTGTTTCCTAAGTAAAAACAAAACCCATAAAAATACGAGGAATCAACTAAGATATTATTTTTTCTAACAATTTATTTAATTTCTAAAATTTTTCAAAATTATATAAACTAACAAATCCATCGTCTTGCCCTTGATTAACTTTGATCATGTCAACCAATAGAGGAGATTAAGGCCTTCTAGCTCCAGTAGTATGGGTGATTGTTCCCATTGATCCAATCATCATCTATGTTATTGCTATCGAGTTTGTACTATTGAGTGAAGCTTCAATGTGGTGAAAGAAGTGTTGTGTTTCCCAAAACTTATAAATGCATCACAAGTAATAGTTTTAAATTTTTTTTCGAGAGTTTCAAGGATCCCATTAGATAATTAAAGGTCGTTTAGGATTTGTGTGAAGATTACCTAATAATAATTTATTCTTTCTAGGGTTAGAAGAAGTTTTTAAGACTGAGTTATCACAAACTATAAATAGTCTAATTTTCTAACCTCTAACAGTAATTCACATGAATCACTAGATAAGATATCTCTTAAAACCCTTTTAAATGAGAAGGATTGTTATGGCTGAGGTGCTAGCTATTTGTATTCTTTACTTTAGCTATTTGTATAGGTGTATCTGATATGTAAAGTGTGTATATTTGATCACTTTATCATTAAAAAAAAATAACATTCTATTTATAGAGAAAACATGATAACCATATTAATAGAAAAATATCACTTTGTCCATTGAAAAAATATCGCATAAATTATTTCAAGATAATTTTATAAATTTATACAATGATAACCCTATTAATAGAAAAATATCACTTTGTGCATTATAAAAATATATAAATTATTTCAAGATAATTGTAATTTTATGTATTAATTACATTGCAGTCGTTAATTTATAAAACTTGTTTATAATCACGTCATATTTTATTAATCATTCTATTTTAATTTATTACCAATATTTTTTTAATATATTTGACCCATTAGGTTTGTAATATATTGACTCAAATATAAATCATAATCCTAAATAAAATAGAATTAAATAATTTAACTTATTAATTATCAATTAAAAAAATTAATTAATTTATATTTGAAGATCCTCTAAATATTAGAAAAGTCAAATGTAGTTTGAATTAACTTTTGAGTGACCTATTTTCTAGTGTCTTTCATATCTTTTCATCAAGAATGTTTCAATTTAGACATTTAAGTATGTAGTATGTTTGCTCTATCAAATTATATTTATTCTCAACACCATAATCATTGATTCTTTCAATAAAATTTGAAGCCTTTTTTCAAATTTCATTCTACCTTACACTAGAATTTCATAATCAATATTATTTGCGAATACGTGGAACACTTTTCCTAACTCACTTAGGATGATGAATGTTTTCTTGATCATTCATATGCTTTTATATAGTTCATGTTATACTTAATATTTGCTCATTTGTTACCTTTGATAAAGTCAATGTGTAATCATGATCAAAACATAATATTCCATATATAAGATAACTTGATAAAACACAAACATAAGGATCACTTACATAACAATCAAGTGAGTTTTTCCATAGATATAAATGATATCTCTATATATTTTTGGTATTTTCACTTAAATGTAGATCATGATATTTATTATATGCTCTTTCACTATAAAATATTTTATTGTCCACTTGTAGCTAAAAATCTTATCACATGAATTTTTACACCATTATTTATTATTAGCTAAAGTGGTAAACTTGTAATTTTGAGAGAAATGCAGTAAATACTCTTATTTTTCTTATAACAACTCTTTTTCTCTCAAAATTCCCCCAAGTCATTTATAACAATGGTAGAGATCACTTGGAAGAACAAAAATTCTTATTCCTTTTTATTCCATGTGAGTAATGACTGGTTTTGAGTTTTTCCTATAAATACCCAATTGTTTTTCATGAAAGATCACTCTGAACTCTTTAATCTTATAATCTTACATCTTGATGCTTTGATTATTCTCTTATTCTCTTGAAAAAACTTTGAATCTTAATTGCATCAAAATCCCTCTTTCTCCGTTGTGAGTTAGATTACATTTCCACAAGGACTTGAACTTAATATTTTAATCTTTTTTTGTGAAGTGAGATAACTTTTATGAGATTTATAATTATTATAAAAGTGTAAGTGGCACTTGAAACCACTTAAGTAATCTTTGGTTGAGAGTCATTGAGTGATGATATGTGTGATTCTTAGCTCATAAAAGGATTGAGTTCAATCTTGATCCTGTAAAAAGATTGAGATATATTTGATCATAAGCTCGTAAAAGGGTTGGGTTTGAACTTGAGCCCATAAAAGATCGGGTTGAATCTTGAGCTCGAAAAAAGATTGTGTAAGGTTTTATCCTAGGCAATAAAAGTATTGAGCTTGATCTTGAGCGCATAAAAGGGTACTAAACTCGAAAAATGATTGGAAAAGGTTTTCAATATTTGACATATGAAAAAGATTATGTAAAGGTTTAGTCTCACCTGCTAAGAAGATCGTGAATGATATTGAATATTTGAACGAAAGTTAAAGGAGTAAAGTAGATGATTGTCCAAACCACTATAAAAATTGATATTTTTCTCTCTGTCTCTCTCTCCTTATCTCAATTTACTTGAGATTAAATTAATTGTGTATTATTGTTATTGCTAAAGCTGAAAAGACAAGTTTTTCTTGAATATTTTTTCGTGATTTTGGCATTCATGAAGTAATTAAAGATTGATTTTTTAAAGTGCCATAATTTTAGATAAAGTCCTAATCAGCCCCCCCTCTTAGACTATTTTAGTCTTTCAAAATCCTCATAATTATAATTACTTTATAAATTTCTTTGTAAATCATTTTTATTTCAAAAAATTTATTTTTACTCTAGACTCATTAATCAATCATAAATAGATATCAAAGATAAATAATGTTTTTATTAATAATAAATATTTTTCTTATATGAATAAAATTAGTATCATATGAAATCAATTGATTAACTACAAACATATACACTAACAAGAGGAAAGAGAAGAGGGGAGATGAGAGAGGGAGATAGATACTTTTCTGAGTTTTTTTTCCGTAGTTTTTCCTCTCTTATTTTATGTGGGATTTTCCTTTTTGAGTTACTTGACTTACCCTCCAAGGTTTTCCAATAATGGTGTTTGGATCGTTGACTAGAATTTCCCTCAAGCATAAATTTATTTATTCTAATCATGTTTGGATAGGAAAATATGGATATAATATTTAATTCTCCAAGAATTGGTTGCCTGAGTCAAAACATAAATACATTTCCCTTTAACTACCCTCGAATCCTTCTTAGAGGCAAGACACTAATTAATTTAATCCATTACCTTTATCTACATTTCCCTTCTAGACTTTTATTGATATGAGAGAAAGCTAACCAACATGAATTTATACTTGCATTAGAGGATGTAAAGAAGATGCTTTATATATATATATATATATATATATAAACATGGATTCGCATCATTGAACCTAGGTTTTGAGTAGTCGAGGCTTTCTTTTGAAATTAATTGAACTGAAGAGCTTTTCAAAGCAAACCATACAAGTATGATACCTCATTTCTCATGTATCCATTTCTTGCTGAAGACTATATCCATCATGGATTATGTTCAAGTTCTTCATTTCTGACTGAGCTTTGACAATAAAAATCAAGCTTTCTCAAGTGAATTCTATGTTTCTTTATTCCTGCAAAACTAAAAAATAAATATTTATATAAAACTAAAGATTAAAAACAAGGATTGGATATGAAGTGACCTTTCAAGTGATGGGTGACAAGGATATTGCGCCATACAAACTTTTTCTTGAGGGATTGTTAGAGTCAAGCCTAAAATTGAGCTAAAACTCATAATCACCTCTTATAAGACTCAAGTTCAATAGTTTTGGTGGGACTGAATAAAGATCAAATTCACTACATCTTGCCTTTTTAAACCAAGTAATTAATTCCTGAGTTTACCTGTATATATATATATATATATATATATATATATTAAATCATCTGTTAGAGAGCTTATCATGATTAAGATATTCAATTGTTGTTTTATCCATCACAATGCTCATCATGACAACATAATTCAAAAAATTTCATCCATCAAAACATTTGCTATATATAAAAAAAAAAAAAAAAATTGTTACGGATAAAGCTCTTATTCCGACTGATACTGCTATGACATATATAACTTGTGACTTTTGCTTCCTCTTTTGTTCTCGCATCCGTTATTTAAAGTCTAAGACCACTAAGGTTGGACCTCTCATTAGAGGCTTGTCTAAAGTGTTTCAAATATAAAAGATCCTAAGGTTAGGTGATTCGCATAGTATAAATATTTTTTTTATGATATACTTTTTCTACGATGTTTTTTAGACTTTCGGTTTAGAGAAGTTTTATTCCATTATTGTTTTAGATTTCAAGAAGAGATATTTCCAACTTTATTTATGGACATTCAAATACTTGTTTTACCTGAATTTGATACGTATATAAGCTGTTGTTTTCATTCAAGCTTTTTACATAGTTTCTGCGATAAACATGTTTTTTTATGATTTTTTCAATCCGTAATTGTTAATTTGGATAAAAAATGAAGCAAAATAAATGAATTTTATTGATTTAACTTTCAAGTTAAAAGAACAAGATAATTAAAAATCATTAAGCTTTTTAACAATAGCTTGGAATATTTAATTGTTTTCACTCTTAAACCTTTCATCACCAAATATAAAAATTGCTTTTCAATCTTTAATTTGATTGATGTTAAGGAATTAATTAGGGTTTTTTTCCTATTTTTTTAAAAAAACTATTTGAATTTTGATAAATAAATAAAAAACATTTTAATTGCCTTTAGTGTCAATTGAAAAAGCATGCCACTAATAAAAAAAAACAAATTGGCAAAAAACTGTATGTATAAGAAAAAATAATTTGTTAAATAATAATTTGTTTTCTTAAGAATTTAAATCTTAGCTTTCATACAAATATTTATTTTAATTGTAAAAAAAATAGATAAAAATAGATTTTCAAAACTACTCTAGGATAACTTGCGGGTATATAACTAGTTTTCAACTATATATTGTAAGTAAAAGTTATAATGTTTTGAACTTATGGTTTCCGTGTACGAATCTAATGTATAATTCTTGGAAATGTCATATTGCAGTCCTTGAACTGGATAGTAGAGATATGAGTTAATTTTCATTGTAAAACCACGCTTGCTAGGCATTTCAAATGTTATATTTTTGGCTACCAAACCCACTTCAGTGCCAGAAAGTTCAACAAATAAGAAGTTACTTAAAACAATTTAATAATCACATAGAAAAAACGAGTTAAACCGCATCACTAACCAGAGAGGAAATTAATCAACACAATAGGTCAACTAATTTTATATCTGCAAAATTAATTTGGGTAATAATAGACACTTAGCCCAGAGCATGCTAGATGTCAAGGGAGAAGGTCCGCTGGGCCGAACCTTTCTAGTTTCATCAAGAGGTGTGAAAGCCAGCAGCTGCAAGCATTCTTGACATCCTCTGCCCCTTGTGCATGCAATGATAAAAATCCCGAAAAGGAAACCAGTATGAGTAGAAACAAAAACATCACTAGCACCATAACCCAACATTATCAGCAGTGTTTGTTGACGGTGCTAGCAGTGGCAGTGACTTCATAAAAAGACTATGTTTGGATTATAAGGTAGCGATTAAGAAATTAATTATAAATTATTTTTATGGGATTCAAATATAATGCACATCCTAAGTTGAGAAGGTTTACGAGGATGAGGTCAACTAGACCTCTAAATTATTTTGTACGAGTCAAAAAACAGACCATCGATCCAAATCCAGGAGCGTGCCATTGAATTTTAAAATTTGAACAACTCCTTCTCTTTTGTATGCTTAGCAACATTGTAATAAGTTGAAGCCAATAAAAAAATAGACAGTATATATATATATATATATTGATGAAAGAAGCCGAAGAGATTTTGAAGATCTAAGCGATGTGGACACATCTCGACTCAGGAAAATATTGAAAATTGATTGCTGATGAAGGAAGGAAGGAAGGAAGCACCACATGGTTTGGGTGAGAAGTAGTACTCTATATTGCTAACATGTTTATTTTGTAATATTTTATTATTATTATTATTATTATTATTATTAGTGTATGGATCAAGGGCAAACGCTCAACACCGAATAGCTAGTAATGTAGGGAACCTGTGTTTTTTAATGGAAAAGTTACTTTATTTAGATATGCGAGAGATTGTAAGATTTCCAGATGTTGTTTACGTTTGAGAGAGAAAAGTGTAAGATCATATCTTGTTTATTCTCATGATTAAAGCTTCCTCTTGCTGCAAATACACTTTTGTATGATGCTACCAAAAACAAAATAAACTAAATCATGTTAAAAAACTATCTCGGTTCAAGAAATTAAGCTATTAAATGGTGTTTTAAGAGTATTTTATTATTTTATTTATCAATCATAAATTAAATTGTTTTTTTATATATATATCTCAGCTGGGGATCAATCAATCTTGTTAATATTTTATTTTCCACCTTAAAATTACTAATTAATAGCTTCCAATAGGAAGAAAAACGTACGTCTCTTTTATTTTGGATTCATTGATAAGTATTGAAGCTTCGGCTGTTTATAATAGTTGGAATCTTTTTCAAAATTCTCTGAATGGCTCCATCAACAAAAAGTTAGTTAGGAGAGAATATGATGAAATCATGTGAACAAGATTAATTACCCTAGCAACTTCCTATATCAAGCAGTAGGATAGGCTATGTGGATCACAGGCACTGTCCATTCTTGGTTTCTAAATAGAGTAATAACATGCCAGCCCCTCCATTGGGCAAGTGCCAGGGTTAATTAGGATACTTAGCAATTAACCATAGTGATAATATGTACAGGATAATCATTGCTTGGCTGATGGAAACACAACAAGAGAAATAAGGGGATAAAGTATTTACTTATTTATTTATAGTACAACTAAAGGAAGCAAATAATGTTATAGGAAGAAAAAGAGAAGCTAAAGCACTGTCATAGGACCCATAGCTTGTCTCTTCATTAGCCCCATCTGATATGATTTTCATTATTTATTTTTCCTCTCTGCAACATTTCTCTCTTCTTCTTCTAGCTACTCTTGAAATATATTCTTAATTCCTTTCTCAAAACCTAAAAAGAAGAAAAGAAGAAGAAGAGATACTTCATATTAACTCACTGTTTTTGGTGATGTCAAGCAATAAAGGGAAAGATGTAGCGGAAGGTTCATCAAGAGCTGTTGCTATGGCTCCCGATCAGCAAAATCCACCTCCCTTGAGTCGATACGAATCGCAGAAGAGGCGCGATTGGAACACCTTTGGTCAGTACTTGAGGAACCAGAGACCCCCAGTTGCATTATCACAGTGCAACGCAAATCATGTGCTTGAATTTCTTCGATACCTCGATCAATTTGGCAAGACTAAGGTGCACTTACAAGGGTGTGTCTTTTTTGGACAACCTGAGCCGCCAGGGCCCTGTACTTGCCCACTTAAGCAAGCCTGGGGTAGCCTTGATGCACTCATCGGCCGGCTTAGGGCTGCTTATGAAGAAAATGGTGGCTTGCCTGAGACAAACCCTTTTGCAAGTGGTGCTATTAGAGTATATCTACGTGAAGTGAGGGACTCTCAGGCCAAGGCAAGAGGAATTCCTTATAAGAAGAAGAAGAAGAAGAGGAATCCGATGAAAGCTAACGATGAGAGCTCAAGCTTTCATATGCAGTAATCTTGATTTACTGTGGTTTTCTCTAGAAAACAAAAACAATGGTAATTAACTCAATTTCCCTCCTTGTTAGACATATATATAGCTTTAATTCAAAAAGTTAGATCTAATTAAGTTCAAATACAGCAACTAGTGATTAACCAATACTAATTACTATGAATGAACCCAAGTTCTGTAATAATTCGATTTAGTATATAAATTAATTAAAATTCTCAACTAACCATCACCGGTCAAAAAACTCAAGAACATCTATATATAGGAGGAAAAAAAAACTTTCTAATTAATCTTGGTACATTTCATTTCCCTCTCTTGCTTGATGTTAAACCCTCGGCCAAGGGCTCCGAAACCCTAGTCTGCATATATAGTTACTTAAAAGATACAGCTAGCACATGACATATATTCTTTATATACTGCAGTAGTTTAGTTATACTTTACCTGATCATCATTAACAATCATATATAAGATATATATATGTATGCCTAGAGGATGGTGTAAAGATCTCTCTCTCTCTCCCTCCCTCTCTCTCTTTCTGTCTCTCTTTCCCTCGCCGTCTCTCTCTAGCAAAATCACTGTCTTAGCTGCACGATCTTGTGCCCTCCATGAATAGGCACAGAATTTGAGCATATTATATATATATATAAAGACATAGTTACACACGCATACATAGACCATATACCATATACACGCATTATATTTATATATTTACACACACGCACACACATCTTTGTCAGAATCTTAAGGAAATTAGATGATTGAAGATCTGAGGAGGAAAAACCAAACGCTTATTCAGTGCCCTTGTTTGTTGTTGTTGTCACTAACATCACAGACCTTATAAATGCCACCATATAAAATGCTAGCTTTCGTGCTGCTTGATTTGTTTGGTTATATTTTTTTTTTTTTTTGTCCCTTCTTGGAATTTTTAAACTCCGCATTATGTTAAATGTCTTTTTCTTTGGTAATGCTACATGTAATTAATTGGCCTCTGTACCTGAACCAGATCATGTTTTGTCAGCTTAGACAAGTGATATTTGGCATTCCATTATATATTACCCCACAAGGCCTTGAAGCTAACAGTACTATGGTAGGGAGATTCTCTCAATAATTGATCAGATGGGAGATATCAACTTCGTAGGTATAAAAATATTGATAGGTTTAATTAATTAGATTAGGTGTTGAGTAACTCTAGCTAGCTACAAATCATATAATATGATTCTCCTACACCCTTCTAGCTCGAAAATCTTGCTAGTGCAGTGCTTAGCTTTTTGGCAGCTAATCTTTTCAAGTAGGCTCTAAATCACAACAAGCATTTCTTTAATCAAAGTGCTTTACTTAGCTTTGCGGGCAACCCCATTATTATGCCTTGTCTTGCCTTGTCTTGCATCTAACTTCCCAACTCTTGACCCTTTTCAGGCTCTTAAATTTCAAGTCTTGCATAAGCGACTGCAATTGGGACCTCTATCAACTCCTCCCCAGATTGACTTATCGGTCCTTCAATCGCACAAGCAGTGTAATTTAGTTAAAATGAGAATGCATGAAGTCGATCGGTCAAGAATATCATAAAACCAGGAGTAATTAGTAAGTTACATTTTCTCATCCTTTGTCCATTTAAGATCAGTATTTCACTATCATATGAAGCCTAGTCAAGTTTGTTGCCATGTACTCCTATCCGGATGTATGTATTATTGAAAGCATAAGCATATTATGGTTTTTCTCAATTCTCAAGTTTTGTTATCATCTTTATAGATCATAGCATGCTACTAGAGCCCTTTTACCAAGAAAAATAATATTCTTAATTATAGCTAGATGCATCGATGCTAGAGATTAAATGCTTATAACTACAACTTATTTCACCATCGATTTTAAGCAACAATATTATTCTACTACAAAAACTAGCAGTGGTCCAAAACTAAATACTTCAATCGTTGAGTAATAAATGTCCTTGTGAATGATTAATAGCATCAATAGAAGTTTGTTTAAGCTCCTCAACATTCAAACAAAAGCAGTACAATCAGGATGACCAGTCCTTCCCCGTATTTATCCCCCACTCAATGATAAAATGCAATGCCCCACATCTTAATAATGTGCTTTGATTTTTTGTTCTTCAATATTTATCATTGGATTCCTTCTGGGTACTTCCATCTGCAATTATATTTATTACTTTAATTTGTTTAACCAAAATTTTAACCTCCCATCATTAATTACCATTGATTCGGAGTACTATATTTGATATCCGCTCTCGCTAAGTTGCGAAGACTATTTTTTTTCTTTTCTTTTCTCTAATCCATTTAAAGATTCATTGACTCTTGAGCTATTCAATTCAATTAGCTCTTTCTCAACCTCTAAATCCCTCCACCCTATTCCTTTCAAGATTTGGCTTTGAGATTTCTTAGTGAAAAACTATTAGGATGTACCCGTCTGGATAAGGCATTGTATTTTAAACATTTTGAAAATCTCTTGATGCTACTGATGCAGTATGGTGATTCTGAATGACGCAAAAGAGGGTCTATATAGTTGAACCAGCTAATTTAGGACTGATGTTGCAACTAGAAAAGCAATGCCTTTTCCTTTTCGGGTTATTCACTACAGCACACACTAAAAGGTAGCTACTGTTTGTGTTTCTTTCCTAAGACTTCAACTCATTCATGTTTTACATGGATGTAAAAACCAATGCATAGGCTTCAATTTTATGTAAATATCCACTGTTTTGCCTCCCAATTTAACAACACAACAGATTGGAGCTGTTATGATGAGAGTTACAGAACACTTCAATTCAAGAAGAGTTGTAATAAGGTGAAACTTAAAGATCAGATTTTTAAATCTCCAACGCACCCCATACCGCCCCCTCTAACTTTGTGACCTTATAGCGAAATAAATTAATGAATAGGTTACCGTAAAGCAAAATTCGAACTCCTAGGCTAATTGATAGGTTATGACCCTGATGGCATAATAAAAACACACTCAAAGATACAAGAAAATATATATCAATATTGAAAATAAGTATATGATGAGTTAAAATCCCAAGTGATTAAAGGTATTTTCTTCTAAGAAGGAACTATGCTCAATGTGAAAAGAATTCATTTGTAGGAGAGAGATTGTTGCCTTACACATCTGTAAGTGAATCCTGTGTTGTTAGGGGTCAAGAAAGCCAGAGATGGATCCCATTATCCAGCAATATAGGCTTTTAAAACTTAAAAGAGCGTTCAGACATGATGTCAAGGCCATCATTGCATAGAAAACTAATTACATTCATCTGATCCCAATCTAGAAGACTATTCACGATTTCTATTATTCTGTTTAACCAACACGAAAAAGAACACATAATACATTTTTATCAAATGTACAAGATATAAATTACCTAATACAACTAAAAAACTTGGAAAACATCATGGTGCTCCTCTCTCTCTCTTTCTCTTTTCAATTTAACCCTTTTTTTCTTTCAATTTTCTTTTTTCTTTTCCTTTCAATTCCATCTTTTTTTTTCTCACTCCAACTTTTTTTAACAATCATCTGAGTTATTTTTAAATTAGCGAAGTCAACTGAAACATGTTGGAACAACTTCAACACGGTTTAATTTTAAACATTGGCTAGATAAATTGTCGAGTCGAAAGGGTTTTTTTGTTAATTTTATCTTTTTTTCTCAAAATTATCCTTAAACTTTTTTATCTGACGGTCGGGTTGTCTCTAGACTGGTCGAGTCAATTGGGTCACATTGAAGCAACTCTCACATGATTTAATTTTAAATTCAGCCTAAACAAGAAGTTAGTTTGAGTTTTGTTTTTTGTGTCACTTTTATCCTTAGAATTTTTTATTAGTCGATCGGGTTATATTTAGACCGACAAAGTTGATTAGGTCACATCAAGTCAACTCTCACATGGATTAAATTTAAACTCAGGCTAGGCAAGGAGTCGGATTAAAAGGTTTTAATCTTGACACAAGACTTTCCCGTTAGGTCAGGTTTAATAACAATACCAAATAATTTTCTATGGCTTGTATATGTTTTGTTGTGTTCAAAAAAAATTTTCATCTGATTCCTAGTATAGCGCGCGGGTCTGTAAACTAGTATAATTCAAAATGCAACTAATATTTCTCTCTTCTTTTTTTCCCAATCTTGAGTTTGAACCTTTCTTTTATAAAAAAAAAAAAAAAGAATAAAAAGTGTCATGATCACACAAACTATATAACACTATATAATCTAGCTAGTTGCATTTTCACAAATGTAACATAAATTGATGATAACTAGTGATGTGGCGGGGCTAGAGATTTTATGCTGAGAGGGTGGATGAATATGTTAAAATGAGAAGGTTATTCAATATATTCAAGTTCATATTTTGAAACTGTGTTTTTAGGATTTTGTATAAAATAACTAAGCTTCTTTTAAAAAAAAAAACAATTGTTAAACTTAAGGGATTATTTTGAACTTTAGGAGAAAGTAGCCCTCGAGGACTCTTTTGGCTTTTCCTTAGTATTTCTATCTAGCAATCACACAAAATATTCATATCATCAATGTTTCTATTAAATAGTAAGCATTAATGGCTTTATCATCCTAGAATAATTCTCTAATTGTTTTTATATCCCTAATTGAGTTAAATATACATTACGTTTTAAATATATTTTTTTGACTAGATTTTCATGTCAAATTATTAGAATTAGTTACGTGATTTACACATGAGATTTTTTTTATTTGAATTGTAAAGATATTTTAGAAATAAAAAATAATCACGGGCAAATCAAGTAGCTAGTTATAATGATTTGGCTGAAAATTCTTGATAAAAAGATAGATTAAAATTTTAAGATATATTTAAGAATGAAATTAATTTAATTAAAAATATGAGAATAGATTAAAAAATTATTTTATGATATCAAGACAGATTAAGTCATTACTCTAAATAATAAAATAAAAACAACTAAAACAGAAGGAGAAATCACCATAGCTTCTCTTATATTTTTCTATTCACCACTACATTGTAATGATTATTTTTTCTTTCCCATCAAAAAATATATACGGTGGTTTTTGGTGGTCAAAAAAAGACTTTCACCATCTCCTTTTCTATTATAGGCGGAGCGTATTCTCCAAATATGGTTGGTGTATCGCTAGTGATTTTTTTTTCTTCATTTATTTTTCTCTCCTACCCCGGTAAATTTGTATATATAAGGTATTTTGATTTGGTCCTTCTACTTTATATTTCTTTTTTTTTCTTTTTTTATTTGTCAAAGTTTTTATTGCTTTCAATTTTATCCTTCAAATCAAATTTATAATTTTTGTTTTTGCAATTATAATAATGATTTCAATTTGATCCCTTTTCTTTTGATTTCTTATTGTTTTTTCTTGATTTTTTTGTAAAAAATTTTATAGTTTTTAATTCTATCATTCAAATCAAGTTCATGATTTTTATGTTTTCAATAATAATAATAATTTGTAATAATAGTCATGGTAATATGAATAATAATGATGATGCTAATAAAAATAATAATAATTGTAATGTTAGTCATGATGATGATGATGATAAAAATTGTAATGAACATAAAAATATTATTGATGATAACAACAACAATTAAATTAGTAGTAGTAAAACTTAATCTGGATCGCGGATTTGACGGAATATCCTGTGTTGACTTAACTCTAATTAGTGTTTTTACATATTTGTTATAAATAGTTTTTATATCTTTTTTTAATGATTCAATACCTTAACATTGTTTTTTTTTTTTTTGTTCAGTATGTTACTCCATTTAACTCCATGAACTGCATAAAACTTGAAGGCAAATCTGTCATCCCATTATCCTAGCTAGAATTCACTAGCATAAATTACAAAGTCCTCTAACCTTTGCTAATAAAGTTAGATATAAATAATATAATACTCCCATCTTAAACTTCAGGTACTAATCCATTACTTATGAAAAAATAATAGTAATAATAAATCTTCATGTCCTAATCATAGGCTTCCTAACACCTAAACAACAAGAAAAAGCATTATATAGATTATTAAATTTTGGGTGAGAACTGTTTTGGTAGATAGGCACGAGTTAAGCTAAAATTTGCATTATCATTAAAAAAAATTCATCCTTCATGTTCTTAATGAATCAAATAAGTTTTAGTTATAAGAATAGATCATAGGAGGAGGAGTGATAATTAGACAAGACAGAAAACCAAAAAAAGAGATCATGTCTTGCTATGACACTGAATCTGTAGAGCAAATATTCGATACCCAAGAAAAACTGCATCTTCACACTTCCCTATAGGGAATAGGGAAGTATTAAGCAACCATAAGATCAGGGGGGGGGAAGAAGTATTGGAATTCCAGCCATGGATAATTCTGTCAGCCAACCTGTTATACAAGGAAGGCGTATATATATATATATATGGAAGGGAAAGTATCCATGCATTTTTTGTTTGACGTAGACACATAATATTCCAGCATAAAGAGCACTTCTAGGTTCAATTCATGAGCCACATTTTACTCTTTGATGCAATCCAGGTGTGTATCTTGCTGTCGTTTCCCCTAGTGCGTGGTCTTTTTATAATTAATGTATAACCAAGAAATTCATGATTATTTTTTTATTTAAAAGTAAGGAGTTGCATAATTCCTAAATAATATGAAACTTACAAGATTCGTGAATCATGGCCACTTCCAAGTGTTCCACTTCCTAAATCAATTACATCAGACCACACAAAAGAAAGCTCAAGCTTCGATCTTAATTATGCCAAAAACAATGCTCCTTTTATTTTCCTTTTTCCTTTTCCGACCAGCAACACAATTCCCCTTTTGCACTGCTCTGCGCTCATTGATTCTTTACTAATTTACAGACACAAGTACATAAGACACAGTAAAGAACCTGCTGTGTCTACATTAATGCAGGCACTTGTGTATACGTACTCATTGCATGCATGTGTATGCAGGCGACTTAAGTAAGTAAAACCCTAATGCCCAATTCCAATCGAAATGGCCGAAGAAGAGCGGGTACATTCTGTGACGTTGACCCAATTTGTATGTCCATGCTGTTGCCTCAATTACACCATCAAATTAAGTTGCCAGATTATACTTTATTCAATTAAAACACTCGTTGAGGTTTTTTTTTTTTTTTTTTGGAAATCGATGAATATATTAACAGAAACACTCAACCAGCTAGCTGCTGGCTAGTGAAAGAAAGGATAGTTTAAATAATTACAACAAAGCACGAACTCTTCACTCCCTGAGTAGGGGAGATTAATCAACCCCTTGTGGTTGATCTTGATGCAGATGACCATCATCAAGGCAGTGCATTGATACAGTAGTAAATTCTTATAAATCGTGATGCAGAAGCAACAATATTCCATTCACCAACACACAAGACATTACTTTTCCTAGTAATTCCAGCAAAAAAAGTACTCATCGAAAGGACAATCTTTAATTTCAAGCCAACTATTGCATAGTTTCAGAGTCTTATTGGTCAACTTGAAGAAAAATAAAACTCTCCTCGTTTCCTTCTATTGAAATGTAAGCTCCTTGATATATTATCTTAAAAATTCAACGTGAGTGGAGAAAAACCATTGTTAAGCGAGGGAGTTGAAGGATTATAAGACCACGCATCATATCTTTCAATTTGTTCGGTGAGGTATCACATTTCAGTCTCAACCATGGAATATTAAATGCAAATTCTTCAAGCACGAGCTTGTGTTGTGTGTTCCTCTCATCAGATAGCGATATCGCTCCAGACAAGCAAGTGTCCATAGTTTCATGCTAAATTAAAAAGGTTTTCTATCCAATCTTGGCCTTTATTAATTATTGAAGGACAAATGCTCGATCTTCTCAGAAGTTCAAATACTTCAGACACTTTTGAGAATTGCAAGACAAAAGCAGGCAGAATGAAGGATAATGTTTCAAGACTCCTGATATCAATACTCCATGTTTATCCTGTCGTAACTTTCCATGTCCTATGTAATTTATTTATTTTCGTTTTTTGAACAACGAACAATGTCCTATATAATTCAAAAGGAGAAAAGAAAGAAAGAAAGAAAAGAACTTCCCTAGTACTGGCCACATGCAGCGGGAAGGATGACATGAAATTAAGTCAAGCGACCTCCACATCTGGTGATAAATGTATGCCGTTCTAGGATTTAGTTCATCAGGTCCCATTATTAATTCAAGCTACCGCTGCCGAAAGGAAAAGAAAAGAAAATGCATCAATAAGTAGTCAGTAGACAAATAAAACGTGTTCAAGTTAATGATGCAGACACGTTCTCCTGACAAAATTAGGATCTCCATCATTTTCTGCGCATAAAACCAAAATTAAAAAATAAGGAGCTAGTCAAAAAAGTAATCCAAGGAAAATGTGGAAAGCTAGTAAGATTGAAAGTTGGGAGACTGTGATAACGTAAGCCATCGGATTCATTTGTCCCATGTGGCGGTTGTGAAAGATACATCCACAAGGTTGGCCGTATATGTCCAATTTTTGCCTAATGGTTTTTGATGGGAATGGCGGCTGTCACTAGAGATGGCGATGGAGTATTCCTGGATCAATTTTCTAATATATTCATATTCCACTCAATATCTAGTAAGTAATAAATTTAAATATTTATTCAGATTTAACAGTCTTATTAACAAAAAATTTCATTAGTATTTATACTCACATTTTGTTGATAAGTATTTTATTGACAAGTTCATAGACGGAAGCAGTCCATCAAAAAAACCTTTGTCAGTAATTTATGGTCTATCGGTAATAAATATATTAATGGATTAACAGATGGATAAAGTGCGCTAAAAAAGTTTACCAGCTTCATTCCGTTGGTATTTCCCTCAGGAAGTTTCTCATATAACCGACGGAATATCATATGCAATTCTGTCGGTGTTTTTAATTTTCTGTTGGTATATCAGTTGGTAAATATAACATATCATTGATAGAACATCATTTGTAACTCTGTTGGAGAGTTAACAATAATAGTGATATTTGCAATAATTATTTTCCAACTTTATGAAATATATCGATGGAAGTATTCTGTCAGTAACCCCGTCAGTAATAATTTAAAATATTTTAAAAATATATATATTTTGAACAAGAGTATAAAATAATTAAAAAAAATCAAATATATAAAATTACAATAAATGTAAAACAAAGACGACCCTGAAAAAGGAGGAATAAATCTGAAACAAGGGCTACACTAGAGGACCATGGGGCAAATAAAAAGGAGCATATGTATCACCCATGTGTGATCTCATCTCCATTACCACTCTGCGAAATTCTTCATAATCCGTAATGATTCGTTCATATTTTTCATTGAGAATGGGTTATTCGATCCTATACTTGTTGGTCTAACATCGCCTTGAACTCGGGAGTTTGAGTGCTCAAAATCGATTGCGAGCATCCAACAATCGAAAGGCCGTCAACAAGTTCTCGATTGTAGTATTAGAAAATCCATACACCCGATTTCTATCGGGCCCACCGGACGATCTTGCCTCCAACCATAAATCTGAATTAAGATCTGATGTGTCAAAGGATTGTCCTCATATCTCTCCTTCAAGCGGTTGTTATATGTATGCTGGAAAGAAAAAATAAATTTATCAAATTCAAGGAAATTATAACTTATTAAAAAAAATAGTTGAAAAACAACATACCATAAAGTGCTGAGTTTGGCTATACACGAACTGTTGAACCCTTTTTTGGCCGTCATCACTCCACACATGTTTCAACAAAAAGTTCCATCAGACTTGGCTTGCGTTCAAGAACCGTAGCTTGTAAGATAAAAATGTTATCGGTTAAATATATTTATAAAAAATAAAAAATGGAAGTAATAAAAATATCTTATTATCCGCTTCACATGCAAAATGAACGGAACTGAGCCACTAGTGTACATGGTAACGGAACCGTGAACACGCCGGTGCCAATTCTCCATACCGGATTATGACCGTCGAGTGAAATGCGTGGATGTCACATGTTGAATGTAGTTCACCCATACAGCCTCCAAGAAGTATGGCGATCTGAAATCCTTCCAAACCACCGTGTCATTCCAGATTGAAAGATCTTTTTCTCTCGCATATTTTTTTTCTTGTGTCTCGTACCAAAAAATCACGCAACCTATAAGTCAAAGCACCGGATGACCACAACTGCTTCAACTCATCAATCAATGATCGAAGACAAACATCTATATTTGACCCAAATTATTAGGACCGAGTATGATCATAGATAAAAACATAAACTTCAGTCTCATACACATCCCTAGTGGCAAGTTGTAAACCGTAAGTATCACCGGTCAACAAGAATAAAGAGCAACAAATGACCCGAATGGATTGAATCCGTTTATATATAACCTAGAATGCACTTTCCTTCATTCCACTGAAAAATGAGGATGCACATTATTAAAGTGTTTTCAGGCTTTACCATCATAATGGTGCATCATCACTCCATCCACTGCATCATGTGATTAGTGTCATGTTATGTGCTTAACAGTTTTTAGTGACATGAATAACCTCTACAGACTAGATGTAATTGAGAAGTATCTAAGTTTTATGTGTGCGACAAAAGTCCTTCTCTTGCCAGTTCTAGGTTTATAATGAGAATGTCCATATGTTCTGCACTTGATTGACTCCACATTTCAAGGTAGTATAGCATGCAGAAATTTGGATACATGTTAATTTTCTGGTATCCTAGATCGAGAGGTTTCATCATGAACTTAACAATATAGAAGTTATTTTTCAGTCTGCTCCCTTCAGGTAGATTTGCTTACTTAATGTAAAGAATCCTCAATAAAATTTGAATTAGAACACAGATGCTGACAAACCAAGTGTTGTGGTGGTCGGATTTGTTATGAAAGGTTGAATTATGTTGAGATTGAGGGGGGTGTTTGTTGTAGAAAAAATGCATAAGAAAGAAGAAGAAATGGGAAAGAGGAAAATGAGGATCGATCGTCAGGTCATAAATTAAATATTATCAATAGATTTACCGATAGAATTATTCCATCAAGCATTCTGTTCGTAAAAAATACCACGTCAACATATGATTTGTTTTTTTTAATACCACTGTAATATCGTCTGTAATTCTATCAGTAGATACTAAGAAATTATTTTTATAGATGAACTTTATTGTCGGGTTTATTCTATCGGTAAAGCCATCGGTAAAACTTACATGTTATTGTACTTTTCTGACTTTTTCTATTTCTACTTTTCTCACTGCAATTTCCTTGGTATATAACGATGAATGTAAATTCTATCAGTAAAATTCACCGTAATATACAAACGAAAAAATTTTATCAGTAATTCTGTTTGTATTCGATAAATTTCTGATAGTTAATATATATATATATATATATATATATATATATATATATTCACTATCAGAATATATTAGGTTTATAATCAAGTTTGATAATTCTCATGCTATATTCATTACTCATTTACCTAATATATTGGGATAGAAATTCCCATCCCTAACAAAGCGACAGAAGTGTACCTATAATATGCCATTGTCAGCCATACTTTTGACCTGGAAAGAGATAACAAGAAAAATTAGTGAGATGTTCACAGTTTGTCCATGTTAAGGAAACAAAATTGAACACACTTTCAAAAAGTAGCATTTATTGACTCAAAGGTCCCAGATTCCACTCCTTTAAAGATAGGTTAGTCCTAAAGCACTCACTCTGATCCCCGACCAGTTCAGCTTGAATTGGAAGCCTAATAGAAAAGGCCGGTTGGAGGAATACGACTCCAACTTTTAAGAGAGATAACCCTGCTGTCAAACTTAAATAAGTGGAGCTTTTGGCACATCAGCTGCAGAGTCGAGAATATATCTGTATTCTGCAAAATCAATGAAAGAAACGACCGATGAGAATGATTGAAGAGGGAACGAATTGCACGAGAGCATGACGATATACAGACCACCCCTCTAATACAAGACTGGGTCATGATTTTTTTTTCCTAAGAAATGGCAGAAAAATCTTGAGCCAGAATATTCAAATCAAGAATCCATGTAATACCGCTCCTATTTTCTCCCAAACATTTCTAGACTCTACAATAACCCAAAAAAAAAAAAAAAAAAGCATAACAGAATGAATTACCAAAATAGCCTCTAAAGTCGACTAGTGAAATTATAATCGGACTGTATATACTAATAGTAAACAATTTTATACATCTCAGCTTCCCTTTTATATCTAACAAGGAAACGCATACTCCCTGTATGTCTTCCCTTATGCAATAGCTAAATTAAAACAATAGCACAAAATGTTGAAGAAAAAGTTTAAGAAATGTAAACAGTAGCATAACCTCTAAAAATGTTATACAACGGCTGCTGATCAACATGACTGTCAAACTTATTAGCCGGTGCATTAAAGTATATCTCTTCTAGGCATAATTAATCCATATACGTATCAATAATGTGATCCAATGTCCCAAACACTATAATTGCTGCAAAACAACATGACTCCCTGCATACAAAATGCAAACTAAAACCCTTTTTACATATACTTGAATTATGAATTGCAAGAGAAGGTTCGTCACAAGAAACTCTGAAAAAACAATCAAGATTTCCCCAGCTATAGCACTATCAGAATCCCACCTGCCCCGCCCCCAACAAACACAAATAAATAAATAAATAAAACACAATGCAAGCCTCCTCGGTGCCTGAGTTGTTTAAACCTAAGCTTTCTCTGGTAGCTAAATAAAGTAAATAACACCGACCAATGTCCTCTAAAACCCATTGCTGAATAGCATAAGCTTGTGTGTATCTCAATGTCTACATCAATTTTATTTAGCATGGCCAATTGCAATCCCCTGGCTCCACTGTCCAAAATACTTACAAGTAGTTGGATTTATGGAAATACCTCGTATAAAGATGAATGCACCCAAAATTCATTTGTCCAAAACCCCGACTGATGAAAATAGCATGCAGAGAACACATTCACATGCAGGAACAGAATGCATGTAAGATGCAATGAAAGGGATAAAGGTGTCGAACTCATGAAAGCTTTTTCAAAACCCATTTTGGCAGATGACAACTAAAATAGAGATCACCAACTCATAAACAGGACAGGAAAAGCAAAACAATAAAAATGGATGAGTGACCAAAAACCAAATGGTTAGGCTAAGACTGAGAAAGATCATAAGGTTTCCATGGGAATTGTAAGCAACATGCATTGACTTAAAAGTGCAAATTATTTATTCTGGGTGCCTCTGTCTTCGTAAAGCAAACAACTTGGAAACAAGTTGGCTTAATATATAGCATTCAATCATATTTGACATGCTAGTTATGCTATGAGAGAGCAAACAAAAAGATTTCTAAACAAAAAATTACCCCCCTAACATCTGCATTTTATTTTGAGAGAAAAGTTGAAATGGATTAATGGAAAACATTGTTAACCTAAATGTCACCCATCTCTCATTCATTAGGAAGACCCCTAATAATAACAATGATAATATATAGAATAGTTATGAGGTTCACAAAAAACCCCATATTACTTTTGAATTTTATTTTTGCAAGGATAAATCAAATGTCGCTGAAGGATAGATTGATTACTTCAATGGACTATAGTTATTTTTATCAAAATCAAAGTGATGGACATAATCTGATAGATGCTACCAGAAAAATAACATATATCTCATCATACAGGCACTATTAGAAGACTACCCCTAATTTGACTCAGTTTTCAAAGATCTGGGATTAACACAAGAGTTTAAGACATAATAAATTGATAGTAAAAATTATAAAACTCTGCCTTAAGAGAGAAGCAAGTTCCATCAGAACTGGAGTCTATATATACACTCAAAATTAGGATAGGATGTCAAGAAATTGAAGTTAAAAATCATGTTTGAAGTTAAAAATCATCACTTATCAAGTAAAACAAGGAGGATGTATTTTTCGTTATTTTCCATGTTTAGCTACAGCTAGCTAGACATCTTCCCATATTCTGTTGAAAGTCAAATTAACTAGGAGCAAAATTCACTGAATACAAATTAGTTTTTAAAGTGACTATCAACCAAACACCCCCTGCTCTCCTCAGCTCGCCTCCAAAAAATTAAAAGAAGGGGGTAGAAACTTCAAAATGCATGTAAATGAAACATTTAAAATAAAAAATGGAAGCGCAGATACCTGATGATCTGATCCTCGGAAATAACTTGCAGACACATTTTAGAAAAATGTCAGCATGAAATCGAAGCATAATGAAAGCCATGATTGACAGACAACTACAGCATACACTTAACAATCTGGTTCTCATTTCCAAAGTTTTGACAGTCTCCAAAACTTGAAGTGAGGTCCCAAATGTAATTCTTCAAAACATAATTGCCAGAATAATAACTACTACACAAATACATCATTCTCAAACGCAAGGAATTTGACTTTGGAGTGACACAATAGAGCACCCTAAAATAGATGTATAAAAATCATCAAACAGAGGCTCCTAGTCCAAAGTTTCTACCATGAAAAACATTTATAGGAAATATGAACAACTGATCCTATCTAATGTATACACTTAGCACTTACTTGAAAAAAATCTATATATGTATATGTATCAGCAGAACTAAAAGTTATACCTGTTCCACTGTTCAGATGGGGTTCTCATCCATTTGTGTCATAAAAACCATTATCAGAGTTGGTCCACTACATATGTTACAGAACTATGGAACCCAGATCATCACTTTTGTAAAAATAAAAAATCAGAAATTATCAGGGGAGGAAAACATGAAAACTAGAGACTGGATGAAAGAAGAACGACAAATTCAAAAGCTTTGAAGTAAGATTTTAGAAGGGGGAAAAGGGCTGGTACCTTGACTATCCCATGATCCATGCACACAGAGATTGAAGGACCCCCAATTGTAAAACAGGCTCTCGAGACTATATCTCATTACGATGAAACAAAAAGAGCAATAACAGAAAAGGATGCACATCATAGGTTATCGGACGAGGAAGTCCCATCAGAAGGCATCGCTAAGTATTGCTCCCATGCATCTGATCTCACCATCCTCCTCTCTCTCTTTCTATCCGTGGACAAATGCATCTCTATTTGAGATATCAAGAAAATGTGCCAGAGCAGCAGGACCTATCATCTACTTCAACAAAATAATATTATAACAACAATGATATTATTGATTTGCACCTGAAACCTAAAATCACATCTATTCAATAATTATCAACTTTCTATGTTCAAGTGACCATTGAATGGATTGGGCAGGTTATCTATCACCCATGGAGATTCTTTGACAATGGTGTCCTTCTATTTATCTTACAAAATAGATAATTGGATGCCCAAGCGTACACTAAGGCAAAGCAAATATATAAGACAAAATTAATTGTCTTCTCAGATACCTTTAGAATTCAACAAGCAGATCTAATCAAGAATCAATAAGAAGAGATTTATTGAATCATCTTGAATTTATTAATTACAGATAAATTGAACATTACTAGTTAGCTCTGGCACAAACATGTACAAAGCCTCACGACTCTAATCAGCACCTGAGTCAATTACAGGCTAAAATGAGATTAAATGGTCGAAATGCAGGAAAGGTGTTTACTCAAAATGAACAACCAATTTATAAAACAAAATTGCTGACACCACTCCTTAAACTACCAATTTTGGTTCTTCCACCACATGACCTTGAGGTGTAGTAAACTTCAAGCTTCTAGCAACTTCAAAAAAGTGTGCAACAGCTTCTTCTGGTGTACCAACAAGAACACCATGCCCAAGATTAAGAATATGTCCCCTCGGCCCAGCACATCTCACAACTCTGAAAAGGGTAAAACAAATAAATGAAATCCAATTGATAATTTTGAAACTCATCTTTAGTTTTAGTTAAGCACAACAAAATGCAAGATCCATGAGCCAATGCAGTTTATGAACAGAAAATGGTAGTCCTATTTTATCCAATGTTTTCTCTTACATCATATACCAATCTGAGCTATATGATCATGGTGCCTGGACAGATATCTCAAGCATGGTTTGGAAGTAATAGAACACCTTATTCTTGAGTAAGCAATCATCGATTGCACTGTTCCTGACACACTTGCATGCAACCAATTTGTAAAGAAGCTAATTCAAGTAATCCATAATTACAAATCCAATTAAATGTCAGTAAGTATATTAATAGAGGATAACTTTCTATAAATTGAATTCAAGGAACAACAAATTCACTCAAGACAAGTTTCCATGAACTGAAAGCCAAGACTCAATCTAAAGTAATTGGGTAGTCGTGAAGGTTCAATCAATATGATGTTAGGCTACAGCCAACAAGCAAGCATGTCTTGGCTCATGAATATTGAAACTCCAAGTATGGGCGCAACGGTAAAGTATGAATTGGAGAGAATGAGTATCAGATATTTTCTTAATTCATCTCACAAACCTTTGAATTTCATCAGTCAATGCTGGAAGTGGTGAAAATAAGTAAGCAGGGTCCACATTTCCTTGTACACTGATCCCACTCCCCAAACGCTTCCTTCCATCTGCCAAATCCACAGTCCAGTCCAGCCCAATCACATCGACTCCAGTTCCCTTCATACGCTCTAGAAGGCCACCATTTCCATTGATGTAAAGAACCAATGGCGTTTCAGGGCATTTATTCCTGACTGTACTGACTATCTGCAATTTCAGAAAGGCTAAATAGTCAAAAGACTCAAAACAACACAGAAGACATTTCTATATATGCATAAAGCATATAACTATAAATATATAACATGTATAGCAGTTTTTATGTCAAAACCAAAAGGACAAGGCAGTACTGAAATAATTTTGAGATTGCTGCACTATATTTTGTCAATTTAGAAGCCAAGTTGTCCTATATAGTGTTAATGTATGGGGTAAAACAGACTGTGATTCATAACTAGTTAGGATAAAGGTAAAAGATAATCTCAACCAAATTAATAGAATCAGATCCAACTGACCTCTTCAATATATGGCTTTGACCAACGATCCCACATGTCAGGAGGTAGCTGTCCACCCCACGAGTCAAATATTTGTATGCAATGAGCCCCAGACTCAACTTGAAAAACAATGTAGTCAGATATCGCCTTTGTCAGATGTGAGAGGAGAGCCCTTAACACTTGTGGTGCTGTATGGCACATGCTCTTTATGTTTGTATATGTACGAGTTGTACCCCCTTCCACTATATAGGTAGCTATTGTCCAAGGTGCTCCTACAAAACCCAAAACTGCAGCACGCCCCTCAACCTGCATAAGACATTAAGATATTGATTCAGAAAAGCAAGTTGATACAATCTATTTTGCCCCAGAAGTATAACAACAACAACAACAACAACAACACTGATCTGAGATTTTTGACCTGATACATAGATATTTAAAAGGAAGGAATTACCTCATTGCGCAATATCCTAAGCGAGTCTCCCACAAACTGAAGTTTCTCTAATTCAATCGGATGCAAAGCCTTCAAACCTTCTTCAGAACGAATTGGAGATTGAATAACAGGGCCCCTCACTTCTTCTATGTCAAACGGCACACCAAATGCAGGTAGAGGTGTAAGTATGTCGGAGAAAATAATAACACCATCAGGATGAAAAGCTTCCCAAGGCTGCAAAGAAATTTCCACAATGAGATCTGTCGTCTCTGACCTCTCTCTAAAGGATGGATATTTCTCTGCAAGCTTTCTGTAAACAGCCATATACCTTCCTGCTTGACGCATCATCCATGCCGGAGGCCTACTTACTGGTTCTCCTTTCGCAGCCTTTACCAACAATGGATCTGATATGAATCAAATGACAACGTTATTAAAAGAAATGATAATAAAATTTTAGGTCAGGAATAAAAATGGAGCACTTAATTATAACAATTTTTTGTTAACAATTTCTCATTATAGTTTAAGCATTTTCTATAATTATCACTACACGAGGCTTAAATTTTAGTAATAAATTCCACATTGGAAACGCATTGATTTTAAGTACTTCAGATTTTGCTTCAACTATCCTAACCAAAATTGTTGATGAACTGGATTCCCGCTAAAAAAAAAATCAAGATTCAACAAAAGGAGTTGATTTGAGTAAACTCGCAGTGTATTTAAGAGCTTGAAAATTGCAAAGAGAAATGATACAGTCAAATACCAGAAGAAGAGGAGGAGGATGAGCAGGCGATGTGGAATCTTCGGGGAGAAGATTTATATTTTGTAGAGTGATTAAACCCTAGCTGTACGGGCACGATTGAAGAGGCTCTCCATGTTAAGCAACTGCACGCACTGCAGCAATTTACAAAATCAGCTGATGAATTGGAGAGAGCTTAAGAAGTAGAATACTTTGAAATTCAAACTTAAGAAGTAGTAATAATAATAATAATAAAGGAATGAAGAAGATAACACCTTTTACCTGCTAAGAGAAGCAGAGTTCATTATTTCGTTTGTGAACGAAGAGGAGAGTTCCGTTATCTGTCTTTCCTTTCCTTTTTCTTTTTATTTTTTCTTCTCCTCAAGTTTTCTTCTATCAGTGAGACGGGGTGGAAGGAGTGGTTTTGACTTTTGACGATTGATTTGTTTTCAGTCAGCTCAATCAATGGCTGTGATCTTGCCATGTCCGTTGAATGATTAGAGTAAAACTGGCCCCTTTGTATATATAGGGTCCAGGTCCAACATCAACATGTTATTAGCTAATTATTAATCTTAATTTTAAAATTAAGTTATGATAATAACGTTGTTAGATGCATCGTGGAAGGGGTCTCTGATAGTGTGTTTAAAATACTGTTTGTTTAGAATTTAATTAAAAAATATATTTTTTATGTTTTTCAGTAATTTAAAAAAAATAAAATAAAATAAAATAATATATATATTATCTTAAGCCTTTTACTCCCACACACACAATCTCCCCGATGTGAAAAGGCTGCCCAACAATGGTGGGCTTTAACGTGAAGCCCATGAAGCACGAGCCTTCAATGCTTTCTAGGCTTCTAGCTACGTGCTTTGCTTCGTACAAGTTCTAGAGCAATGTTTCCTTCCAGTGAAATTTATCTAATTGTGTAAAGCAGTTGCCTAAAATAGCAACATAAAATATTTGAGGGCCAAGTTTATTGCAATTCGAAACTCAAGTGGCAAAATTACTTTTAGAAAAATTCGCGTTCGTCATGCGTTTCGAGAAGATGATTGCTGTGCAAAATGATTTACCAATACTTTAGAAGATCTTGTTTCTTTGTTATTAGCTGATATGAATGGGGTAGCTCTACCTCCGAGATTAGTTGTTTGTTTATTACCAAAAATAAATGAAAAATTAGATGCACTTGAAAAGTAATTTGTAGAGACTAATGAAAAATAAAAGTAACGATTATTTTTTAAATTTTTTTTATTTAAAAATATATTAGCTAAAGTAGATGGTATAACTCTACCTCCTAGAATAGTTCTTTGTTTATTACCAAAAAAAAATTGCAAAATTACAGATATGTGTGAAGTTTTTTGCAAAGACTAATGAAGATTATTGCTTTTAAATTATTTTTTTCTTTGCAAATTAATTTTTACTTTGCAGAGATTAATGAAGAATAAAAATCAACAACAACTGTAAGCAAAGTTTAAACCACTCACCAGCCACCATCAACAAATTGAACTGGAACCTAGAAGTGGAGCCATTAACGAAACAGCTTCACTCCACATCGCCTCCCCCCTGAAGCTCAACAATGACACGAGGCAGCTCCCAAACACAGAGAAGCTACACAAACAACCAAGTCGAACTCACAAGAGAAGAGTGAAAACACATTACTCCAATCAATACTGGATTGGCTCTTCATGTATGGTGTATTTCCCTTCTCTTTTGTAATTCTTTGTAATTGTAATTATAATGTAATTGTATTTGTAGTTTTCAAGATCATTTTCCATTGAAAACTTGTGCAAAATACCTAGCTAATTCCATGCGTCTAACTAAAAAAATCATTTATTTTTCCAACTTTTTTATCATATTCATTCCCGAACCACTCACATATAAAGCACATTTTACCAAGATAAATGTATTTATATGCAAACCCAGAGCAACTCAATTTTAACATCAATCCAATCACCATTCATGTTTTTTTTCTTTTTATTATCAATGAATAAATCTCTTTACTTGCACAACTTAGATGAAAGGAGAAGAAGGCCCCCCATCAGTGAGATACCACATTGAAATTATTCTTTTAAACTCTAGAGTTTACATGGAGTGATGATACCTAGTAACACTCGAAATTTTTGTCATGAGTTTTCCAAATTAATCCACGAGGACTCGAGATATCAAGCCCGTATATGAAAAATTGAGCATAACAGTTTTATATGCATGAATTTGGCATTGTAATTAGAGAATATTATTATCCATAAGAGAAAAGGAAAGAACAGAAAAAACTTTCCATGGCCATTTATCATCTGTACATAGCTTGTATACAGTTTTAATGAAGTTTCTTTATAAATCGTTTTCCTAACAAAAACTAGGTGCTTCCTGCCTGCTCTCGGACTTGTTTTCACACGCTTCTTACAGGGCCATAAAAAATTCACTAGCCAGGAGAAATTTCTTCTCAGAGGTCTGACATTTCTACTTTTTTTTCTTCTGGCAAAACTTGTAATTAGTTAATTATGTACATATATTCTGAAGAAAATAGAAGGATGCAGAAGAAATTATCTCAGTTATCATACAGCAAATAAAAGGGTACAAAGCTGAAGAAAGAAAATGATTTACAGATTCAGTTAAGAGAACGGTTTAAAACTGACAATTGACCTGAGTCTCCGTTCAATAAGAACACTTCTAGAGGAACATATGGAGAGTCCAATGATGATCCAAACCTGTATGTTGGTTGCAGTAATTTACTACCCTTGGCACATTGAATTGTTAGCAGACGTGGTCCAGTTCTCATCTGCCAGACCTGCATACAGTGATTGGCCAATGAGAATAACTTCAATCAAGTCCATATCTCAAGTACCACGTAACTTGCAATTTCCAGACCAAGTACAATGTCAAGGCAAAATGTAGTTTTTGTACACATTATAATCTAGGAAGTGAAAGGCTAAATTCCAGCCAGAATGAACAATCAAGTAAACTAGAAGCATTGGACTTCTAAACATATAATACACACTGCAACAACACCTCCAAACCCTGATATGGGGTCACATATCCATGGAAGATGAATTTCTTCAGTTCAAATCAGACCTTGCAGTGATGAATGGAAGAATATCAGCCAAAGTTGTAGATAATGGAAGCATCTTCTGATAAATTTTATTTAGTCACAGCTTGCATGCTATGTTAGATGGATCCATAAAAAGCATTTGCTTGACTAAACAAACATAGAGGCCAATAAAGAAATTCTTTGAGAAAATCAATAGCAAGGTCAAGCAGTCTCCCATATCAAATACAGGAAAACAAGACTATTGTCCTCTCCATTAGCTGCATGACTCAGCCGCCAACTGATCAGCTGAATTTGAAATGTAATGCACATTTGACAGGTAATTATCATGGCAATATAAATGATCTCACGAGGTAGAATTGGAATTAGTGCTCCCATTTCCACCTTGCCAACAAACAGGAAGAGATTTTCCAGCACCCAAAAATCTAAAATTTAATCAAATCTAGTCACCTCTTTCAATTCTCTTTTCCAGCCTTTCTATCAAATTTATGAGCAAGCTAACCATGTTTCATCTGATCACTTCTTTTCAATCCCTTAAAGTGCAAATGCACATTGGTCATTTAACAATTGTGTCTGTATATCTCAGTCAGGAAACAAGGACTATAAACCATCACATTGCTTTTTCTAGTTATAGCTTAAGCCAATAAACCAGATGTAGCACCAAGAAGAGAGAAAAAAACCTTTTACATTTATAATTTATCAAGAACACTATACTATGATGAGAAAAAAATTTAAAGTACTAAAATTAAGGAAACCTACACTCATCCACCAAGTAGGATGAACACGAAAAAAGGAATACCTCAATGATCCCTTTCCGAGGTGCATGAATTGCTAGACAGAGGCAATAATCACTCTTTGATGGTTCATGGTGAGAGGAACTTGCCCCCGCACTGTTCATGCTAACTAGCATCTCCATAAACAGACAGTTAGCATCACGATATCCCTGAGAAGAGAACGAAGTCCAGTGTTAGACTGGAGAGATGTTGCCCTTTTAATATATTAAAATTTATGTATGCTGAGAGTAAACCTTCCATAGTCGCACAACCACCAGTGCCTGAGTGTCCAATAACAATATACGACCAAGTGAATCTGTAATCGCAGCCAATGTTCCACTAGGTGATAATGTGAGCTTCTCACCTTTCCTTGGGTGATCCTTCAGACATGTTAAGGGAGAAGCTGTCACAAAATTATGGAGCAAATAATTTAATTCATCAAAAAACAAAAAAGAAAACAGAAAGCCATTTAAGAAGATTTTTTTTTATCAAAGCATGCAAAGATGGTCTTTCTTTATTAAAAAACAAAAATGCTAGTTGACAATTACATGACCATATTTCATTTAACTCCCATCCACTTAAGCCTTGATCCCAAACTAGAATAAGAGGTCAGTCAAAACGACCTGCTTTCTTTATTCAGTTGTGCTATCAGCAAAACAAAGTGAAGAATAGTTTTTGTAGGAAATAAAAGATTATAAGCAAGAAAAGCATTGGCATTTTATGCATATTGGAAGGTGGAGAAGTGTGACCGAATAACATAATACGAATGACAATAACTTTTTTCATCTAATCACGCATGCTTTGTTAGAAGAGCTTGACACTACATCATCATAATTCATCAAGGGAAAAGCATCTTCCTTTAATGTTAGAGCTACTCAAAAAGGTAAAGCAGGATGTTGAAAGATATAATTTACAAATGTTTTCTACTTATAAATACCTTGAGTGAACATCATGTCAAAGCTAAAACGCAACTAAAACAGAATCAACTTGCATTACCTTTAGCAAATGATTGAGGCTTTACTTCCGGCTTTTTGGTTGGCGTTCGTTCACTTCGCCATATCATTTTAGAAACAGAAGATATAGTTGAGAATGCTGCGGGCATAACTTTTGACAAAATAGCTCCCACCAAAGACCTGCTTCTGTCTTCTGAAAGCCTTTAGCAGGTAGAAATTAAATTTGGTCATCATACAATTGCAAAGAAAATCGATCTGAAAATTGGAAGTAACAAATCAACAGGACAGTGAGGTGCAAAACACAGCACAAACCTATAAGCTGAAATCACAGCATCCTCTCCAATTGTGACTGCACGATAGTAACGTTGACTTGACTGTCCAACAATAAAAGCAGCTGAATTCAAATACCAGAAGTAATTGATAAATCACCAGTAACATTACATTGTAATGTAAAACTAAAAGGAAGAAGAACTGACCACAAGACCCGAAAAAGAAGAGCAATATGTTCCATAAACAAATCTTAGAAGCCCACATGATCATAACACAACATTCAAAGCCACTAATAAAGAAGAGATCTTGGATCCAATCCTAAGGCATAAACTCAACCAATGGGAATGGCTACTCAAGAAAATACCAATAAGTTCATCAGTATAAGAAACCCATGTGAACACCTGAATTTCCATTAGCGGAGGAGGCATTATTCCAGTGATAGCTGCATCAGCACACAACCCAAATTTATCAACACTCCACAACTGATGAGGCAATCTCTTAAAACCATTTCCTAGCTCCTCGTAATCTCTCCTTTTCGACTTTTCATCCCAGAAATGCGAATTCGTTTCTTGAAACCACTCTTGCAATATATTCTACATTAGAAACAATACAAAATTTACCAAAATAATAAAACACCACCACCCTCATACCTAACTAATTGCAAGATTAACAACATCAAAATAAAAACAATGCCAACACTAATACCCGAATATCAGCGCCATCGAAACGCGCAATGACGCCAGGAATAACAACCGAAACCTCCTCACTGGACCCCTCATGACTACTCATCATATCTTTCTTAGTTCCACGGACTCTTAATTTCAATATACGCCCAGGATACACCAACTGTTAAAATTAAATAAATTTATCATCAAAACGATCAAACAGAATTTAAGAGAGAAGATGGATTAGCTATTTGGACAGACCTGTCTATGAATTAAAAGACCATCCAATGAATAAACCATGAAATACCCACGTGAAGTGCCAACTGCGATCACTTTAATCTCATCAAACACTAGCCATTCTAGAGCGGAAATGATTTCCGATTCGATTGGGGACAGCTCGGGTCGGATCTTGCTACGGGGCCCATCGTCCCACCCGGTGATTAAAATTAAAGACCGATTTGCAAGAGCGAGAGAGTGAGTGTCTAGAGCGCATAGAAGGTTCGGGTTTTCAACGAGCCATCCTTCCTTGCCTGCACCGAGGTCGGATAGCTCCTCGCCGGCTATGCAGCCGAGCTCCGTCGTGTGACTTCGCTTGGACGTCATGTCATTCGACTTTTTGGAGTGGTGATGTGTTGCTGGGTTGGATTGCTTGCAATCTTTGGAAAGAAGGGAAGAAGAACGAGAAATGATGCGAAGGATAAAGTGTATTTGGATAGTATAGTTTTAGCAGTTTTTCATTTGGGTCCTTATTTCAGGATCCCCCCACGAGGTGGTGAATGTTTTGCTTAGAATTACAAGACTACGGTGAAAAAAAATAAAAATAATAATCATCGTAAATAACATGTTAGTGTGTGGTCGAATTAAAAAAAAAATTCTAGATAATGTGGTTAAAAATCTTATTGCATTATTTCAAGAAAATGACAAAAGAGAGATGTGCATATATATATATATATATATATATATATATATATATATATATATATATATATATATATATAAAACAAAACAGTGATTAGTAAATACAGATATGAGTTATGTTATAGGTTAAATAAAAAAAAATCTTTAACATAATAAAAACTATATTGTTCTTAGAAAATTATATGGTATTGTTATTAAACTTGATGTGGCAAGTTAGCCTTGAAACCTTTTAATTTGACTCCTTATTTAGTCTTTGTTTAAAATTAAATTGTATAGATATTAACTCAGTATGACTTGATCGATTTTTTATGCTCACAAATAACTTAATCAATCAGTAAAAAAATTCTAATGAATAAATTGAGAAAAAAATAAAATTGCCAAGAAAAAACTATTTTGACTCGACTTCTTACTTAACCCGAGTTATAAATTAAATCATTTAGGAATTATTTTAACATGGAATATCATGTTCATCCCTCACAAGATTCATCCTTACTTGCAAGCAGGCATGCAAATTAATTAACCATATGCTAATAGATTCATAGAGAATAGCTACACAGTGAAGTCATCTTCCTATTTCTTATCACCTCAAGTAACATGAACCAACGACAAGTACCAAAGAAATCACCTCTGAAGAACTAGCAATGCCCACTTTGAGCCATTAGAGACCAAAATAACAAGAATCCATCATCAAACGAGCAAAATAATAAAAATATTAATAGCAAAACCAATCCAGAAAAGAAAAACCATGGCTTAAACCCGGCTTTCTAATAGTTTTAGCTTATTGTTCAAAACTCAAATAGGATCCGAGGAAATAAAGTTCATCATCCTTAATTAGCTAAGTGGGCAAAAAATAGAATAATTTTGGGTTTTCCCAAAAAATTGTCCTTTTATTTTGAAAATGAAAAAAAAACACAAGTAACTTGGCAAAAAAAAATTGAGAAGGGTTTGAGATTCATGGAGGAATCAAACTGAGATTTTGAACAAAAATCAGAACCAATTATACCCAAGATTAAAAGACAATGCAGATTCAAGGTTAAATTAAAGGATTTTTTGACAGATTTCAATAAAAATTAAATTTAAGGACTTCATTAGACTTTTAATAGGCTAATTCGATTTAATCATGGGCTAAATTAAAAGTTTAATTAAATTTAAGAATTGATTTGGGTCAAATTAAATGAATTATTTAAGTGCAAGGACTTAATTAGACTTTTAATGGGTCAAATTAATTTTATTGGGGATTTGATTGGTGAAAATTAAGTTTGAAAGCTTGATTTGGGCTTTATTAGAAATAATAGAATTTTAGTGCACCAAATTTAATTTTTTTAAAACTCAATTGGGTGACATCAGGGACAAATTTTCAAGAAAATCATAGTTTGAGGGTCAATTAAGTACCAAATTGAAGAAATTCAAAACCAAGGATCTTTTTTCAAAAGGTGTGCTAATTCAAGGACCTAATTCAATTGAAAATAGGGGTGAAATTAAAAAAATTAGAATGAAATTCAATTAGGGATGAAATTAAAAATATACAAGACTAAGGACCAAGTTGAAAAACTCGCTGAAATTAGGGGATGTTTTTGAAACTTGATAGGGGCGAAATTGAATTAATTCTTAAAATCAAAATTCAATCAAGGCCATAATTGAACAACTTGTAAGATTAAGGGCTGAAATTAAAAGAGAAAGTTTAAAACATAAATTAACCCTAAACATTAAAACGACATCGTTTCATTTAAATGAAACAATGCGTTTTTGTGTTGTTTTGACCAAAACAACAAGTTTTTGGATTAAAACTATGTCGTTTTGGTCAACAAAAATATAAAAAAAAAAATAGCGTCAGACAACATGTCATCTGGCATTATTTGTCATCTTCTTCAAAGGACCCATGAACAACTACCCGTGAAGCTACTTATCATAGTCATTTAATGTCTTGTTTCTCCCCCAAACAAGACAAAAGGCACACTATCTTCATGACCTCACATTGTACTACACCCTTAACCCTTTTCCCATCGGTTTGCCACCCATAAACCACTGAAAAGCTAACCTAAAGTCATTGATCCGACCAACCTTTACAACCCGGTTTTACAGTCTGTGATGGTGACTTTTGGCCAATGGTTGGGATCCTTTCTGTTTGAATCAAGATTCAAGATTCATGCCAAAGAAACACCCCATACCTCTTTGTCATCCTCTGTAAATATGGGTGAATTTCGTACAATGGGGAGGGAGAAAATTGGGAGAGAAGAGAGGGAAAAAAACATTGTTTTTTTATATGCCCAACCAGCCACCTTTCTCCTCCTTCGGTGACCACTGTAAGCCACCACTAGCACCGACGACACCACCAACAACAACCCAACACCCCCCTAAGGCTAGGTAACATCCTTCTCTTATTTGTCTTCAATGTTTATGTCATAATTTTGTTGAGAAAACCATCTTTCATGCATGAAATAATAGCCTGAACGGGAGATGACATATCATTTGGAAAGAAAGAAAGAAAAACCATAGGATGGACCCCATTCCAGCCCAACCCATCTGGTCCATCTGGTTAGGCTGGGTCTAGCCATATAAAAAAAGAAGTTTATTAGGTTGTTTGTTAGTCCAAAAAATTAGTTTGGGCTAGGTTTGAGCCCAACACGTGTGCATGACATTGACCCTTGGGCCCAATAGACGCGACTCATGTAGTTGGGCTAAGCCTAACCCAAAAGCTAGAGGCGTGTTTGGCTCATGCCAATTTTATAAATGAAATAAGACCTTATTGAGTCCTTAGGCAAACATGCCCTTAGACACTTTTAATGCCTCTGACTTTAGATTAAGGGCGTTTTTGGAAAAAAAAAACCCCAAATCTTTTCCTTTTAGTTTTAATTTGTTTTTATTTATGTGTCTAGCCAAATAGACCTTTAAAAATTTCAAAAACTTCTAACAACATTCAAGGACCATTTTGAAATTATTTGAGGGTCTCTCGTATATTTTAACAATAATTTTTACCTAATATCAGACTGTAAACTTACATTATAAGATATAGACCCGGTATTAAAAATACCTAATTTTAAAAAAAATCAAAACAATTCATTTATTTCAGAAAATATGAAAAATATATTTTTTCAAGAATTTCATTTCATATTGGGTTATAGACTTACACTATAAGACATGAACCCAATATTAAAAATACCTGGTTTTCTCTGAAATTTCAAAAAAAAAATGTTTTGTTTTTGTGTATATGGTCAAATTCTAAAGGTTTGCATGTTTTCCAAAAAAAACAAATCATATTTTTATCATGTTTTAAAAATATAAAACGAATATTGTAACCAGATTATAATTTTCCACAAAATACCAAAAATTCCACAATAATTTAATTATGTAATTGACATTTGGAATATTAGGATTTAGCTGTAGACTTTAATATTTGAGGGTATAAAATTACATTGTAAAGTATACCCTTAGGTATTAAAAATACATGATAGAAAATAAATGTGATGCTAAAATTAGGGCCTTAGAACAATTGGGGTTTAACCTAATGATAGAAACATGACTTAGATTAACAATCAATCAACAATGCAGTTTATCTTAGGCAGGGTGCACTGGGATGATAGGTCTTCCCTTTGCACAATAGTCCCTTTACCTAGACTCTTGCAAGCCAATAGATTTTATAATGACCATAATACTAAGTAGCAACTCCCTCAAATCATAACTTTATGATTAAATCCAAAACTCCTTCAATTCCAGAAAGTGGATCTGCCATTCGATGCCATTTATGTCACGACAAAATATATCAACAAGGAATGGTAAACTAAAACATTATCCATCAAACATAAGGTTCCATCTTTCTTAATCATGAAATAGGTTTATTTTGCCACCAAACAAAAACACATCAAATAGTATAAAATGATAAGCTAAATATTATCTATTAAACATATTAAAGACACTCACTTTCAATTCACTCTCCTCCAAGTACTCTTCATCTTTATCCCTAAATACAATCTTATCTTAGTTCACATCCTATAGGTTCATTCCAAGTATCCTCAGTTATCGCAGACACGTCACATGCCTTTGATTCCCACACATATATGAAATCCACAACTACATGTAGTCAATCTTTCCAACCCCAACATGTAAGAAGCTAATAAATATCCAAAAACACTTATTATTTTTCATCATTATGCTTAATAATGACTTCAATATAATCAGCAACAAGATATACAAAGTAGAATCCAACTCCAACCAAAGACCACTCATACTATAAGAGTTAATAGAAGAGGGAGGAGAGGCTACTATTTTAGAAATCATAGATCACGCAAATTAGATACATGATTGTAAGAGAAAGTATAAACTATAGATTAAAGAGGGAGGGGGAGAAAGGTGGTGGACAAAGGAAATCAATAGTGGTTAAGAGAAAGCTTGAGTGAGGGGATATAGTTGAACTTAGTTTAGGGTTTGAGAAGAATTTTCAATTTATACATGATTTGGTTTTGGGTGATTTGATTTGGCTCAGTTTGGTCAGTTTTAAACTTCTTAAACTAAAAACAAACTTAACCGAAATTTTTTTAAATTTTTTTTTTTTTTCATTTGGGCAGGGTTTTTGTTTTTTGGTTTTCTTATTTCTTGGTTATTCTAAACACCCCTCGTAGCATTACTATCAATAAAAGTCAAACTTATTGATCATAATATTAAAATCTAAGGAAAAAAATAGAAAGTGAAATGATATAGGGTGAAATTTTAGTCATTAACAATCTAATGTCATGAAGATATACAACCACTTTTCAAGAACTTTAAAGTTTTTCTTAAAAAAATTCTGAAGTTTATATTGTAAAAGTTTAAAATTATTAATAGAAGCTAATTGATAAGGTATTTTTTGGTGTGAGATTTCACCATGCATGCTCTCACAATTCATTATGAATTAAAATAATGATTTTTTTTTTTTGCTCTGGTCATCAAATTTTTTTATTTCAACCTTTTATTTTTTATTTTTTTGTGTATTTTTCAATTGAAAATTTCTATCCTTTGCATTTCCTTGGGATATGAAGGTTTTGAAAATATTTTAAAACTTGATTATTGATTGATTTAGGGGGTGTTTGGGTATAATGCTGGTTGCTTTTTAAAGTGTTTTTTACTCAGAAATACATCAAAATAATATTTTTTTAAAAAAAAATTATTTTTAACATCAACACATCAAAACAATCCGAAAACATATAAAAATTTAATTTTAAGCAAAAACAATTGAATTTTGTCCAACCTCTGTTTGAATCGCAATCCCAAAATGGAAGCTTTTAGATATGGTTTAAATTTGTGGTATTAGAACACAATTTAAAAAATATGGACCAAACTAAGAAACAAAAGAAAATTGGGTGCCTAACTCAAATTCACACAAAAGAATTATTTTTAGTCCCTATATTTTGTGTTGACTTTGTTTTAGATCCTTTTAGTTTTGGAATTTTATGTTTTGATACAAGACTTCATTTTGTTCATGTTTTAATCTTTGAGTTTAAGAGATGACAAAAAAATCACTAAAAATGAAAGAGAACATGGTTGGTTAATCATATTCTAGCAATGAAAAAAAAACATTCATCTTTCCAAAATGTTTATTTACTCTTTTGATGTCAATGAGTTATATTTAAGGAAAAAAATTCCACTGAAATATTTATTTACTCTTCATCTTACCAAAACAAAATAGGTCAAGTGCATAACCTCTTTTTGAGCTTTGTCATTTTTTTTCTTCTATTTAATTACAACTCATTTAAATAAATTACTTAATAATTTATTTTGAATATTATTGTATCAAATACCATTTAATTTTTACTTTATTTTCAAATAAGATCATAGTATTCTTTTTTAATATTAGCAAGAACTCTTTTTGCTCAACCTTTTAAATTTTTTTTAACTTTTTCAAAATTTATTCAGTTGCTTCCTTGTGCATGCTGATTTTTATTATCATATGATTAAATAAATAAAGTTATTAAATTTAATAGTGTCTATGAATTGAGCAGCAAATTTAGTGGGTGAACTAGAGTTAACCTGACTCAATCCAAGATGTCATCGTCTTAGTATATATAAAAAAGAGGGCTAGGATTATGTTGTCTTAATTTTATTTTATTGTTTTGTTCTTAAATCACACTGGGTTTTAACTAAGTCATATTTTGACTTGCTAGGTCAATCAAATTATATTAAATCAATTTTCATTCGGATTGATTTAAAGCCTAAGTCAGGCAAGGATACAGATCTGATCATTTTCATACTAACCCATTGATTCAAGATAAGTTTGGTAGAACTTTCAAAAAGTCTCATATGACAACGTGCAGGCAATGTATTATTCTTATATTTCTTAATACGTATTCATCGAATGTATCATGATATCAACTTTTAAATTAAAAGTTACTTATATGATTGTGATAAGGTGTCTAAAAAAAGAATATTAGTGTAGAAAAATACCAAAAAAAATGAACAACTTAATCAAATAAAATGATTTTAATTAAAGAGATGTCTTTCTTATCCTCATTTCAAACCATCAAAAAAAATTTTATTCTTATTTTTTATTAAATAAAGAACATAGAAAAAATTAATAAGTAAACGAGAAATTATATTAATGAATTATTTTGTCTCAAAGAAATTTAACTTATTACTATTCTTACAAAAAGGAAATTATTTTTATATGATTAAATAAAACAAATTGAAGGGCTGCTCTAAGTACAAGATCATATATTTTTGCATTAAAAAAATTGATGTGACCGGTAACATACATGACAAATAATTGGTAAAAACCTAAATGAACTAATTTAAGATCAAAATAAACTTTAGATTTACTTAGCCTCCTATAGTTTGCTTACTTTTTTTAATTTACTTTTATTTTTTCAAAAATTACACTTTACTTTCTCAGTCAAAGTAATTTTTCAATTCAAATAAAAAAACCAAATTAATCACATATGTAATATGTTAGAAAACTCCATGAACAAAAGATCAAAATTTTTTATCTACGTGATTTCTCTCTCTTCCGTATCAATTTCTCTCTATTCTCTACAATTATTTGAATTGAAATCAAGCTTCTAATCTAGTGGTTTTAATCTATTTCTCTTTTTTTCTCATTTGGAACTAACCAAATACGTATAATTTTCTAATAAGCAAAGCAAAAATTATGGCACCCATCAATCAAAATGGAAGTTTTTAAGTTTTAGGGTTTGGATGATTCCATTTAATGTTAATTTTCATGTGTAATAAAAAGAAAGCATATCAATTAGATTTTTTTTTAATTTTTTTATGGTTTAAATTGATGGGTTTTTTTATACACGAGTCTTTGTACAAGCTCTCTCATTTGTTCAAGCATTGAGTGAAAATAAAAAATACACTTTGACTTTTGAATAGCCAACACGTAGCCACTTCACTTTTACACTTTGACTCTTTTTGTTCAAGCATTGTGTGAAAAGGAGCGAGACAATAAGATAAAAAAAAAAAGAAGAATGCATCAAGCATTTTCTACTCATAAGAGATAGGAAAAAGGTATGTATCATTTGGGTTTTGAAAAATCACTTTTTGCACTTCAATTAATGCATTAAAGAAATTATTTTACCCTCGTACATGTCGGGTATGGAAAGTTGTCCATGGAGAGGATTTGGCTTTTGTTGTGATAACCACGTTTCCGGTGTTTTTTTTTTTTTTTTGATTTACGTGGATGTCCGGGTCAGCTTGCGCGCACCACGACTAATCTCACGGCCCACTAAACATCCTGCAAACTCAGTGGACATATAAGACACCGCAGGGGTGATAGGCGTGTGCATGAAGGCTCGAACCCAGGAGCAGTGGAAGGAGACAAGCCCCTCCCACCGCCAGGCCAAGACCCTCAGCGCATTCCTGTGTTTTTTATTTAGAAGTGTGATGGTTGTTGTTTTTTATTTAAAAATATATTAAAATAATATTTGTTTATGTTTTAAAAATTATTTTTGATATTAACATATCAAAATAATCTGAAAACATTAAAAAAATATCAATTTAAAGTAAAGAAAAAAATAAAAAAAATTAAAATTTTTTAAAAGTACTTTTAAAATATAAAAATAAATAAGACCTATTAATATTGTTGATCATGAGCGATGAAGAATTCTTTACCGAAAAATGTCATTTATTTTGGTGCTCTAATGAAAAAAGAACTCAATTTGGTAATTTAATGTAATTTAGGCTATTAGAGTTTTAGCCAAAAGCCGCAAACGTCAGAGGACCATTATTGAAGAAAGTCTCCGGACAATTGATAGGTTTAGGTGACCAGAAGAGGGGTGATGATGGTTGTTAGAGTTTTTTAATTTAATGATAAAGTTGTAATATTTAATATAAAGTTATTTAATCATCAAAATAAAATATAATAACAAGTTTGTAAATAATTCTATTTTTGTATTGATTATTTTTTAGCACACCAGCATTGAAAGTTATGAAATCATATAAAAGATTTAGTGATATTGAATAAAAAAATATGAATTTTAGCTTAATTATGCTTATTATCTATTTTTACGGCAACAATTATAATTCTTAATTCGACTATTGAATTAGATGGAAAATTCACCTAGAGTTTCATAGCATATTGTTCTATGTTGGGGTAAAATTGCAAGTCAGTCGGGGTTCAGGAAGGCATTGCAATATAGGTCAGAACAGACTATATGAATTTTGATATTTACTTCCTTTTAACTTATGGACTTTCTATTAGACAGTGATCATTTTCCTACAAGGATGTGACATTTTGTTTTGGAAATTTTCTAATTCTATAAGGATCTTTAATGGGCTGCAATATAATTTTTAAATATGGCAAGGATTCATTAATGTTTCAAAATCATTTTCTTACAAAAATTTATTATTCATCCTAGCTACACAAAAAAAGAAGGGTCGGTGGTATTAAATGTCAGATTGGTTAGCTTATTTTGGGAAGTTTCCTAATCCGTCAAAGGAAGGCAACAAGGATTTTCATCTTTTGAGATGATTCTTTAAAGCTATAATTAATTATCCTAAACAAATAAGAAAACTAAAAGAGAGGTAACTTCAACAATCAATTTCCTAGCTTTATGGAAATTTCGTTCATGATATTATTTAAACTAAAAAATTATTTATCTTAGGTTATTTTGTTTAATCATATACATAAACTTTAGTTTATGTGTCAGATTTGTTATTTTTATTATTTTCTTCATGTTTGGACTTAGTTAACATACTTTGAGTTTATTGTAAATGAGTAAATATTAGTCTATAAGTTTTGGATCTATTAGGGTTATTAGTTGAACCATTATATAAGGTTTTATAAGCTGAAATTTTCAGTAGCGATGAATTTATAAAATAAATTTGTGTTTTGCGTGATGTAACATGTTTTCTTTGCTAGGAAAAAGAACGAATTAACTTATCAATGTATAACTGACCTTATGACATCTTCTTTATACTTATCGTTTGCGAATTGGTATTCGTTAGATGGGGTTTCTTATTCCAATAGTATTGATATCTTAGGACATGTTTTCATTGTGTCATATTCCTATCAAACCTGATTTCTTGGCTTTTTTAGAGTTGTATCATCTTCGTTGTGGGTTGCTTGACCACGTGATTAAGAGGTCCACATCATTTAGTCTACTTAAACACTTTAATGATAAGTTATACTTTTAGATGACATTTGATTACAGTTATAGGACAGAAGAGATGGAGACAAAAGAGACATAAATGTATTTGTTTGAAGAAATAGAGACATAAAAATGAATTCATCTCTAGAATAATTTTGGAGTGAATTTATGTACTTTTAAAACATGAGATACAGAGGGGACATGTCTCCAGAGATAATATTTTTTAATTTTTATTCCTAAAATATCCATGTAAAAAACTCTCAATTCTAAAATTGTCCAACTAAGACATATAAGGATAAAAATGGTTATTATTATAGTTTTAAAACTCGACTCGAGGGTCGACCCGAGTCACGTGTTGGGAGGGTCAACATAAAAATAAAAAAAGGTTATTATTATAGTTTAAAAACTTGATTCAAAGGTCAAACCGTAGCAAGTCTCGTGTCACGAATCAAGAGGGTCAGCTCGGATCAATATAAAAATAAAAATTGTTATTATCATAGTTTTTAAATCCGACTTAGGGGTTTACCTGGGCAAGGCTCAGGTCATGGGTCAAGAGAGTCAACCCAGGTTAACTCAAGTCAACATATAGATAATAGTGGTTATTATCATAGTCTTAAAAATCGACTTGAGAGTCGACATGAGGCAAGGTTCATGTCAGAGTCGAAGTGTCAAACTAAATGACCTAATTTTTTTTAAAAAAAAGTCGAAGGGTTTTTGACCCATGTTTTATTACAAGTCAACCCGGGTTTTTGATCAGGTCAGATTGAATCAATTTTTAATTTGTCTTTTCTTAAACTCAGATCAATTTAGACCCTGGATCGACCCAGTTTCGGGTCAACTTGCCAGGTCAATTTTGGTTTTATAACTAGCATTATTATAATACTATTAATTTCAACTCTAAAGATAACCTAAAATAAAAAAACAAACATCTAATTATTTTTTAAAATAAATAAGTTTTATAATAATACATATTAAGAACAAATTAAATTTTTTTATATTTTATTATATCTTGTCAATCATAATTAAACAGGATATAGAAATAATTATTTTATCTTGTACACTACTTACCAAATATAATTTTATTTTTATTTATTTATTTTTATTTTTATTATCTTTATATTTTCTATCCCAAGAGAGTAATTCAATAGTATATTACTAATCAAACACTATATTAAACGCTACATTAATTTATTAATTTTATGTTAAGCAAGTTTGACGAAGAAAGGATGACGTTGGCCATGAAATTAGAAAAAGAAATAAGAAATAAAGAGAGCGACGTCATAAATTGAATTAAATTATCCAGGATCTTACCATCACCTTCACTCAATCCGAAAATCTCCAAATGTTGCTACATCAGGACCTTTCCTTCTCTAAAACCCTAAACCCTAATTTCTCACCTTTTCCTCCCCGCCCCAAAACCCTAAGCCTAACCCTTAAACCCCAATTCCTCTGCACCACACTCTCATTTCCCAGCCAAACCCCCCAATTATGGCGCCAAGATGCCTCTCTCTGCCGAGACACCCGCTCCTTCGCCGGCCGGAGCAAGAAGGAACCAGGCGCTCCATCTCCTGGTCGAACCGGAGGTTACCGCAGACCGAAGCGGAAGGCACGCATTAGAAGGGTAAATATAGAGGAATCCCCTTACTTCCGGCTGAAAAACTCCAACAAAAACCACCCAGATAACTTGACAGAGGACCAATTGAACCAAATTGGTCTCGGGTACGATTACATGGCTCGGTTCATGGACAAAGATGACCCAAATTTAAAACACCCGTATGATTGGTACCGATATGGAGAGTACGGGCCTTATTCATGGCGAGGTGTGGTTGTTGGTGAACCAGTGCTAGGAGGGATTACTGATGAGTGTGTGACATTATATAGTCAAGTGAAAGATGATGCAGAGTGGGATAAAATTGAGCAACATGAAATGGCTGTTGATTTTGGAGAGAGGTTGAAACAAATGAATAAAGAAGCTGGGTTTCGTCATTTTTGGGTTTTTGTTAGACATCCGAAATGGAGGTTAAATGAAATGCCATGGGAGCAGTGGACACTGGTGAGTGAAGTTGTGGTGGAAGCCGGGAAACAGCGGTTGGATAAGTGGAATTTGATGGGGAGGTTAGGGAATCAAGCAAGGAAGTTGATAACACGGTGTGCTGCTTGGTTTAGGCCGGATATTATATATGTTAAGAGGCCAGTTTTTCAGTGTAGGTTTGAGCCTCAAGATGATTTTTTTAGGGGCTTAATGCCGTTTTTGGATCCGAAAACAGAAAAGGATTTTTTGTTTGAGTTGGAGAATGAGGATGGGAGCGTGCAGTTGTGTACGTATTATGAAGGGTTGTGTAAGATTGTGAAGGTGAGTCAGAAGGCGTTTGTGGATGATGTGGTGAATGCGTATGAGAAGATGAGTGATGAGAGGAAATCAGAGTGTTTGGGGTTCTTGATGAGGAATCATCCGGTGCAGTTGTTGCATCCGTATACGAAGGAGTGGAAGGCTAAGTTGGAGGAAATTGAGTTGGGTTGTGATGCACCAGATGACGATGAGGAGTATGGTAAGAATGAAACTGAGTACACTGAGTGGATTGAGGATGATGGTGATGGTGATGGTGATGATCAAGATGACGTGGTTCTGGACATGGAAGGAGGTGGAGTTGATCAGGATGATGATGATGAATCAATAAGTGAAGAAGAAGATGATGATGAAGAAGAAGAAGAAGAGAACGAGCAGTATTGGGAGAAGAAGTTTAAGAAGGCATTGAGTAGTTCTGAAGAGATGGAGAATCTTGTGAAATGGAGTGTAGATAGAACTGATGAGATATATAAGAAGCAGTCTAAGGCCATGATGCAAGGGGAAGAAGGGAAGGGGAAGAGTGAAGCGGATGGAGATGAAACTGCATTGAGAGGTGTTCGAGCTAAAGTCAGTCCAAAAGAATGGAAGATTGTGGGGATTGGTAGATGGGGAAGGAGGATCAAGAAGGCTAAAATACCTCCGGGTTTGTTTCTGAGAGCAGCAGTGAGACCTTTTAGATATAGGAATCTAGTCAAGGAGATTGTTTTGACAAGGCATGCAATCTTGGACGGTGATATCGGTGGGAAGGATTGAAGTTCTGGATCTGCGGATTGTTGTTTTTTGGAAGTGATCCTCTTCTGTGAGCAATTGTGAAATTTCTTTGCCAAACCAACTGCACATTGCCCGAGTCTTTGTTAAGTGCTGTGAGCATGTAAAACTAATCGTACAATTTCGGTCTGATTTTGTTCAGAGTAGAGAATGTTAGATTCAGTTTATTAAATGGTGTATGGATCACCGCATGATGTGTGCTGTGATTACTGTGAACTTACACTGCAAAATAAAGTATGAGAGCATTGTATTTCTAGTCCATGGCACTTCAAACTGATTTTCCTTGAAAGCTTCCTCCTAAATTATGTGTTAATAGTTTCCAGGATAGAAGAAAGATGAAAATGGCTCTTGATGAGGCAGGCAGAGAGCCTAGGTAGCAGCAGAGGTCTGGGATGATTGTCATTGAGCTTGATGCATAAAGCAAAACCCCAGATGACGAAAGACGAAGGAACAGGGTGCTTAGGATTTGTGGTCGCTAATTCAATATCACCATGTCAGATTATCTGGTTCTGTGAAAAGTCGAACAGGAAAAAAAATGCTGCTGCTTCCACGATTTTGTAAGGCTCATTATTCTCCCTATCTTTTTTATCAAAACGTTAAGATAGTTTTCCAAGTTGGACGAGTATTAAGCAAAAATCTGTAAATTATTAAACCGTCTACTGACCACCTGCATTAAGTTGGACATCAACAAACTCATCTGCGTCGGTTAAGCTGATTTGTTTTTTGTTTACATTTAATTCCTTCTCTGGACAATTTCAAGGACACACATCTAAGAACTCAAAGAAATGAATGAACTTCCAGAGGTTCATAGGTTAAGTTGATGAATTAAAGAAAAAAAATAAAAAATAAAAAACCGAAACCTCAACAAGATGACCATCACCCGAGCTATAATAATCACGTTTGGCATGGGAAACGAGATGTCTTGCATACTTGCTACCATTTTATATTGCCGTAGCTTCTGCTGTTTGCGTATAGCTTATGTTTTTTTTTGTAATAGATCTCATCTATAATTATATTTCAAACATAGTTTTTGTCGAAGTTAAACTAACCTGATTTTAGAGAGTGTTTGAAATTGTTTTTTAAAATAATTTTTTAGTTGAAATACATCATAATTGTTTTTAGATTTTTTTAAAAAACTTTGTGGGTAACTAGGAGCTTAATAAAAAACAAACAAGGCCATAGGTTTTTTTGGCTGAAGGCAAATATTATAAAAAAAAATTAAGAAGTCTTAATGTTTCGTGCATACACAGACTCAAAACATTATAAATTGCTCTAGTGTAATGACTCTTTTTTTCTTCCCAAACAAAAACAATAAACCAGACATTAAGGTTAAATTTGTATTTTTTATTAAGGTTCATTGGTCATTATTATATTAATCGGTAATAATTCAATCTTTTTATTTTTTTTAAAATAGTAAAATAACTTAATTACTTAAAAGCAAAAATAACTAAACTAACATCCATGAGCTTTTTAGTCTCTTTTCTTTTTTTAAATACAATAAAATGATTGAATTATATTTTAAAGAAAAAATTACTAAAATTGAGTTCAAGGGCTATTTGTATTTTCATTATGTTTTTTTTTTTTTTTTTTGTTATGATCAGGTTGACTTAGGGGTAATTGAACAGGTAAAAAATATTATTTAAAAAAAATAGTAGATACATGCATTTTACGCATCAATGTGTGGATTGTTTTTTTGTCATTCAAGTAATGTGTAAGATGTCTCACGGTAGACAAAAACAGGTTTTCACAACAGTGTTCGAATCCTCTCGGTGTTCTTGCCATTATAAGCGGTGCGTGTAGCCAATGGACCTCCAGTTTTGTATTCATGGGCTTTTCATTTCATTTCATTTCTTTTCTCTTTCCTTCTCGATTTTCATGTCTAACCCTTCAAGTTTTAAAACAACCATTCAATTTATTTTTTCTTCAAATTTGATCATTGTTCCTTTTATTACTACTTGTCTTATTTGAAATAATTTATAAAAATAGATTTTTTTCGATTTCATCCTTTGATTTTTTAATCTATCATATTTAGTCCCTATTCTTTTTATTGTTATTTGTTTTATTTGAGATAATTTTTTAAATTAATTGTTTTTTAATGATTTCATCCTCCTTTCATTTTTTTTTTCCTAATAAATTTGATCATTGTTCTTTTGATTACTATTTTTTTACTTTAGCAAGTTTTGAAATTGATTTTTTTTTTATTTCATCTTTTTACATTAAATTGATTGAAAATTAAGCTTATTGATTGAGCTCGAGTCTAAGATTTCACGGGTAACCTATGTTTAAAAGATTCTTCCGAGCTTGCTTATTTCATCTATAATTTTTTTATTTACTTTTTATATGGTTTTTCACTAACTTTAAAAATAACTTGGGTTATCTTGAGTTTTTTTATTTATCATTCATTGTTATATTTAACTTTTTTAAAAGAATTTTTTTCAATTAAATTAAATTAATTAATTAAATATAAATATAAAATTATCACTTCATAACATTTTGTTTTATTTTATAGACTATTACTTTTATAACACGTGAAATCTCTTTCAATGTTATCATATAATATTTCATAATAGAATTAATAACTCTTTCTTTTTCTAATGGTAAGACAATATCCACAATAAAACAATAATGAATCTCCAAGAAAACTTTCCTGAATATGATATTAATAACTCATTTTTTATTATTAATTATTACCAAATTTTTTTTGCTATATTTACTATCAATATTTTTTTAATTATATTATTAAATTAACCAAACTTTTTTATATTCATTCTAGTCGATAACCAAGATCTTAAATTTTCCTCCTCCTTTAAGATCGTTAGTGTTCCCTAAATATATATTTTTTTTACATGAGGAAGAATTTGAACCAGTCCACGGCTTGCACGGGCCACCGCAAACCACCTATCTAGTAGTAGTCACAAAATCAGCTCAACTATCCGAATTCAAAACAGAGTTAGCCTCTCCAAGTTATTGATGGTTTAACCGCGTTTAGTTTTGCAAGTTCTGTTACAAACTTTTTAATACCTACAATAGAAAGAAGCCTGGGGATGCAGACGGAGAGAGACTTGGCATGAATCAATCCAAAGCATATCAGCAGCTTCCAGTACCAAAAAGAGATGTAAGATCATTGGCGACGCTAATTACAACTTTGATCTGGATCTTTTCTTGTTAGTCATACATCAAGAACCACTGTCACTAACCACGAATTCTTAGACACCAAAGTAGTCCTCTGGGACAAGGAATTTCAATCCAATAACCTGCATCCAAAACAAACCTCATTTAACTCTTGAGCAAATCATTGAACCAATTGTCAACAGTAAGCAAAACCAATTTTCATTACTAATCCAGCCACTTATAAATTGAAACAAACAGTACAGACAAATAAAGGATAATTTATTCAGGAAATAAGGATAAATGATCTTCTGTGGATGATCACAATGTATGCATAACTGATAAATCTAACTATACCTTTGCAAATTTTATGTCAGCATCGCTATGATCATTGGGTCTCCCTGCTGCATCACCAACATAAAAGGATCTACAAACGCACAAAATGAGAAGCCATATCAAACCACCATTCTGGTTCATAAATTAGTCACATTCTATAATTCCACAACTACATAAGATTGTTGATGGGAGTAATGATAATACAGCCTTAAAAATGCCCTTCAAATGTTGAGAGTGATATCCTATAAAGCCAACAGGCCCCAAATAAATAAGTGAAGAAATTAAGGGAAGAGGAAAATAACTGATCCATATCAATGGAGATGCCAGAGTTAAAGTGTTTCTCCATAATCTGCCACATTCCAGGTTTGGGTTTGCGGAAGGGATCTTCTACTTTACCATCAAACCCACAAGCTATAAAAACCTGCATGCAGACATTGCAGGTGAATTATTTCAGTATGCAATGATTATTTTCATGTTCTTTACACTAAATGCATTACTATCTGTGTCAGATCCATACACTATATCAGATGACAAGGGACTACAGGTGATGCAAGGGCTGTGGTAGAATAAAGATGAAGGACGTGTTTCCATACAATAGACTAATCAAAACCATCAGTCATGACCAAAAAACATAGCCAGTGACAAAGATCTTCATGGGCAAGAGGATGTTAACCAGCGAGTCATTTGCTCTTCTTGCAGTACTTAGAATAGATATAACCAATCCTAGGAGAAAGAATCAGGCTGAGACTAGGGCCATCCAAATAACACAATCTTATGAGTTGAAATTTCAGAGGCACCTTGTCAAGAAACTACCAATTTAGAATTGATGAGAAGCCAAACAACTTTGAATCTTTTGAGATAATATAGAAAAAGGTCAGGGAAGTTGAAGCTATCAATAACTTCCAGGGAGACTAAAAGCATTTGAAAATACTGGTGTGTCTTTGTGTATATATGGTTGAAAATCTTTGCTTTAATATCTTATTTTTCTCTCAAACCTCTCTGAACAAAAAAAAAAGGACAAATTTTCAGCTATTGGATCACATGACAAAAAGATGAATGAGAATGCACAGGCTGATCTTCCAGGAGTTGGAATTCTACAAAATGTTCGCAAAATTCATATCTTAATGTCATGTACCTAAACATGTGTTGTCATCTCAAGGACACAAGGTCCTGGGTTTCATAAGGATAATATATGTCAACAGAGATTCTATCAAAAGAACAAAAATAATAAAACAAATCAGCAGAATGAACAACCTGGATTGGAACCTTGACATGCTTGATGAAGTTGTTTAGGCGTCCAATTTTTGAGTCCACAGCTACCTGCCTTTTGTTCTTCCAGCGATCAATATTGGATTCATTCGTGAATATAACCTAAATATGGCATAAATGACATTTTAACAGCATAAACAAATTAACAGGAACAAAATCTGGTGACAAGAAGCTGGAAAAATACTTTTTTAAATCAAATTTTAAGACACAAAGCCCTTGCAAGAAAACAGACAGACCAGCTTGAAGCCATCATTATATAAGCTCAGCAGCTTGTCTGGTATTGAGGGGAACATGATGGACCAAGCATCTGCACCTACTCTGAAATCAAAGAAGCATTATGAGGCAATCCATTAGATTCTCAATTTGATCCTAACGGAAATTCAACATAAGACTTGGAGACAGCCACTCAAAGAAATAGAGGGTTAAAGATTCCAAGTTGAAAACTCTGCCCAAGTGTCTGGTCACTAAAACTGATAGTGGAAGCAATTAATCACATGGAGCAAAAGGAGAAACCCAAGAAAATACAACTTCATAGAAATCCGCAAAAGCAAAAACTGTTCAATGGATGACTTAAAAAGGAGGTGTATACCTCTTGACAGATGTTTTTGCGAGACAGCCATCAAAATCAAATGCAGCAATTTTATTCGAATCACGGAGACCATCATCCTGCAAATGCTGAAGTTAAGTTTTCACGTGCACACCAACAATGGTTTGCAAGCACAAAAACAAATGGCATATTGCATCTGAACATTACTAAGAAAAACTTAGTCTTACTTTACTCATGCATATATACAAGAACTCTACACCTTTCAATTCAAGATGGTGAAGGAAATCAAACAAAAACAGAGGCAAATGTTCTTTTTAGTTCTCTTTCCTTGGGCCATGCTTTGAACCATAAGATATATGGAAATTCAGTTAATCTGCAAGGGTGTGTAGTGTGGCTGGACATGGGTGTGTCTTAGCAGCAGTGCCCAAAAATAAGGCCAACAGCTCACCCGTTCAAGAAATATAATTGTCTGAAATGCCTTCCATTTAGGTAATAATGTAGCGTCCTGAATCAAAAGGAAAGCATAAAACAAGTAAGAAACACAGACTTTTTCCAAACAAGGGAAAGACATATAAACAGAAACAAAAGAAAGTTGATACATGAAAATGAAGTCAGAAAAAATACGACAATATGCATTCAGAATATATCTGACCTTATAATTGTCCCTAACATTGGAGAGTGAAAAGGCTATGTCCAGGCTGGCTTCCTCATTAGCTATTGACAACTAGAAGCAATGATGTTCAAAATAAAATAAATAGATGTCCAATTGAAAATGAAAAGTTGTATCAAGAAAAGTAAACAGCCATTGGAATATGCCAACAAATTAAGGACTTTATAAATTAAACACTCAGAACATCACAAGACAACCTTTCAATTGAGAATTTGACAATTAAAATCAAAGAAACATAAATTTAGAGAGGAGAAAACAATAACAAGATAATCTACCTTAGTTTTCTTCCTATTTATTTTCTCCAGTTCACTTTCTTCCGCATCTTCATCTGTTCTCTGAATCAGGTTATGAAAAAATATCAGCAATACAGATGTATGCGCAGGAGTACAAACATAAAGATAGCTGAGTTTTTAAGATATCCATATGCCCTTGATACCTTGGAACTTTTCTGGCTTATTTCAACATCTTGATCTCCATTTGAAACCTGTAATGTTGGAATATGTTTTAATTAGAATAGATAGATGCTTATAGAATAACCCTCTAGAGTCCAACCTGTACATCCCACCACACATTCGTCCCAAAATATAAACAAAAAACAGCACGCTAAGAACACAAATCCTTTGGCAATTTTTATATGCGCATTGTAAATTCATCCAGCCAAGACCACATATACCTTTGTCTTTTCTGAAAAAAAAAAAACATTAAACAATAACAAAAGGGAATTTTCGTCTTAAATCTCTCAAGCTGAACCAGAGAAACACAGCAAAACTAATAACCATGACAATTACAACAAAATCACCATTAATGTCATAACAAACCCTAGCTAAACTCCATAATCATCATAACTGCCCAATTAGAATACAACCAGTTGCCATGACGAAATACCTGTTCCGCCAATTTCTTCAGGGCTTCCTGATCACAACTCTGCAAAACACGATCAAACGGTTAAATTCTCACTTACCATTAACCCGTAATTTTTTATAATTAAAACCAAACAACATAAAAATCCCCAACACCCCACAGAAACCCTAAAACCAAAAAACTACCTGGAGAGAATCAAACCCTCCAATGTGCTCGGTAGAGTCAATCTTGTCAGAGAAGCAACCCAAGTGATGCCATTTGGTCATATCAAACCCTCTTGAGTCTCTACTGACCAAACCCAACCTGAGGGCCTTAGCAGATATTGCTTTCGAGCATGTCTTGCACGATGACCTGCTCGATTTCGCGTACTCGGCGATGATTCTGGCTTTTGAAGTAGGAGGCATTGCTCTTTTGGGGTTTTGGAGAGTGGAACAAAGACTAGAGTGTTTTGTAATTCTGAAAAAGAAAAGACAAGAGTTTTTGCTGTTGGAGGTGAGAGCTGTACAGTAATGGGCGAGCATGGAAAAGTTGGGTCCTTATCGGAAGTCGCTTAGCCAGCGGGCTATTAGCCTCAACTTCTTCCCGCCAGTTTATAGGAGCCGAGCGAGCGAAATACTTATCGTATATTATATTATAGAACTAATGTGGAAAAAAATATCTAAAAACAAAACATCTAAAAAAAAAAATAATTAAAAAATAAAAATCAAATTTAACAAGAATGAGGACCAGAATTGACATAAAAATTAAAAAAATACAATGTTAAGGGATGAAATTGAAAAAAAAATAAAAAAAAATAAAAAAAATGAAGATTAAATTTAATACAATAAACAATTGACATGATTCCTCTTAATTTTTATAAACAAACATTATTCATGAAGAGAAGAGAAAAAAAAAGGTCCTATTGGAACCCAACCATCGTGAATCTTCCAACACATGACCAATCGTCTAAAAAAGCCCAGCATAGCATTTCCAATACTGTCGTGAAAGCCGTAATTTGGCCTCATATTAACACCTTATTAGTGCCTAAAACTCATAAACGTCTCCCACCAGTTGACGCGTGAGGTGCATGTACCAGCCAATTTGTCGTGCCCGTTTAACACAATCACCATATTTGTTTTAGTTTCAATTTTGATTTCCTAACACTTAAATATTTTAATTTAGCCAAATTTTGTTTTATTCTACAAAACCTAGTATTAACCAAGCACTAGAATTTTCCCTCATCATTGTGAAAATCTCATACCTAGACAACCAAAATAAACCACCAAGTTAAATCTCAAATAAAGAGATCAAAGTAAGAAAAAAACAAAAGTTAAGTGTCAAAAACAAATCCCTTCATTAACCTTGTAAATTAGTCAATGGTCCTAGCAAACAAAAAAGACTCAATATTTGTTTAAGCTTCGAGTTTAGTTTCCAAAGCTCCAATTCTTACTAAACAGTAAAATTGAATCATATTTTTGTTAGCCCAGAGGTCTTTAAACTTTTATAGTTTATTTATTTTATGTTAACAACAATTAGTGGATTTAATATGCATGTCAAAGGTCTTATTGTTGTAGGAATCTATACCATATCATTTAAAGTATAATGAACTTAAAGATGCCTAAACATGTTTTAATGTAATCAAGTCTTTATGAAATTTAATTTGGAATAATAAAATCATTTTTATTCAAAAATACCTACATTGCCAAAATTCATCATCCAATTTATTTTTATTACCAAAACTTATATAGTGATAAATAATTATGAAAATCATGTTAATCATATATTTTGGTATTATCACTTAATTCATTTTCTATTAAGAGCAAAGCTTCTTATCTATTTTTAGCGAAGAGAATTTATCACATGTGTTCTTATACTATTTAAAGTTTATGAAGTATGATAACTCTTGTGAGAGTTTTACCTATTATGAAAATATAAGTGGCACTTGAATCACTTGGATAATCTTTGGTTGTAAGCCAATTGAGAGGTTTAGAACTTGATCCTAGAAAAATATTGTGAAAATTTTAATCTTGAGCCTTGAAATAAGATTATATAAGGTTTTTTTTAATATTGATCCTGAAAAAATATTAGTTTATTTAGCAAGTCTTATCCACTAAAAAGACCATTAATTGACACTGAATACATGAACATAGTTTCAATAAGTGGAGTAGATAACCAAACCACTCTAAAACTTGGTGTGTCATTCTCTCATTATATATCTTATTGTATTTGTGCATTGATTAATTGTGTGTTGTTATTGCCAAAATTTGAGGTGGTGTTTTTCATAAAGACTGTAAAATTCAATTTAGCTTTTATTTCTCTTAAGCTATTTTAGACTCTCAATTTTTTCAAACTGAGTAACAACTGAGCAATAAAATATTTCCCTCACGTTGTGAGGCCCTTACTGAGCATCAACCGAGCTATTTTAGAATTAAAACTTGCTGTGTGTATTTGGTAATGAGGTGCAGAGTGCTTTTGTGAAAATGCTTTAAAATAATATTTTTTTAGATTTTTTTAATTTTTGACATCAACATATCAAGATCATTAAAAACAACTAAAAAAATATTAATTTAATATTTTTTTAGGTGAAAAATTATTTAAAAAGCACTTTAAAAAGTTGCTTGAATCATAAAAACATACACTCATCCAGTGAACCTTTATTGTATCCTTAATAGTTTTCATTTTATAAACTAGTTGAACGCCCCTTGATTACGAGGATGATAAACATTGAGTTATTTGTGTTTTTTATTATATTGAATGTTAAACTCATAATTCTTTAGACATTTGACTTCATACATGTTTTTTATGGATTAATAATTAGTTTTTTCAAATAATCAAAATATATAATCATAAATAGAAATTGAATGTAGACCAACCAAATTATGAAACAAAATATGATAAAATGTAATGTCTTTCACATAATATATGCTTTGAATATTCAATTTATACATTCATTTGAACACTTTATCCTACGAGAGCAACAAAGAAAGAATTATCTTATTTTTTCCTTCATTTCTAACATTTCACTTTATATTTATAGTTATCTTACATGTTTTTATATCCACCAAGTATTTTTCATTTCATAATTTTTTGAGAATAGATATTGTAAATTTCATTTTATTCATATTTTTTAAAGAGTTGTTGTTGTAATTTTTCTTTTCTTATATTTATAAATTAATCACATTATTTAGGACCTTTAATTTTTTTATAGCACAATACAAAATAATTAAATATTTAGAATTAGAAGGTCATGCGAAAAAAATGACACATTTTAAATACATGTGAAAATAATTATCAGTATCTTGTTTCTAAGACAATCACCACTAGAATAGTTGTCTCGTCACCATTATTAACACCACTATCACCTTACTATCATTATGTTACCACTATCAACATTTGCAATTTAGATAGTCATAATTATATTCACTACCTTACAACCATTGAATGACCACATCATTATTGTCCCTCCACATCTATCGCCATCTTTGTTGGCTTTTGCAAACATAGTTATTGTCGCGAAGAACATCTTGATGAGTTAATTAGAATTGATATGAGTAAAGTAAGAAAGAATAGTCATCACCTAATTTTACGGTAACTAGGAACCCTAACTGATTATGTTAAAAGAAAGGAAAAAATCATTATAAGGCAATATAACTAATATGGATTGCTTTATATTTGTTTTTAATAATATTTTCACACCCAATATTATGACGAGCCCATACAAGCAAAAGCTTATATTATATTAATAAAGTATAGTAAAAATAGAAAGATGAGTCGTCACTTAGTATTATGATCATTAGAAAATCATAACTGATTAATAGATATCCATGGTAAGAGACTGATTATACTAAATGAAAGATATTATTACTATAAAGCATCTTACTTAAGGTAGTTTGCATTGTTTATCTTATATTTTAATCGTAATAGTTTGTTGTATCTTATCTATCAGTGGTCTATCTATAGGATAATAACGAGTTTACTACAATAAATTAAACCCTAATTGTTGCTTTGAACCTAACCATTCTAAAGTCTGATTTATTTTTGTCACTCTGAATTGTTACCTTTAGATAACACTTGGTGAATTGACAATTCTAAAGTTAGTCACTCTTGATCACAATTTATGATTAATTACCAATTGAATTATGTAAGGAAGTTATCTATGGGCCTATATTAGGCTTATTGGACCAAACCCAAAGAATAAGGAAGGTCCATGAAAGGTGCCTCAATGAGGTTCACCTATCCTATTGCATTTGTGTTTCACTCCTAATATTTGTTAAATGAAGACTTAATACTCTCAATTCACACTCATATGTACTTAATGAATATTAAACTATTTTTTTAATATTCTTGATTTTTTATTGGTGAATATTATACTAAAAAAATTAATACTCATGATTTTGTAATCGGTGAATATTAAACTAAAAGTTTTATTATTTGAAAAAATTAATAGGACGCATTACTCCTTCTAATATCCAAAGGAATAGCCCATATTGAGTTCATTTATCCAAAATACCAAAAATGAATAGCAAAATATATTTTTTAACATGATTTGTGAGAAAAGAAGGATTAATTTTTTAAAGGTTTGAAATGTCAGCCTAATTGGCCTTTTTAATTTGGGCAAAATCTCAATGAATTTTATAAACTTGTTATAAAACCCTAAAATATACATGACATTTTCTTTTTCTTTTTCTTTTTCTTTTGTAAAAATGCTAAAATAACCATTAAAACATGTAAGAATATTTTTTTTGTTTTTTTAGATATTTGAGAGACTTAGCCATGATGCATGAGATTTGATGATGATAAAGTTTTTTATGTTTTGAATGATGAGGATAATGTATTTACCAATAAAATTCACAAAAATCAAACAAGGTTAATTATTCATTGAAGACATTATAAACATATAAGAACCCTAATTTTGCATGTATAAAATGACAATAAGTAATGAGCACAAACTCATGAACAAGGCTAAAATCAATTCTAAACATGCTATTCCATATAATCCTTACACATAGAAGGGGTATGCAAGATTAAAATATTTGACCAACATTATTCTAATATAAAATCAATTTGATATACATTGCGTAATCCTAAAATCTCATCACAAAACACATCAAAATCAACAATTAAGATAATTATTCAAAAGTGGTTTGGGGTCCAAAATAGACCTTTTAGGGGTGGCTAAAGAGGACAAAAAAAGGCTAGAATAAAAAAAAAAAAACATTGTTTGACCCATAGAGGTAGTGTTAGCACGTAATAGTTATACTCCAAAAATGGGTTGTCAAGTTTCATGTTATTATATGCACCACCAACATCTACCCGATATGGATGGCTCTTTAGGGTGTTCCAGATATTCCTTCTTCTTCCTATAATGATGATTAGGCCACCAGGCCACCTCCAACTGGTGGGGGAGATCTAAAGTCATGATGGTCTTTTCTCCCAATTGGTTTGTTTTCTAACTTTCAAATCTGCTCACACCAAGATTATTGGGTTATTGAGCTTGTATGTCTATGTAGTTATCTTCAATAGTAGAAGAATGATGGTGGTCTTTCCTGGTTTGGAGGTCAAATGAGAGAGAAATCAAATAAAGAAGTTTTTAGGTCTCTCTCTCTCTCTCGCTCGCTTGTTGATGATGATATAAGTGATACTAGTTTCAATTGATTGGGGGCTTTAGTAGAGGGCTTTGAGATGAAGAGAATAATGGTGGTCTCGTTAGAAATGAAGGGCAAAGGTGAGAGAAATCGAGGGAAATGTTTTTGGGTTTAGAGAGATAAAGCTAAGTTTATTTTTTATAAGAGAAAGGTAGGAGATGAATAGTGTTATTCTAGGGTTTGTTTCTCCATATTCCAGCTCATATTCTTTAAAAAATAATCTATGCTGGCTACGATTTTGGTGGAAGAGATGGTGAATAATATTTTATTTTTTATGTATGGTGGCCCATTTTCTCTATAATACACTCATTTGTTTATAGCCCATAAATTTTCATTTTCTCTTTTGTTACTTGGTCCCTAAATAACTCAATTTTATTTTGATCCCTCGTTTTTCTTGTTTTGAACTTTAGACCTTTACCCATTCTACTCCCTATTTTGATTTTGATTTTGATTTTGATTTTCTCTTTTTTTATTGTATTGTTTTTAAAACAATGTTAACGTTGATTTTATAAAAAAATAATAAAAAAGAATTATGAAATGAACGCGAATGCATTAACAATATATTTCTTTGAATTTGATTTTTTTTAAAAAGACAACAATAATAGAAAAATAATTGAAAAATACAAAAGGAACATTTGAAAAAATGTTTTTTTTTGAATTCTTTGCTTTGTTTTGGATTTTTGGAAAATATTTAAAAACAATAGGTCAAATCTTGGGGTTATGACAGATATAATATACCTATAATGCATACATACCATGAATTTTTCTAAACTGATAAATATATATGTTATTGATATGGATCTAAAACAATGATTCAGGACCTAAACCTAGTAAAGTTGCTCAATCCTCACTTTTGTAATCCGAGCGTTGAAACTAAAAGGATGGTAATGGTTATTGGGTTTTGGTTCTTGTCTTTTGATTATGTTTTAAAATAGGCCAAAAAACCACCACTCCTACTCAATGAGCCTTTGTGGGGTCATCAACCTCACCCAAGTCTATTAAAAGCAATATGGAGGAATGTATCTTGAAACTTGAAAAATTCACAGACATTTCACATATTGATTTTTTTTAAATACAATAACATGTACAAATGAATTCATATTCGATCATACACAAAAATAAATTATGTTTATGAAAATAACCAAGCATCAACTTTCAAGAGACACAACCCATTTAAGGATCATACTATCCTCAAGTTGATTATTTGATTATAAAAAAATATTCTTGTTTCAAGTGAAAATAACAAAGTATCAACTTTTAAAGAACATGGCCCATTTAAGGATCATAAAAAAAAAACAATTTAAAATCAACTATCTTGATTCCTTTAGGAATTGAATGCAGCCTACTGATCCATTCAGGGTATGGATGATTATATCCAAGCTTAATTATACATCTAACTTCTAAACTCATCTCTCTTAGGTGTTAGGTTAACTCAACCTTACCAAATGTTCCCTTAAATTGCAATATGAAAAAGGCATCGAAAATAAGTGGTGAGTTCAAAGCTCTTACGAAAAGTTCAATTTAATCCTTCACATTTTCAATTATACATATTCGGTCCCTTAATTTCTTGGTATAAAAGTTCATTTTTATTATTTTTCAGTTCATGGTTTAAGAGAGGAGAGATAAACATTATCAAATTCTGGTGATAAGAGAGAAAGTCATTGTTCATGCCATTTCTGATCACTAAAATGGTTGTTCTTAGTGTCCACGGGTTTCATGTAATGAAAGGAGTTTGATGGTGATTGTTTAGAGCTTCAATGTTGACTAAAAAATAGATTTAAGTCAAGAAAGATAATCTAACTCAGTTTGAGTTCGTGTTTTTGAACCTTTTTTAGGTTGAGAAATTAGTTTCTAGATGTTCTAAGGGTGTTGACAAGATGTTTTGGGTTGAAATAACTTAAAAATTAAGCTTTTAGGGCAAAAACCCATTGCCCCACTTCTCTAGCCACCACCATGGTGGCCAAAATCTAGGTTGGAAGATGACACATTGTCTGTTTTTTTTTTCTTTTAAAAAAAGGATGGATGACCTATCGGGCATCATTTTAAAAAAATAAAAGAAAACCAAGCTTAGAAGCGTAGGCTCGGGCTCCTCCTTGCAAAGGCCTAGGCATACTAGGCCATAGGCTCGAGCGTATGAGCTCTTTTTTTGCTCTTTTTTGTTTTTCTTTCAAGTTATTTTATTTTATATTTAGGTTAAATATAAATTTAAGAAAATAAATTTGTTGAACCATGTTAAGTTCATAACCTGGATTGTAGGTTTGACAAGTTAAACCACAACACCCGAACTATTATTATTTTTTGCTTTTGTTGTTTAATGCATTTTTTGTCCTTTAATTTTTTTTTAAATACAATCTCACCCTTTGTTATTAATGATTTTTTTAATTTAACTGAAAACTAAAAAACTACAATTTCATCCTTTGTTATAAATGATCTACTTTTGCTATCTTAGTTCCATGCGTCTCTCCTATTTTTTTCTTTTAAAAAATATTTCATATAAAATTTTTTTCATGCACTTTATTGTTGTATAATTAAATAAAAAAATCATTGCGATAAAATTTTTTATTGAATCTGATGACGTGTTTAACATGTGTCATGAGTTTGGTTGGTTGATTTGACCTCATTTGATTTTTTTTTAATTGAGTGCTATTTTTTTTTTATCAATTTTGTCCTTCAACATTGAGTTAATTAGGGATTAAGCTTTCCAATTTGATTTTGGCAACATTATCACAACAGGTTTCGCAGGGCAACCCAGGTTGACTTAAGTAAATCCAATATATTTCAGTCTCAATATTAGATAAAAATATCATTTAGTATGCAGCTGATTTTGGATTCATTGTTAAAATCTATGTTTTTTTTAGGAAACACATTAACGATACATCAACATTTTTTTTTTGGCGTTTGAAAAGAATTTTGTTCCAACCTACGACATGACGCAAGTCAATTCTATTATTGTTTGATTGAATAAAGAATTTATTCTATGATACAAAGTTATTAGAAACAATTGGGTATATAACCCGTGTTGCGAGATCAAATAATCTACATCTATTTCTCTATTTTTAGGGTTTAGTCTTTAGTTATTGTTAACATTTTTTCTTATTTTTTATTGGCACAAATAATCATTTGATTAAATAAAACATTTATTTAAAGAAATAAAGTTATTAAATACAATTGAACACATGCTCCATGTTGCGAGATCAAATATTTTAATTTACATCTATCTCTTTATATTTTTAGTTTAATCTTTACTTATCATTAACATGTTTTTATTTTATTTTTATATTTACTAAATTAAATTATTCATAATTTATTTAATTAGATATATGATTCAGTTTTTTTTATTTTAAATTAAAAAAAATTATGACAAAATATATTAAAAATCTAAAACATAAAATTATCTGGATTGCGTGGTAACATGTATCAAATTAGCTAGTAAAACACTATGTAAGGTAATAAATACTCCAAATAAGTTAGCTCCAGTTGTACACACCATGCAAAAGCTCTTAGTTGTCTCAAAACCAATGGAAAACTCAACGGTCTTCGGAAGCTGCAATAACCCTCAGGTTCTAACTCTAATCTTTCCCTCTTCGACTTTTACAATTTTACTATAATATGCCACACACCAACCTCCCTTAGAGCATCTCGAACGGGAGAGCTAAATGAAGAGCCAAATGTAAAAAATTGTACTTTTAGCTTTTGCTTCTACATTTCTTCATTCCAACGCCTCAGGCAAACGGATAGCTATTTTAGCTATTTGTCTTGTGAAAAGCCATTTCTACATTTCCCTGTAGAAATGGCAAAAGCAAATGACTGTTGGCCAACGACTATTTTTATAGTCGTTGGCCAACAATTTATTTTTTTTCCTTTAAAAGCAGGAGGAAAGAACTTGTAAATTTTAAAATTTTTTATTGTGCCTCACCCTTCTCTCAAATTTAGAAAAACAAGAATCAATTATTCTCCGGTTAATTAATAACATCGGTTGTGTTAATTAGCTGAAATTAAAAGGTATGCTTGTTTAAAAGCTTTTTCTATTTTC
>Ga0307513_10000252_pt1 | contig 77753 bp, 69 predicted proteins | sample 15_EM_MG_FD_202174 | JGI IMG/M metagenome (GOLD analysis project Ga0307513, IMG submission 202174) | Populus trichocarpa ectomycorrhiza microbial communities from riparian zone in the Pacific Northwest, United States - 15_EM | ecosystem: Host-associated > Plants > Roots > Unclassified | place...
CCTCCCTCCCCCCCCCGCCCCGCCCCCCCCCCCCCCCCGCCCCCCCCCCCGCCCCCGCCCCCGCGCCCCCCCCCCCCGCCCCCCGCCCCCCCCCCCCCCCCCCCCGTAAATCTCCTCTAACCGAGCACTTGACTTTTGTAAAAATGATTGCTCTTGAGGCTCCGGGCAATTTTTTACCCATATGCAAGACCAGCTGTTTTTACAAACGCAGGCTATTGTGAGTAGACTGACTTTACTGTGCCTGGATAAAACTATATCTTCATCGTGTCTTGTCTCAGATTGCGAAGGGCTGGGCTACCAGTTGGGGATTTAAAAGGAAGTTTGCTGATACAGCATCCAATTTTGGTAAATTTGATAAGCAAGGGGTTAGGGAATTGGGGTGGGTATCGGAACTACCCCTGTTACCCGAGTACGAGTAGCACTTGCGAGTAAAATAAGCAAAGCTTTGCTGCTGCACCTCCATATTTTAGGTTTGTCACTTTCGGTAACACTTACTCTATCTGCACTACGCGAGACACAGCTACTAGATGTTTGATATGTATTCACTCACCCTGCGTTACGGAACCAATTGCGCATCCTCCCACCGAATAAGGATAGCAGACAAAAAAGCAAAATACCACGAGTGGATCCTAAAATAAACAATGAAAATAAATTGTAATCACAAATAATCACCGTTTTCATCCCCCATTGTTCATTGACAGAGCATCCTTTCTCTTCGTTTGAAGATCAAGGTGCGTGTGATAAAAGTCGCTGGGGACAGACAAGAAACACCGCTGTAATTAGGCTGCGGAGCGGGATTCGTGTGTTCAGCCTTAGCCGGGTTGGGGAAAAAGCGTAGAGCCGACGTACAGCCCCGTTCGCAAAGTTCTCGCGGATCAAGAGGTACCAGGGAAAAATATTGGCAGTAACAAATGTACTGGTACAAGTGTCTGCAGAAAATATGAAGTGCAAATTCTTGTACCGGTACCTGAGTTGTCCCCAGACATTTGCTAAGATACCTACAGATCAGCGAGAACTTTGCGAACGAGGCTGTACATCAGGTGCGGTGGGGTTGACTCATCACATTTCTCGGTTGAGAGCTGCTGTACCTAACTGAATGAACTATTGTCCCTTAGCAAAATTAACCGAACATTTGCGATGCGACGGCTCAGACTTCTTTGTTAACACCCAACTCAACAAATCACCTCCGAAACCACAACCAAAAAATATTTAAGAATAAAATAAATATAAAGTCTTAATTAGCACCTTGTGGGTCATATATTTGCTTTTTGAGATTTGTTTCTTGTATGAAAGGTATCGTGTGTGAGGGGGGTGAGGGGGCGGGGTTGTCGTGATATGTGGTGGAAGGTTGCAGCGTCAAATGTCATGCTAGGGGACGATAGTGACGCCCCGGTTTGTCCGCCTCATACCTGTTTTCCCCAACATGATAAGGGTTGCTGCCCGTATCATCCGTCACCCGATGACCGCGAGTCGAAAACCAGGGGGTATTCGCCCACCCTAGGTGGATGATGCTCGGGCAGGTGGGGGCTTGGCCCTGCTGACTTGCTGCACAGTCAACGCCTCTGGGAGAGGCCGAATAGTAGTTTCAGCCGTACGATTCCGCTGAAAAATGTCAGCAATGTTCAGGGAATATTAAACGCTGTCACATATTTTCGTGAATCAGGGTAAAGGGAGGGCTGTGTGTTTGTGTTTACCCTTATATCGCCTACGAAGATGAATCCATTTTGGTATGAATTGGAGCTTGAGTTCGCGTTGCCAATTTTGGCCACGGGAACCCCGCTAAGATCTTGGAGAGCAAGGGTTTCGGAAGACGCATTAATATTTTTGGCATGGCTCGCCCCAAGGGGATCGGGCTGTGGGACAGGGGTTGGGGTATCTGCGAGAGGGGTTCTGGGAGCCCAGAGTATGCAATTCCGAAAAAACTAAGAATATGTTAATATGATTAACGAGGACCAGTGGGGGGTAGACGTACATTGACAAAGCTCGAGGGGAGTAAAGAAGACAGAGGACGGCGGAGTCGCTCATGTCTGTAAGACATAATGGCCACAAGTAGAGTAAGGGCAGCGAAAACGAGTCCCACTATTGCCAGCGTGGTACCACCATTGTTACCATCCCCTCCTTTGGCTCCCGTTTGATCACGTTTGTTGAATTGTGCAAGTAGGCTTTGGGTGGGAAACCATGAGTTGGGGGGGGGCATGATGACTTGAAATGATGCAACTTTGAGAGAATTAGCGATATTGTTCGTACTTTGGGGGCAGGGGAGAAAATAAGTACTGGTAGAGCAAGGGATTCCACAGAGTTGATTATTCGAGAACGGTTGTGCGGAGAGATGGAGGCAGTTTTACAGACGCAAGCGGTGATGTTAGGGGAAGAAGTGGGGTGAGAGATATAGGTACCGCATTACCTCGTTTTTTTCGCCTGGCGCTGGTACGTTGAAATAAAGTAGGCTGAAGCAAAGCATTCAAGACAGTCAGGAAAACTCCAGAATAGGCCTAGTTTTAGCCATAAAGGGTTAAGCAAAGGTGTTTTATTGCGAATTTGAGACGGATTACGGAGAAAACTCTTATTTGAACATACTAGCGGCAGGCGGGGGGAACCAGGTGATGCGGTATCCCATGGACAGATGAGACATGCAGATTCCTGACCTGCCATTAAAGGAGGGTAGAATACTTGTTCAGGGTAATACTCACCATGTATCCTCCAATTACGTCGAGTTAAGATCGAATTCTGTTGAGTAACTGATGCATCGGCAGTAGGTGCAGACACTAGAGTCGGAAGGTTCAGAATCTACGTGTCTCATCCGTCCATATGATAATAGTTGTTGGTGTCCGCCCCGTAGGAGCTGGGGCTGAAGAGCGGGGGTGGTTGACTAAAAGTGTGAAAACCCTTAACGAATACCCAGCCGCAAGGTGTGTGGAAAAAATGAGGAACAACCACGCAGCCTGTGTCAAATAAACGCGAACCAAGTGCCCAAGCTGAAGACTCGAACTGGTGAAAGTACCACTTCTGATTACCGTAGAGGCATTCAGCCCTGGGACTGAAAGGGTGTTATGCAGGTTGTTTGAGTCGAAAACCTTTGGTGTGTGTAACGAGTTCTTGCATATCCTACAAGCCTGATACGGTAGATCAACCCGAGATTTGAACGCTCATAATTATCGCGTTGATGTGGCCAACCTCCTCGATACAACCACCCCAACCCAACCAAGAAAAACAAGTGAAAATTTAAATAGACAGCAGTAATCAGTACTTAGTATACCATCCATCAGCCTTAATAAAAACCGAGAAGGTATTATGAGGTGTCTGTTAAGTGGTAACGATTTTATGGGGGCCCGGAAGACATAGGTTGCCATGCTCACCCAGGTAATCGGTTAATTTTTCCCACCCACAATACCAGTCCCGACTTTCTACCACCACCAAAATATACCCACACTGCACCACTTGGTTTTTCCCGATCCGGCTTAGCCTTCATACAGATACCACACCTCGTGAAGGAGGTCGGCCCCACCTTTGTCTGTCCCCGAGTACTTGCGAGACTACCATTGACCCGGCGGACCCCCGCTTTCCTTCTCTGAAACCCCGCTCTTCTTCCACTCTCCAGAACGCTAAAAAAACCCCATATTCAGTGACTCCTCTACAGAGGAAGCAAATAAGATGTCCCGATATATCATCTGTGATAGCCCCAACCTTTGCAACAACCTGGACTCTTTTAAGGTGTTGGATAACTATATTGTTACCATTGATTGTCTCAACTCCCAACTGGATTATCCCCCCTCTATCCCGGATAGCGACACCGGGACATTCAAGGGCACTCGGTCAATTAGGTGGGCGAATAGCAAGTGCTCTGCGCCACCCAAGAGCCTGGTTGAGCCCAGCGGGGGAACGGCGAATAGCTCTGGACGGAACTAGATAGTTATTCGGAGTCCTCCAGTGGCAGATAAAGACCTAGAACGGCGGTTTCAGGTCTGGCGGTGGGCCAACTAAGTGAGACAGTGATGTTTAGATGGAAATCGGGGGAGCGTCTGGGGGTGGTCCGGGTGGTGCAGGACGGCGGCGGATAGCACTAATCATGCCCCATGAAGCGGTATTGGAGGCATTAACCCCCGGGGCTGAGCGTCAGTCAGGAATGTTTTTCGAGTGTTAAGATTTTGGTCTGTGTAACACCTTTTTGCATACCAAACTGACAGTTCAATTAGAAATCTAGCACTCTAGAGGCGCTTTTTCGACCTTGTGGGTGAATGCCTTTGTTCATCTCTTCGGGGGTGTACAGTACCGGTACCTTAGAGTACAGCAACACCGTCGCCAGAAAGGGAGGGGACGGTGGTGGGTGATGGAGGACGGTCGGGGGTTGTGAGGGATGGTGGGGAACGGCCGGGGACTGCACGAGTGATGTTTCATGATGTTCTAATAATTCGTTCGGAAGCGCATGATTCCAACCTGGACTAGTACCGGAGGTCCAAGACATAGGAATATAGTCCCCTGCAGTCCGCCTGGCCCTCACCTTTCTAGGCGTATTCAGTCCTAGTGCCTCGGAAGCAGATGGACAACGAGCCGTATCCCGCCCCGCCCTACCCAAAAGACGGACCGACTAGACGGCTGGGTCTGATTCTATTTCTGTTAGGTCAAGTCTTCATATCCGGTTTCCTCGACGACAAGGTAGTCCATCACCTGGTGATGTGGGTGGGGTGGCGACGTGGCGAGTGAGGCATCATGAACCTGGGAACTCGCGGCCAGTTCTTTCCAGTATAAATAATAGTGGGTTGGTACAACCCGTTGCCAATTGGGAAAGCACAGGCGGGAGAGCTTGGGGAACGGGAGTTATGTCAAAAAGAGGCGGCGGAAAAAGGTATATCCGGTTGCCGGGCCATCGCGGGGTCATAGCTTAGAAAGTACGGGTCCGTGGACCCCCCTATACATATACTACCACGGAATTCCATTCAACTACGAGAACACCATCCTTTCTACACCTCGCGTTCTCGAGTTCCCTACACCTCGCGTTCTTGACTTCCCACCACCCTCCCCCACACGACACCAAGGCGCCCTCTCATTGTCACCAGGGATACATCAGCGGTAACGATCTCCCCAGGCAAGGGCAGCGGCGACCCCACCAACGCCTCCGGCAGTGGAAATAGCAGACTCACGGCTAAGTAGAGGACAAAGTCATGTATTTCCTTCCACGTCACTCATTTCTTATTTCTTTCTCAGTTGATTTCCTTGATTCTTAAGGTAGCGGCAATGTATGATTCAGGCTTTGGGAAATTGGGTCAAGCCTACCCTCCTAATTCCGTTCTCAAAACAAAAAAAACCTGTCGGTTCAAAATTTCGACGTTTACTCACCCCGAGTGATATTTCATGAGTGCGCGTACCTCTCACAAGGCGGCACACTAGTTACCTAAGGTGTGAACATTATACAGCTAGCTATTAGAGATTTGTCTTTGGTGGATTCACTTTCCCCGTGGGGTAAAGACATCCGGTAGATATGCCGCAGCTGTGATTTATCATCCAGCACGCGTTCGACCGCGTCGAGAACGGCTTGAAAAAATAGGATTTACAAGGTGACTTGGCAGAAATTTCCTCAATCATGGGGAAGGGTCCGATTTTGGGGAATGCTGGGGAGAACTCTTCTCTCGTGTTTTGAGCTATAATAGTTTCCACGTCCGTCCCGCGTTTTCATTTTTTCATTTTTTTGTTGGAGGGGGGGGGGGTCAGTAAATCTGCCTCAATAGAATTTTACTGTGTCTGGGTAAGAGTATACCCCCTTAGGGTGTCTGGTCCCTAGTTGCGAAGCGTCGGGCCACCGATAGTGGATTTAAAAAGAGTTTGCTGATATAGCGCAAAATTTTGGTAGATTGTACTAGCAATGGGCGTTACACCACCATGGGGTAAAAGTAGAGAATTTGGTATGAGGGTAGCGAATCGCGCATCGTATCCACCACCATTAAACCCTGCCCCCTGCTAGCCGAGCACCACTTACTAGTAAAATATGCGAAACATTGCCGCTGCACCTCCATATTGTAGAGCCAGTGCTTCCGGTAGCGCTTACTGTATCCTCGCTATGATACTGTGGCGGGCGCCGCTACTTGGTTGACTGTGATAAATCGCGTAACGGTCAAACAGGCGAATTAGACTGGACTCAACTAAAGGGTAGGCAAATCGGAAACACCACTCGCCCACCATCAAAACTAACTAACCAACATAAGTCTATACAAGAATAGTGAAACCATCCCAATCATTCTATCGCCTGCCATATCTATCGATCTCTCCTTCATGCATAATCACATTTGCCTGTGTACCTCCGTAATATCAACAATAGAAAGACATGACCCTAAACCCTTCCGTCTATCCCTCCGTCTTGAACAAATGAAGTCTCTAAAGCTATTATCCCATCTTATCCCTCATCTATCCGTTTTCTCTAGCTCTGACAACTATCCGGTTCCGTCAACTCTGGCGGATTGTTTATTCGCTGACCCCACCGGTACGGAACAAGTCCAGAAATACGAGGCTGCAGAGCGGGATTCGTGGGCTCAGCCCGAGCCGAGCTGGAGAAGAGCGTAGGGCAGAGATGCAAGAGGTGAGGTGGAATTGACCCGCTGCATCTCCCGGACGGGAGCTTGCTAACTAAGGACCCGTTTGGCAAAATGGGACCGTTCCGTTGGGCGACCGTCCCCGCTGCGGAAATCGCACCCCCCCATTTCGAAACGGCAGGAAAAGGGCCACTCGTATGGGGAGCGGAACGGAACCGTTGTATCTAAACGTGCCCTAAATGGAACTGATGACACTACGGTTTGAGCTGCGTGTACCAGTTTTCACCAGCATTACAAGAACCGTTCCCAGTATCGTCCCATTCAATAATCGGAAACCAAAGATCCTAGCGTATTGGCTTATCCGGGCTGGATACCGCGCGGGAGGGCTCAGGCTTGGTTATATGGACTTGCGGCATAGTGAATGCCACTGGGGGAGAGCGGATGGGAGTATCAGCCGCCCGGTTCCGCTAAAAAATGTTAGTAATGCTCATCTAATAGGTAACATCGTTACATATTTTCATGAACGGAGGCAAAGGGAGGGCACCTGGGCTTACCATTGAGTCGCCTGGGGTCACCCCAGTGCACCAACTGGAGGTTGTAATGGCAGCGGCAAATCCGGCGATGGGGTGCTTATTCTGATTATCAGGGGTCGCAGCTTCACAGGCTTTATCAGAGATCGTGGGATGACTGGCCGCAGGGGGATCAGGCAGTGGAGCAGCAGGAGCCGGGGTGTCTGCGGGAGGATTTCTGGGAGCCCATAGTACGAATTTGCGAAAAAACTAATAATATATTAATATCATTGATGAGAACCGGTGTGGGGGGTCGACGTGCATTGACAAAACGCGAAGGGAGCAAAGAGGACAGCGGAAGACGTTGCCGCTGGTGTCGGTAGGCCATAATTGCAACAACTAGTGTGAGGGCAGCGATAACGACCGCCAATATCGCTAGCGGGGTATTTCCATTGCTATCATCTCCTCCTTTGGTTGCTGCTTGATCGCGTTCGTTGAATTGTGATAGTGAGCTTGGGGTGCGAGGCAGTGGAATGGGGGGCATTATGGCATAGGGTGTGTAACCTCGAGGGTTTTAGCGATATCGTGCTCTGGGGGTATGGAGAGAAGTGGGTGCTCGCAGTGCAAGGGATTCCGTGGAGTGGATTGCTTGAGAACGGTTGGGTAGAGGGATCGAGGGGCTTTTAAAGAAGAAAGCGGCGGTGTTAGGGCTGCGAGGAGGTAACTGGATGAGAAAATACCAGTAGTAGTTAATGTCAACGCCAGTAGAGACGTTGGTTTCGGGGGCTGGGTCACTCATGTGGTCAAATGAATGACGAATGCTCCACAGAAAGGTTCTTGGAAAAAGGTCCTCTGAATAAGCCTATGATTTCACCTATTACTTGAGTGTCAGCTGAGAAAGAGGGCCAAAATAGGCCCCTACCATTAGCAGAATGCAGTGTTCTGGGCGGAGAGTGAAGTATACTGCCGTATTAACTTTAATACGAGAGCTGTGCGCAGTATAGTCGAGAATCCCCTACCTTGGAAAGGGGCGAAAAACACAGCAAAGCAAGAGAGGAGAAAAAACAAGAAACTGCTAGACCTTACTAGAGGGGGCAACCCCAACAACATAGTACACCGCTATCTTATTGAAGTTAATCTTGTAGGGCGAAACAAAACAGCGTGAGGAACAGCCACACAACAGGGCGTCACATAAAGGTGAACCAAGCATCCAAGCCGGAGACCTAAACCGGCAAATGGATTTCCTCTGAGTACGGCCTGCAGTGAAAAAAGTGGGGAAATGATCGGCGGGCTTCTGGGATTTCAATTGGAGTATTCAATGTGCTAGAGCTAATTAGGCAACTTGTTTCGGACAATCCCATTTCTACATACCCTTTTGTTTTGCCCCCGCAGAGCCGCACTCGGGTACAGCCAAGCCAACCGGTGTGACAGCTGTCAGGCCCCTGCATTAGCGCCCGTTGGGTTGTGGAGCAAGGCCATCAAGCGGATCTCCCTAATCGTAATCACAATGTGCTACGGTCATCACCGTCGTGGCGACGAAACCGGGGTGGCGACGAACAAGGGTACTTGGTGGAGAAAAAGAAATCGTCAAAGTTAAGGTTGCAGAAAATTATGTGTGATTGATCCTTGTCCGTCACCCCAGTTTCGTCGCCACTACGGCGAAGATTATTCTAGTAATGTCCAGACGTTTGTGAACACAGCCCCGACTCGGACCAAGGTTGCGGGCGGCTGCCGCAGCCCCCGCATTTTCGCTCACAACCGGGACAGTCTAAAGAGTGCCTGCCCGCTCAACACAACTTTACAGGTCAACACAACTTTGTGGCTGTAACTACGGTAAGCCTCATGTTTATGCTGAGTTACAAAGTTATGCTGGGTCGTAAGGCTACTACCGTATGGGAAGCTATAGAGTTGTGTTGAGCCGGTAGGCACTCTTTAGCGTGCCCCCGGTTGTGAGCCTGCGAACATGCGGGGGTTGCGGCCGCTCGCCTCAACCTTGGCATGAGTATTGCATACGGGCAAAAAATCACCCGTAGCCTCAGGATTTTGCCGGTGTGTAATAGCGGCTGTGTTCACAAACGTTAGGACATTACGCGTAATAGATGAAGGCAGCAGTCGTGGGAAAAAGTCATGCTCTCACTGGCCGTTCCACAACGACAGTCCTCGATAAACTTTTGCTTTCTAAGAGGGAATGACTGCACCTATACCTATGAAACTTGTGACAATACATGTTTACATACACTCTGGAGTGGTGAGCCCTGGCCTTCCGCCTTATTAGAGAAAGGCATTTTGTCGCTAGGAAGCAAAGGGTTGGGAAAGCGGGGGTGTCAACATCTCTTAGGGAGGTGAAACAACAAAATTCAGAGCACCTGAGAATTGCGCAAGGGTGGGGTCCAAAACACACGATGGATAGGCAGCTGCCCTATCATAACCGAAATCAGGGTGAAAAGTGGCTTCGGTTAACCCTATGCCGTCCGGTCGGCCCGGCAACCTCAACCCCTGTTCATATTCCCTGCTGATGGTGCAGTTTCTCGGGTGCACCGAATTCCGTTGTTTCACCACTCGACTAATAAGGGATACTTCTCTGTATGTTGAGCCAAAACGTGAACTCTACTTTTTCCGACGACTGGTAGCAAGCGCGCTAGTCCCTCCACAGTGAACTTATAGACACAGGTGATATCAGCTTTTTTTGAATTTTTTGGTTTTTTTATATCAAAGTTCGCGGTTCATTTGGTCTCCGTACGGGAAAATCCGCGGCAATTACCCCAAGATATGAACTAGAAACTCTGAAACGGGCAGATTAGCGATAGAATACATTATCATGTCGCAATTCATAAGCCCCGGAGATAAACTCAACTCAATATCTCAGTCAAGACTCGCATCGAAGGAAAAACACTCAGCATAACCGGATATTTCACCCTATTCCCCAAGATATGTCGCCTTTTGAGAAAATATGTCCGAGTCTATGATATTCTTTTATAATGCCAAGGGTGGGGGGTTGCGGAAATACAGGCAGGATACCGGTACTGTTGCATATCACCCAGAGTGGCTAGGTATGGGCAATTTAAATAGGTGGCAAGGAGAATCCCGAATGGGCAATTGATGAGGAAGGACTCTTGTAGCCCAGGGAGGGGTATTCCATGAGTGGTTAGGGATCCTAAGTAGGCGCGTCTATCGGCCAACGTTACCTTCAATAGCGGTTCCGGTTTCGCGGACTTACCCCGCCAAGGCGGTGGCTTGATATGCCGCGGCACTTCCCGGCCGCACCCGTGCGTTGAGGTTAAGTTAGCGTTGAGGTTAGCGATTGAATAAAAAAAGGTTTTAACTCCAGATGCTAATTACTCTAGGAGTTGAAAAATGATCCGGGTTGGCAAGGATAATTCTCTGGGGAGTAAAAAGCTTTGACAATTCGGACCCCTGTCGATCATGTTAGCTTGTGGTCTCCCGCACTCGCGGAAGGGTGTGTGGGGAACCGAGCAGCCGACGATTGCAACATTTTAGGGGGCTAGCCGACCCCGGGAGGCCCGTAGAAACGATAGGGCTGAGGTATGTGCCACAACGTGGAATCGTGGAATACTGGGCAGTAATCGTTCCAGAGATTCTGTAAAAACTCGGTAGATCGACTATCCGGGATGTCAATTGCGCCACTTCACCAAACCACAACAAGCTTCGAAGAGTATGTTAACAAAAAAACGAATACAAGTTAATGAGATCTAACAGGCTTATTCTGAGCTATGCCTTATCTTGGAAATCACTATTCCTTCTCGGGGCGTTTCGTCTCGGATGCGAATGCCAAGGGCCCGATTGCCGATGATGGACTTACCGAGTTTTTACGGTTCTTGCGTGGCGCTTGTGAGGATTGTGGGGGTGCCTTTGTTGAATAAATCACCATCGCCACCTTCATTTGCGGCGCTTCAAGTTGGAATTCCTCTGGGGCACCATGCGTTTGATGAGAGAGGTTGTAGCCTTCACTCGCAACTACCGTGGCCGTTTATTTGCTGAGAGAACTTTGATTATATTGCCTAGGAGAGATTGGTATGCCTTGAATTGAAGCATATGATGTTATCACTACCAACGGGTGTTTATGGCGTCTATCAAAAATTGTTTTATAGTGTGGGCGGGGAGAAGTTCTTGAGTTAACCGAACGACGAACGAACACTCCTGATTTTTGTCCCATCAACAAACAAAAATAATTTTTCAAGAATTAAATTCATACCAGTAACTGGTACTTAGTATGCAACTAGCCCTAACAATGATGAAATGCAGCAGAAATTAAGTTATGATATGTCCACTGTTTGGTAATGATTTTTCGGGAGTGTTTGTTGTGGGGAGCGATGTGTAGGCGATGGGTTGCCCGGTCGGCCGGGTCCTCGGTTAATTCCGTCAACGCTCAAATAATCTAACTGTGCCTACCCCTCTGTCGGCACCTGGGGGTTTTCGTGAGCGGATGGCAGGGTAGCTCGCCAAATGCAAAAAGTGTCGGTATCAGGAAAAGGCGCCAACCCTAACCCCCGACCTCCTAACAGACTTTGGGTGTTGCATTAAATTCTTGCCATGAGAGAGCGGGACAGTGCACAAACGGCGCCTTTTCCGGATACTTTTGCATTTGGCGAGTGCGGTACGGTACTCGAGTAGTGCCGTACGAAGTGGGATGCAGTCACCACGGGGCATGGCGGAACTGGGCGGGTGGCGAACGGGGATTAATCACCAGTGATTTTGTAACCCTAACCCCAACAAGTCCACTTTTGCCCATGAAGCACCCCCCCGCTCGCCAACTGACCAGCTTCGCCATGCCCCCGGTGATCGGATCGTGTGCTTAGTGAGAGTTACTCTCTCTGGTAAGGTGGGGTGTTTGTTTTTGTCTTTCGCGCCCCGGAGAGAGGCTGGGGCGCTCAGTTTTCGCCCCTTCTAAAGCAGGGAATTCTCAATGACATAGCACACGACTCGATTATTCCGGTTTTTACGATAGGGTACGGGGCTGGTTGGATAGGCTGGGGCCTGGAAGCTCTCATACATAGCTCCTTACCCCATAGACTACCGTACCACCGATAGTAGCGATAAGGATGGTACTGTACTCGAGTACGGGTTTCACACCTTTCGGGCGGCTGGCCGGGGTGTTCTTCGCTACAAGTACCGTACGAGTGGCTGTTCTCCCGCGCGATGGTACTTGTGTCTGGGGTATGGTAGCACAAGCCACCCCGCTTAGCGGACTTGTTTTGCTCGAGCAGGGACCCGGCAAGTGGTTGTCTTACCCCGGAGGACAAAAGTGCATGGGTTTTTCCGCGGTGCAACCATCAACACAAAAGAAATCTTCACACCCGAAATAGAGCACATAAAGCATCAATCACCATTTTAGAAACAGATGGTTCGGTAAACTGGCCCTAAATTCTGTAGGTTTCGCTATGGGCGATCGTGGGTTGGGGGCGGCGAGATCTGTGGGCGTCATATTAGGCATGGTGGTTACCAGGTTCACCTTTCACCCCCGCTAGCCGAACGCCCCTGCTAGTAAATACCAAACTTAGGCGCTGTGCCTCCGTAAAGCCTTCCCTTTGCCGTAGATAGGAAGCGCGGGCAGGCAAGATACGAATCTGAAAGTCCTGTGGCGTTTCCTTCGTGGCTTCGTTTCTTCCCTTTTCGGCTCGGCCATTTCCCTCCGATCCGCACCCCATAGCAACAGAATCACCACAGTCCGCCTTATGCAGGGCGGTTGCAACCTTACTCGGACAATTGGCTTCTGGCAGGAGATGCCATGGCTTTCACTCGCAACCAGAGTTAGAGTAGCAATATATAATATGTTGTGGGAGGGGTTCTTTCATAATAGAGAGGGAAACCGGGTAGATTTTAGCAATTATCACTGTTGATGGCATTTGTAATTTTACAAAGAAATGTTTTTCTGATTTCGGCTGCCTAGGGTACAGTAGTTTGTTGATCTACCTAAGCTTCTACAACCGGGATATAGGAGTTTTGGTGGGTATGAAGTATGACAGTACTTGTATTAAACATGGGCGTGATATAAGCTAGGATTTAGACACCATTACGATTTAGACACCAGTACTAATGACACTACATGCCAGCGATAGGAGTAATAAGTTATTGGTTTCACACCCCTTGGATAGCTTAGATGGGCTATTGCCTTGCACTGGGTGCGTGGCTGTGCCTGCCACACAAATTTGACACGAGTAAGCCTCCACCCTTCAGCCTGACCCCGCTTTTCTTCCGCTCCAAGGAATATCGTCAACAAGCCATACTCAATAACTCACCTTCAAAAACGCAAGCAATAAGCTGTCTGGGATGTCTCAATATATCATGGATCATAGCAATAACTGCCTCAATACTACCAACTCTTTTAACAGTGTGTCGAACAACTATGTAGTTGCAGATGATCGATCTCAACTCCTAACGTGGTTATCCCCCATGGAGCCCAGGTTACGACACCGGGACGTTCAAGAGCGACGTATTGGCGATATCGGGGGATGGCTTATACAAACTGTGGAGTTTAGAAGATGGTGGAGCTTAGCTGGGGAAGGTGATGCAGTTCTGTTTTGCGATGGCAATCCAGGGGTCGGAAAGACATTTATGAGGTAACAAGGCTTATTAGCGGGGAGAGAAAAAATAGGGCCACAGCTAACAAGCCTCAATGGCAGCTCACTAGTAGTAGACTGGCTGTGCGATCAGGCCAGAGGACAAAACATTGCCGTTACATGTTTTTACTTCGATTTCGCGGCCCGAAACGAGCAGTCTGCGACCAACATGCTAGGCTCCCTACTGGGACAGGTTGTTAGCGGAATGGAAACGATTCCTGAGGAGGTATCGCGGGCATTCCGGGAACAGAGAAGTGCCATTGGTGGACGTGCACCGCAACTCGTTGATATTGTCAAAATGCTACAGACTATCACATCTTCGCGACAGGTGTTTATGTCCATTGACGGTCTGGACGAGTGTGCCGGAGTACATCGAGCCATGCTCCTTGATTCGCTGAGAGAAATCCTCGAGAAGTCTCCGGGCACTCGAATATTCGTCACTGGAAGGCCGCATATTCGGGCCGAGATCGAAAGGCGGCTTAGTGGACGGGTGACATGTGTATCTGTCGGTCCCACCAGGGGGGATATTATCGGATACCTTCGTGTTAGAATAAGCCAGGATGAAATGCCAGAGGCAATGGACAAGAGTCTAGAGGCAGACATTCTCCAGATGATTCCCGAAAATATATCGGAAATGTGCGTGCATTCAATGACACCCGGAATCCCCCCACAATGTATGCTAATAGAGGCGGTTAGGTTTCTACTGGCTTCATTAAATATCGAGGCAATCTTGCAAGAACCAACAATCTACCAGAGACGAGAAAGACTCGGCAATATGACCGTTGGACAGTGTTCCCAACCGTCCCGTCCGGACGCCAGGGCCCTGGCGTCCTATAGTCCCGTCCGTCCCGGGCAGGGTGGGTAAGGACGGCCAGGCACGGCGTCCGTCTTTTGTAAACACCGCAGGACTGTAGGTTGACGGGCGGGCCCTGCAGTCTTTTTTGGAAATGGTAACTTCCGGTAGGTACCTACCGTCCTGAGTAAGGACGGGCGTCACCTCTAGGTTACCTACCGTCCTGCATAATGACGGGCGTTACCTGTAAGTTACCCACCGTCCTGAGTAAGGACGGGCGTCACCTGTAGGTTACCTCCCGTCCTGCATAATGACGGGCGTTACCTGTAGGTTACCTACCGTCCTGAGTAAGGACGGGCGTTACCTGTAGGTTACCTACCGTCCTGCATAATGACGGGCGTCCCTTGTAGGTCAAGGAAGTGGAATGAGGTCACGGTGCTCAGAACCAGGATCGGATATCACTGGAAGCATTGATTGATTGATAGCGAAATTTGATGCATAATAGTAGAGCCTAAGCTTCTCTTCATTAGAATAAAAATGTTTCACATCTTGATAACACTTACCTAATACTCATGAAATTCGAACATGAAACATAAACTAAGACACCTATAGGGCCCGGCAGTCCGTCCCGGGCATAGGTTAGGACGGACTGCAATTGGGCGTCCGTCCCGTCCGAAGGTCCCAAACTTGGCGTCCGTCCCGTCCTAAGCTAAAGACGGACGGACTGGAGGCTTGGGAACACTGTATGGGGGAACGGAACAGAACCGTTACATCCAAACATGCCCTAATTTTGTCAACGTGCTATAGCAAAAGATCAAGTGATAAGAGAAAGCAAGCAACTACCTCCTCTCTGTCTACCCGGATGTCTAAAACCTCTCAGAATATTATTAAGCTTAAATGGTGTGGCTCAAGCCTGAAAACCTAACAGATATCTGCGGGCATTTTCAGATATTTGCGGCATCTTCAGATATTTGCGGCATCTTCAGATATCTGGCGGTATCTTCAGATATCTGCGGGCATCTTCAGATATCTGCGGGCATCTTCAGATATCTGCAGATATCACCCACACATCAACGAAATATTGACTTGTCATATGGAATATACCGAAAGCCTGCCGCCGCCGCTAGGCACCTATGAAGCCTGCAGGCTTCCCCAAAGCCTGGCCTACGAAGCCCAGGTCTGTCTCACACTGGCCTGGCCTGGCCGGACTGAAAGCCGGCCGGTTATCTGGAGGCCGACCTGGCCGCTTGCGAACACTGGTCAGAACGTTTGATATTTCCATCATGTCTGGAAATTTGCAAAATCGGACACAGTCAGGCCGATTTCTGTGGAACTTGAATAATTATCCAAAGATTATTCTTGACAGCAGAAGGTCATGTAGAGCCAATCCCGGGACAGTAGGGTGCGAGTGTATATCTAGTGGCGATTGTACAGGTCCAAGAAGATCATCACTTACATCATTCAGACTTTCATGAAATCTTAATGTACAGTGGTGTAAAGGATTTATGCCAACTAAAATACTAGTGTACAAGAGAAAAAGAGGTTAAACATGTAGGTTCCCAAATAGCCCCTGTCCAATCCGTTTGTCTACCCTACCGCTCACCCCCAAGTCACCCTCTCTTCTCCTCAAGCTTCTGAGATAATGAGCCTTGGATGCAATTTTAAGTAATAGAGGGTCATGGTTGACTTAGGCCCTGTTTGGCAGGCCAACTTTTGTAAGGTTTACCTTATAAAATGCAGTTTGTAAGGTAAACCGTGTTTGGCAGCACATTGTTTGAGAGGTAGAGTTTGGGAACCTTATGAACTTTGGTTTGGAAGCAGCGCAGTTTAGGGTTTAAGAGAGTTTTGAAAACAGCCTGGTGATTGGTAAATATGGGGGTTTGCCCTAATAAACTCGATTTACTACTCTAATAATGTTATTTTCTCCACTCCTGTTTAGGGTTGAGCCCGAGTAGCCACACATGTATAACGCCTACCTTATAAAAGTTCCTTCTCTTGTTTGGCAAACTAACCTTACAAACTACGGCTTGACACACCTTACAATACGCAGTTTGGGAAACCTTACAAACCGCAAGCTGCAAGGTGTTATCTTACAAAAGTTGGCCTGCCAAACAGGGCCTTACAGTTTTCGCATTGAAAGATTGTCTTATTGAGCACTATCTTTGTTGGCAAGAATCCCAGATATCAATCGCAAGATTTTTGTAACATGTGTACATATTCCAGTAACTGTAGACAGCAGTGGCACTGGCAGTGCAGCGTCTTGTATGTTTGTTTTGATTTATATTTGCTTTATTTCATTTGATCTCAGCTCCGCCATAGTCCCTGAGTGAGATGATAGGGTATGCTATCATAGCCCAGGTTTAGTTCGCTTTGCTGAAAGTTTATATTTAGGATTCCAGGTCGTAACATGGGCTACTGAATAGGGTAAAGGCATGCAAGAGTGTAGTTACCTGAACTTAGGAACGTTGTCACCCTACCCAGGGGCTGCAGTGACCCTACCTTTAGTGACAAAGTCATCTGCCTAATTAGGGGAAAGTTATCCAACCATAGTCTGGCACTAAGATGTTGAGAGGGTTGCTTCGATTGGTAAGAAACGGCTGCTAACTGAGCAGCCTAAAGAGTGATCCGAACCTCCTGCAACTTTGAGGGGATATTCCTATCACCTCCGTCCGGCCCTAGCTTGGGTATGGCGCGTCAGCACGGTATAGCTGTGTAGTTGTCTGCTTTCTAGTTAAGAGAGATTCCTAGGAATACTTTCAGAACACGATTGCGTCGTCTCAGTCAGCCACCAGATGGTGTTTGCAGGATATATAAGTTGTATGAGGGTGAGAAACCACCGCTGGTGCTACCGGGATCATGTATGGGAAGCATCTACAGGCATACTTTGACTTTCAGGTAGTAGTATGGTTAACTGTAGTGGACTTGGGGCTAAGAGGGGAAGTTGCAAGGCTTCTAGGCAGGGTTCCCAATGGTCGGCAGGAGACTGGACTGGACTAGCTAGTCAGGTCGAAAGTCAAGTCTAGTCCAATGGTGGAAATTAGACCGACTGGACAGTCAGGATTATGGAAACCGACTTGACCAAGACTGGTCTGACTAGGCCTGCCAAGCAATACAATATGCTATTTTTATCACTATATATTACGTTCAAATAAAGCTTTTCTTAATTAAACTTATTGTTTCCATGAATTATATGGTAGATATAGTGCCTCGCTTAGATTAGGGGTGGCGAAAATACGTTCTTGAGTATCGAACCATTTTTTGTTCACTACGTGAGTGATATTACATGACCACATGCTACGATACGGGCATTGGATGCGACTTATCCATCAGGTAATCGTATTTCCACCACAGATCATCCTCTCCAGGATATTCTATCAGCTTATATTGAGGGGCTGTTGATTCATAGTGTAACAAGCAACTTTAAGATCCTAGTATAGCTTGGGCTTGGTGCCATTCAGACTCATGCGATCTTTTTATAAAGACTGGTCTGGGACCAGGTCAAACCGGACCGGACCACCCAAGTGAGTCGGGTCCAGTCATTGCCATCACTAGGACTGGCCAGCCCGGTCCCGCTTCCAAGACTTGACGGGTCGGACTATTTGGAACCCTGCTTCTAGGACAATCACACCAATTCCAGTCCCAGGCCACCTTGTCAACTGTAGCATTACGAAGGGTTATTAGTGGACTCTAGAGGGTTGAGTCTTCTCATGATTTAAGTGTGTACTGTATGGTTCAGTGTGGGGAGTGCATATGCTGTCAAGCCACCAGACATTTCTTATCATTGGAGCAGGCAGTCAGGTTTAGCAGCTTAGTATAGTCAAGCAGATTTGCCGCTGGATTGCTTAGCTTGTATAGAGGAAACTACCACTGGGCCAGTGAGTGCCAATGGATATTATCTCCACCGTCAGTAATTATTCTACTTAACTAATGCCAAAAACACCATATTCTAATAACCAATGATCGTCAAGAGAAGTTATTGAGTAAAGATTTCAGGCTTGATGATATTAAGTTTTACTGCTTGATGCTAATTTGAATTATTTTTATTTTTATTTTTATTTTTACTTCAACTTTGAGCCTTTGGTGCAGTCGGAATCTTAGGATCCATCTTCCTATAGAGTACCCAGTTTCAGCTACGAAGCTTGAGTTTTGTATTTAAACCAGTCCCCTGGCCAGCAGAAAACACCAGACTTGGACAGCCCCTTAGTCCAAGATTACACTTGGTTGAAGAGCAATCCTTTAGTCACTATTTGTACTTCAACAATTATCTCTTACTCCCAGTTCCTTAAAGACTTCCTCACCACTATAGTAGGTCTACGGCTGGTCCTTTTCTTTTCATTAGACATGAATAAACCTCTTGTATCCACTTAACTTCCTTTTTCTCTCTCTTCTTGGTTTATCTTCTCACCTACCGGTGAATCTTTCTTATCACCTTCCACTTCGTCAATTTCTAGGACAGAGCTGGATGTTTCCTTGCCCTTCTACCTAAACACCAGCTTTCCAGCTCTTTGTAGTCCTTTAGTGCACTATAAGTGAATCTGTCAAAATAGAAAAAAATATTGAAAGTGTAAAATGAGGTACATATAAAAATGGGAGAACTTTTGAAACTCAGGTTACTTGGAAATCATCAGAGATAGAGTATTAATTGTTTGATAGATTCATGGAGACAAGAGCAAAAACATACAAGCTATTAGGAAAGAGTAGTTTAGAAGACATTCAATAAATATATTTATGACTTTGTATCCAATTGTGAATAAGGCACTTTTCAGATTTTGTACTAAATTGTTTTAAGAATTTGTGAGAAGATATAAAATTAGTTCCAAGGTAGTTACTAACAAGGCAGAAAAGGTAAACTTAAAACATGTTATCTCTACTAATATAAGAAATTATGTGCAAAATACTAAGTGGATGCCAGTGTCTATAGATTTCTGAAAATTAGTGGAGACTTGTAATCAATCGGCTTAGGTTTAATAGCAAAAATAGTCAACCTCTGTCAATTACCTCCTTTCTGTAATTATGCCTTCCTGGTATTGGTTTCTCTTCTTGATCAAATAGATTTACTCTTAGCAAATATTATTAATATTGATAAAACTATAGTTCCCTGTGCCCCCGTCCACCGTTATACCTCTTTTCAGAAAGGGCCAAAACTGTCTTGTTTAAAGGCAACCAAAGCAGGATAGCATAACAGAATTGCAGCCTTGGTTTTTTCTGTAAATATAAATAGTTTTAACAAAGTTCAAACATTAATCATTTTCCATGGAAAAGGAAACATTTATGAAGAGGACAAAGATTTATATAACATTAATGGACTTGTGGAGTTCAATGATAAAGTATACATGAATGGAGAACTCTTTCATAAGTACATTAAAGAGTATGTTCTACTAGGTTTAGAGGGTACACCAAGTTTATTTGCTCTTGACATCTGCAGTTCATATACCACTGGCCTGTAATAAAATTATTTCACTCTAATACAATTATTTTATCTCATATTCTTGGAGGTTGTACTAGTGTATTGCAACCACTAGATATTTGAGTCTATAACCCTTTGAAGAGCATGATTAGAGATTAAACAAGAAGGCAATTTTTGATTGTGAGGGTATAGAAAGCTTTGAAAAATAGTCTATTGGTTCAAGAAGGATTTTAACAACAAAGATTGGGTAAGGGATCCTTGGTATAAATTTTGTATAGAGAAAAAGATGATAGTAGAAATGGTATTCAACATGGTTGGACTATTATTACCAGCAGAAGGGAGTAAGGATAAGGAGCTTGATATCAAAGGGCTTGGAGAAATTGAAATTGGTAACTAGAAAATTCATTATAGGGAGGAAGAAGTAGTACTATATAATATTATACCAATAGCTGCCAATGACAATAATGCGATTGAGTTTATTGCTGGTGGTGCATAGTTTTCTTTAATAATTTTGATTATTTCTTTTACTTGTAATTTTTATTATTTTTTATTATCATTATACAAGTTGATATTTCAACTGAAAATCTCTTTTCTAGGTGCTTGAAAGATTAATCATTTTTCACACAACTCCACCAACTTCTAGGTTTCACAATACCTAACAAAAACAAAGAAAAAAATCTTATTCAACAAATATATTACTATAATGCTCCTGTTGAGAACAGAAAACTCGGATGTACTATATTTTGCTGTAAGTTATATTGCAGTGATACTTGATTGTGGAAGTATCATTTTTAATTACAAACCATCACAAGTCTTAATTATAGTTGACAAGAGGTAACCCATTCTGGGATAGAGTTACTGAATTTAATGAGATCATCTGATATAGTAAAAGAGAATCAATTCAGAAACTGTTTAGAGATTATTATTAGGATATGATATGTTGATTTTCCTAATGTTTTGAATGGCCAACCTTGAATATTTGGTTATCAACCCGGTTTCCAATCATAACTCCTGTGTTGCAAGATTTTACCCCTGCTCTGAGCATTGTAATAAAAATTTTGAAAAAGTCTCCCCTATCTGATATCCATTCTGACACTGGTAATATTGTTCAGATTATTCTTATTGTTAAAGTGCTGGTTGATGAAATTCTGGTCAGGCTCCACTTTCAAGAATCAATTGTCAATTTGACGTATATGGTGGTTGAGTCATTAGCAATGGGTACCAATCTAGGCAAAACATCAATCGATTGTAGCTAGACAACAGTACACAAAACCAACATCATGGTTAAGAGTAGTGAAGCCTTGAGCAAAATGATTAAAGCGGTACTATATGGCCTCAAAACTACAGTGCCTCGGCAGAAGTATTCGTGATCTGAGACATGTTTAATTGCGGTTCCGCCCTTGCCCGGTGGGGCAATGTGGGATTGTTAACAGAGCCCACGCGAGTGCACGATCATCCCTCAACGACCATCTCTCAACGATCTACTATATCAATTTTAGAGTAACAAAATAATAAATAATACTAGCTAATACCTGGTATAACCTCCCCTTGCTTCCAATACTGCAGCTACTCTATCAGGCATTGATTTCCATAACTTTTCAAAAATCTCCTCAGGAATTGTCTCCCAAACCAAACGCAATACTTGTGTAAGCCTCGTCTTAACAGCTTCTTTTCCTTCTGTGGTATTTCCAATCCTTGGATACTGCTGGTGTAATTGCTTTTTAAGCTCAACTCATACGGGCTTAATAGGTTTTAAATCAGAGGAGTAAGGGGGGCGTTCCACCAAATCAATACAATTTCTCTCAAACCAATCCATAACACCATAAGCCTTGTCAACAGGAGTATTGTCTTACTGAAAAAGAATATCTTCAAGTTGCATACCAAAGGAAATCATCTGATGAATAACAGGAAAAAGATGTCTTCTCAAGAGCCTAACATACTTGGTTTTGTTGATAGTTTGGGTGATAGGAACCATAGGACCTTTTCTTTTCCCTCAAAAGCACCCGCATATCATTAGCGAAATTCCCTTATCCTTTTCCTTTGGATGAATACAATCTGCAAACCACTGGTCCCCAGGTTCTCTGAAAACCCACTGGTGCCTAGGATACTTGGATTTCTCCACAATGCACTCATTACTCCAAATAACTCTCGCAAAATCCTCAGCTGTCCAATCTCTATGAGCTCTAACCCACTCCAGTCTGTTAGCAATATGCACAGGCTTCAGCTTTGGTCTTGATTTGGCTAGCCATTGCTTAATATTGGCCTTTCTGAGTATTCTCTCAACTATAACTTTGTTAGAGAATGATGTCCTATCACTCAGGGGGTACAAGCAGTTGAATGTTACCAAAAGAAAGGGAAACACCTGGCGTATAGCGATCCCTGAAATCTGCTCTGGTCATTTTCTGGTTGGCTTTAGCTGCCCGGATGATTGTGGAATGCTGTAGCTGGCTTAGGATAGGTGTGCGACCGGGTAAAGAGAGATTATCCAGGGATTGGGGCTCACATGGGCAAGGGAGGAAGCTTTTAAATGGTGTCCATGGCCAGCCACTAATTTGAGCAACAAGAGCAATATTCCGGAGGCAGTAGAAGAATCCGATAATCATTCTTTTTTCCACATTGGCCATTTCTCTTCGGGAGGTCTTTGGAGTTTGGTTTTGTTTTTTGATGTGTATCCAGTTTGGTTAAACATTTGAAATTCAAATTTTATGAAATAGAGGACTCAGAAGTGGTACAGGGCTATGGTAGTATTTGTGGTGGGAGATACCGTACACTCACGATCAACTCGGTGGGTATTTGGTGAGGTAGCATTTGCCGAGGTTGCTTAGTAAGCCATTACGAACACTTCTGACGAGGTACTGTACAATCAACTGAATTGAAAGTGTTGTTACTAATGGTCAAGAAGGAATTATTAAATTGATTAAAAAAACATGTAATCCATAACTTGAATGTTCGATACTTTGTGTACTGGAATGCATAATATGTTAAATATTATTAAGATGTTGGGAATTGTATGATAACTAGTTGCTAGTCAAATTTTAGTTTTAAAATCATGTGTAGGCTCTTGGGCCACAGTGGTGACAAAGGTATATTTACCAGAAATTGTAGAAATATTTCCAGCCACCATACCAGTAGGAATGTTACAAAAATGCGAACCTGCAATTAACCATGCTCATGTGAAGTTGGCTCTTATGCTAGAATTTGTCTAGAGAGTTAATGATAGAGTTCGTGAACTGGTTGGTATCCAATTAAGTTGCTAAGGAATGTCGCAATAGGATGTGAAAAACAACAAGCTTGATCAAGAGAACTGGCTGACACTTAATTAAAAAATAGAGATTTCAGCAAGTAGGGAGTGTCTAAGCTAGGGAAGAGTAAGAGTTCTGTTAATATGTAGAAAGATCACTATGAAACTCGAAACAAGAACTTTTCTGGAAGCTAAAGTCACATTGGTTTGTTTCACAGAAGTGTGCAGATGTGGGGCCTTATGCTGAGTGTAGGATGAACTCACACGAATTCTAGAAGAACACACTCACTGCCAAGCCGTGAGGTACACCTGTCACCTGCATTTGGGTATACTATATTTTCTCACATTAAATCATTTTCGCCAAGACTGACCAATGCCGAAGCTTGGACCACTCCCAGTGCAAAATCCTCACTCACCTTGAATTTGAAAGCTATCCACACACAAATTATGACTAGGTAAGGCAGATTTCGCATGACTAATACCTATTAGTCATAGGTATATTGGGTTTTACACTTGAAGATCAGCTGACACATATCATTTTACATGGCTACACAGCAGGGCCTTATTAAGGGATTATAATTGGTTAAGTGTTGTAACACTCAAGATTAATAATATGATTCCTGAAGACTCGACTCTCCTGTAATTTTTAGACAAAAATTGTGACATCTTGGCTGCAACGTCAAATGCAATGCTTTAAAAGCATAATATTTTAGTACACAATTTATACAACCCTAACTTATGAATTCATAAGATATAATAATGATGCATGATATCTGTATAAGTAATTTAAATGGCATCATGATATGAGGCAATAGACTTGTTGAATAATTCTAAGTAGAATATAGTACATAGGTAGTCGTATTTTATGATTTTACAGTCAGGGTTGTACATTATAGGAGTTAGTGTAGCCCATTTTGGGAGTGTTACACTTGGCATTGCAGCCAACGTGTCACTATTTTTGTCTGAACATTGGAGTAGAGTCTAGTCTTCTGGAACCATATCAGATAATTTATTGAATTATGAACATGAGTTACATTATGAGTGATAGGTTTCACGCATGTGACTCATTTGAGCACATGACTTGTTTTATGAGTTGTAATTGGTTAAAGATTGTTGTTCAGATAACTCATAAGAGTCAGCTGATGGATTTGCCAGTGAGAGTATGATATAGTATGAGTTATGAGAAAGAAATAAGTAATATGGATGGATGAGTCATCAGGGTGAGAGTAGAGTGAAGATCTGGTATAGATAAGAGGCTTTCCAGCCTCGGAAGAAGTGCAGCATGATGGTGCATTCCCAAACCATTTTCTCTCTACTATGCGCGATTGAACTTTCAACACCATGAGCAATGATCGTCACTCACTCAACCCACCTGCCATCTCCCTTGATGGCTACTGCCTAGGAGTTTGATATCACGCTCTCTGTTTCGCTCTTTTCAGAGACTCCCTTGCTTCTTATCCCTAGGTATCTTCTTCTTTGTAATATTTTCTTATCACTTCACTACACTAAATGTTCTAAGAAACCATTCAGGGTTGTGCACTTGAAATCCTAGCCAAAGTGTAGCCTAGGTGGATTGATCAATCTGAGGCTCCAAGTGGGTGTTAGATAAAACCTTTGACTATATCACTCAGGTTATGAAGTGTTTGGTGGCTTCTTAGGCTGACTATGGTGGCGAACTGAAGAAGGCACTATCCAACCATGTATATTGAAAACTCTGTCTGTCAAAGTCTGCTGTTTGTAAGTTCAAAAGATGGAGCCTTTAAATACACTGAGAAGCTTTTTCAAAGCCTTACTTCTAGCACCACAGCTCATCTCTCCAGACACCTAGGGTACTAAATTGATACCTGTTGTATAAAAAGGATACACCCTCATGGATTGTATTCTAAAACTAAACTAATCCTAAAAGCAAATCCATCAGTAACTATAGTAGCCATACTGGTGATATTAATCGTAATGGTATTATTATCAAAGTTTAGTTAAGAAATCTTCTTCATCTACAGATGTTTTTTCTTTTTCCAACACAAGTACTGGATCTTGGCATCAGGGGCTGTTGCTTAGGGGATGATATCATATCTGCTTGGTATCAAACAAATGATGTTTTGCTTTGGCTTTCTACTAATTGTATCCAGGCATCATCTGATGTTATATATCTTCTTGTTCTCCTGGCATCCAGGTATGAACATGAGTTGCTAAGCACGTTTTGTGAAATTACAACAGGACTGAACACAATATATCTTGTAAAGGGGTTTGCAAATTTCATCAGAAGATGTGGTATATGCTAGTCCCTACACATATAGCCTATATAAACCTGGTTTCTCCTCCTCCAAAATCTGATTCACCAGATAAACTCTGGTATCCAAGTACTGACTAACCTTTCTAGTCAGTGAGTTTAATATTGCAGCTCACCTCGAGAATAGCGATGCTCGTACTCAGTGGTCCCATCTGTGTGCTCTGAGAGCTTCATTTGATCAACCAATTCCTAACTTCCTTGATACTAAAGCTGCGATTGATTCTCTGGATGGTAAGATACAAGCACTCCCAGCATGCTGGTTTGAAAATTACTAACGATTAATTCAGGTCAAGGTTAATAGATTGTTAAATACCTACAATGGACCAACAACCGGTTATCTTGTGGTTGATAGCTCCGATTTGCTAGGTTAATAGGGCTCAATCTATCTTCAATTGCATTGGAATATGTGTTTCTTTTTCTTATTAGCTTATTAGCCCTTAGCTACTATGTTGTTTCTTGTTTACAGTGATACAGCTCTTACTAAGCTGTGATCTTCCTGGTCAATGTGGTCTTTTCTCCTATGGTGGCGTAACGGGATGTATCACTTTCTTTCTATTAGTAGCCATTAGCCCCTGTTTTGTTTTCTTTCAAAATTATTTTCCATTGAATTGATTACTTGTAGGTGTCTTTTTTTAGGGTACCAAACCTGCTGTGAAATGGTATCTGCAGTGCTACTTTGATGTCAGAAGACCACACCTTTCTCCATCTTGGAAAAACGCCATCAATCTACCAAAACGTACTGAATAACCTCTCCTCTATAATAGTACAAGCAACAACTTGAATGAGCACAATATGTCTTAATATACCATTGATAATAGCACCCTCTCGGATAATACAAACTCTTTTAATGTGCAGAATAACTCTGTTGCTGCTGGGGTCAGTCTCAACCCCTAACCTGGTTATCACTCTAGAAGACTAGGCTACACTATCGGGATATCCAAGAATGTCGCATTGGCACTGTAGGAGAATGGTTCGTAGAAACTCAATTCAGAACTTGGAATGACTGGAGTGGTGAGGGTGAAGGGGATCAGGCAGTATTGTTTGGCTATAGAGGTCTCGAGGTTGGCAAAACATTTATCAGGTAACGAGAATTACCCTTTGGGGAATAACAAAGAGTTAGTGCTAACAAGCTGTAATGTCGGTTCGCGACTGGTAGTCAGGTTGTGTAATCAGACAAGCAGACAGAGTACAGCCATTGCAGGTTTTCACTTTCACTTTGCAGCGCGAAAAGCGAAGTCAGTAACTGGTATTCTGGACTCCTTGCTGAATTAGGTGATTGGCGTGATGGAAGGGATTGAAATTTCATGAACCTTTCAACAGCAGAAAGTGGTTACTGGTAGGTGAGGATAGCAACTTCCAGATATTGTTAAAATGCTTCAGACTATTACCCTAGCAGGAATAGCCTGCATAATTATGCACGAGGTATCTGCCACCATGGGGGAGAGCATATATTCAAACCTAAGCTCCTGGAGTAGGGACTTCCCGGAGGCATCTGGAACACTACTCACGAACCTCACTTAGTTCACATTCCATGATATGGCTAACGGATTGGAACGATGATTAGAGAATTACTAGTTCTCTACACTTACTAATGTATACGCATCATGCATTGATAGATGAATATCGGAACTGATCACTTCTTATTCATAATACTATTGGTTTGTAGGCATGTGGACTGCATATTCCATTATAGTCTATCAGGACAAAGTGATCAAAGACTGACTACTGGTGAAGTGGGGACCCCCTCAGAGGAAATAGCCGTCAGAGGATTCTCAGAGTCGAGCTGGGCAAGTTTTCAGGGTCAAACAGTGTGTCGTACTTTGTTCTGACGAACTGCATTCTTAGCAAGATACTTCTTTACTAGACAAGCCAAGGTAGCGTGAACATTAGTATAAATAGTAGGGCTCTCCCTGATGGTTGAGAACATCATCAACCAACGGAGAAGAGACCTTAACAATATTTAAGTTATTAAGATATTCTTCTATTACTTTACTGAACAATTCATCTTGAGCCTTCCTGACCTATAATCCCTTGTTGAGAATATCCTCAGCCAAGTTAACCTGGAATCCTACCGCGTTAGCTACCCCATAACACAGACCATCGCATCCTCACTGAGCACATTTATATGCATAGAGGCTTTGGATGAGTGTGTCGAGGTCCATCGGATCAGGCTCCTTAATTCGCTCCAACAAATCCAGGAAAAATCACCGCCCACACGGATATTCATCACTGGAAAACTTCATGTCCGGGCTGAGAATAAAAAGCGCCTCCCGGGATGAGTGACAAGTGTATCTCTAGGTCCCAGCAAGCACGAGATCGTCGAATACCTTCATGTTGGACTAGGCGGGGGCGAAACTCCAGACGTCAAGGATAAGAGACTAGAGGAAGACATTCTGGAGAAGATTCTTGAAACTATGTCGGAAATGTACGCATGGACCGTGAGATCGGGAATCCTGCCACAAACAATCCGCTAGCGGATCTGCATCTATGTTTCTACTGGTTTGCTTAGATATCGATACAATCTTACACGAATCGACAATCTCCCAAACGCACGAAAGGTTAAGCAAAATGACAATTCAATTGTAGTTAGGAGATGTTTATGGTGCGATGATCGAACAAATAAAGTCACAAACTGGGGATAAACCAAAACTCGGGATCGCAACATTGATGTGCATCAGTCATGCCGAACGGCCACTGCAAGCGGTTGAGCTCTGCCATGCCCTGGCAGTCAAGCTGGGCTCCACGGATTTCAATACTGCCAACGTTCCTTCAAGATCGACCCCGGTTGTCCGCTGTCAATGCCTAATTACTGTGGATAAGGAGGCATTAACTGTGCGTTTGATTCATTTTACTCTCTAGGAATATCTCTCAACCCGCCCCAATTTATTTAGTAGACCTCACGCGGCCATGGCGGAAATCTGTTTAACCTATCTCAATTCCCAATAGGTCAAGCCCTTTCGACCGATCCTTCTCCTGATATCCACAATACGCCCTTTCTCGAATATTGTTCAGTATGCTAGAGAGTACATGCGAAAAGAGAGCTCTCGGATTGCTAGAAATCACTTGCACAGGAGCTATTATACAAGAATTACAGCCGGACATCGACTAAATTTCTCTCGCAAGTAAACAATTTATATCTTTCGCCTTCGTATACTCTCTCTCCGTTTAGTGGACTACACTGCGCATCTCTCTTCTAAATTGTTGAGGTTGTAGCTGGTTTACTGGAGCTGGAATGTTATAATATCAACCATGTGGATTCTGCGAGTAATGTACCGCTTACTTTGGCTGCTCGTAATGGACATGAGGGGGTTGTTTGAATACCACTTGGACGGGAAGGGGTCATCCCTGACAAGCCTGATAATTACAACCTAACACTGCTCTCACATGCGGCTCGGCGTGGACATGAGGGAGTGGTGAAAATACTTCTTGGGCGAGAGGAGGTCAACCCCGACAAGCCAAATGAATGGGCCCAAACACTGCTCTCGTGTGCAGCTTGGGAGGGATATGAGACAGTGGCAGAAATACTACACAGGCGGGAAGAGGTTAGCCCCAACAAGCAAGATAAATTGGAAAAAACACCGCTCACGAATGCTGCTTATATGGGATATATGGGATATGAGGGAGTGGTGAAAATACTACTCGGACAGGGAGAGGTCGACCCTGATAAGCTAGAAAATGGTGGCCGAACACGGCTCTCGCATGCCGCTCAGAATGGACATGAGGGAGTGGTGAAAACACTACTCGGGCAGGAAGCGGTCAACCCTGATAGGCTAGATAATGGTGGCCGAACACCGCTCTGGTATTCTGCCAGAGTTCCCAACGGGGCAGTAGGTCCGTCTTGAACCAGGGCGAGGACGGACGACGTTTTGTCGTCCCGTCCCGTCCTCCATACGGCGGGTTAAACGTACCCAAGGTGCAAATGGCACTTGCATAGCAACAGAGGGCACAACACAACCACCCAAGGCCGGGTAACTGAGGCTCCCCCAACTCAGAGATATCGGGCAGAGAAATTAGAGCTAAAGTAATGATTTTTGTAGCTGAACAAGGTAGTATGAAAATAATAATTATAGTTTTGAACAGCTCTAGATATGCTCGAGACAACTTTTGGACTAATTAGGAAAGCGAAATTATTTTAATATTGGGAATTTGAATTGTAATTGATGGCTGTCAGAGCAGCTAATAGTGATGTAGAGTGGGCGTGGTTTTGTTTATAACAAAATAAATAATAAAAACCAGTCGGGAAAAAGCCTGAAAGTAGAGTGGAAAGAAGGGAAAATAATATGTGATAAAAGTAAAAAGGGAACTTGAATAGAATCGGAAGAAAAATAATAATAAAGTAATGATCATTGAAGGTCGAGTTCTAAAGAAAACATTAAAGAAACAACTTGTAGGATGATGGACAAACAAGAATATGATGGAAATATAAATAACAAATAGCAAAAAATAAGAAATAGAAAATTAGTTTAGATACTGAAAAGCAAGATTGAGATCATTGGCAGTTAGCTCGTCTGCCGCATCCTGATGGTAGAGTGTAGATTGTGGAGCCGGTCCTTTGGGCAAGAGCAGTGGCACTCCGGGTCTTTTTTAACTTGCAAGTTGTTCTTGTTGATATTTGCTTCGGAGAAAGTATTGTCAGGCTTCGCTTACGGCCCAATGCTGGATGGGAAGGGGTGGCTGGCCGAAGAGTTTGTGCTGGTCGAGATACTATGTCAATTGGAAGCATATTTCTCTCTTGTTTTAGTTGAGAAAGGCTTTCATCAGCAGATGGGGAATTAGAAGAACTAGAGTTACCTCTTTTTCAATCTTGGCAATATTGCGTAGACTTTTCCAATGCCTAATGGGTGGTTGATTGTTTTGATTATCTTAGGTATCCACATCCTCCTCACACTCATCACCAATATTTCTAATATGTACGGTTCAGCCAATCCAGATTGACTCATTAGGCCTTGAACCCTTAGGTCCCCCATGCTTAGAGAGAATAGTGTTCGTCTTGGGATTATCACCAAGCTTTAAGAGGTCTACAATCATACCTGTACCAATAGGGTTATTTGCATTTGGAAGCGAATTACCACCCTGCCAATATCCTACACAAATAGGCTTGGAACGATCGATGTCCTGAGTTCGAATTTGCGGAAATGACGTCCAGGCCGGATGGTCATGGACCTGAGCTTAAAGATATTCCTGCCAATCTTCAACATAACCAGATTTCCAAAGTTGAATAATGTTTGAAGAACGATGGAGGATTGCTCGACTGATTCCCTTTCTGAAAAAGAAAAGAGATAAGGATTTATTGACAGACTTTGGTACGGAGGATATAAGAAATGATAATGTATTGTAGCGTGTTTGGCTAAATGACTCTGGTTGATCTTGTGAACGATCTGGGTGTTGACATTGGCGGCGAACCTCCTCGCCAATGCCTGATGATCTGACTGACTGTGTTAAACTAGATTGAATAAAAGTTGAGTTGGTAGATCTTCTTGAATTCGTTCCTATAATTATATAAGATTAGAAAATTCGCAAATATTGTCAATCATTCAATAGTATGTAAACTAAACCTGGAGGGGGTTCTTCAGAGTTACCCAGAGGAACAGCAATTGGATGCTTGCAGCCAACACATATCTCCGAGTCTCCTCTCATAGGAAGTATCGAATGGCAGAAACACGTATCAACTTGCCATCAAGGCATGATAAATGATAAATGTCTGAACTAAATGTGTAAAAATATTAAGAGCAATAATAGAAACAGATCAATATTGGATATAAAGAAAAATATTGAGACAAAATATTCAAGAATTATTAGTAGGTAAACAGAAGACCATGGACTCAGAGTATACTTATAAAAACTTTTAAAGGTCAAGAAAAAACTCAGTATTTGTCTTATCACCATTCTCCTCATCCCCATCCTCCTCACTTACACTATCCCAAAATTTCAGATTTGTGTTGTCATTCAATTTTGGCCTATTATTAATATGCTCCAAGCTAAGGAATTGATGATTATTATCTCCATAATCGACTGCATGTTGCTTTAATCTTTCTTCCATTTGACTCACTTCTTCACTAGAGTGATTATCCTCCTGCCAATATTTATTATCAGTTTCATAAACGATCATTCTATGATCATTTTCTCGATGGATTTCTATTTCATGATTATTATGTGCCTGAATCTATTCCTCCGCTCCACTGAGTGTGTTGAACAATAAGACCTCACCGCCTGAATCAATATAGTCAGCTATCTTTTGATATAAAAATATATATGCACATTTATGTCAGGTGTCACTGTAAACAAACTCAGAGGGAATGCCATTGGCCATAAATAGTTGTGCATAAAGCCGCATGGTGATAACCGGTAAATATTCATCAAGATCAAAGTCCTTTACCTCGGCCTCAAATTGTGAGAGTGTATCAATATCCACATGCTCCTTATAGTCGTTTACACAATCTGGATAGTGATATAAGAGAAAAGGCTGACCAGTCGGAAGATAGTCTTCTCTTAGACGCTGCCGCCTTATCTTATGGGTATTCTGTATCACAACACACTGATGGATGTTCAATCGAAAATATCCATATAAATATACTGTAGACAGGATTTGTCAATATTGCTACTATCAAACAATCCTTCTCCTTCTAGCTGAGCGAAATAGACCTTCCATTCTTGAGTTTGACCCTCTGTCAATATATTCCACCAGGCTTCGATTCCTTGATTTTTTGTTGATTTACCCTAGGAGTATGCCTTTTACAAAGATAAATCAGGCTTATTTGCTCAACTGAGGGTAAGGTGTGATTGAGCCCGTAAAATGGTTTCAGTTCCTAAATTAATAGATTTCATAGTATAAGTATTTATATTTAGGCAAATGTATAAGAGAATATATTAGTATTACCTTTATCTGAGCGAATAAGTTTAGGCATATCAAGTGAATGGTGGACAAGTCGGATATTGTTTATTGAGTGACACTGCAGTTTGATTTGGAATTCCAACATATCACCAAATAATCTATCGAGAATATGCATCAATGGCACCATAAATTTCAAATTCAAATCTTGATAATTTGTCTTGACCATCGATTGAGAAAACTCTATTCAGTCCTTTGACAAAATACTCCTTTGGCTGGTGTGATCTTGCAAATGCCTTGCCTCGCATAGCAACACCCTTCGGATCTACTTTTTGTAAGGCGTTGCGTTGCGTACCTGTTTTCTATTCCAAGTTAGATAATTTTCCATATTATATTATTCAATTTATATTAGAAAATATTGTATTTAATAAAGCTTACTGAGAGACAAATATACCACTTCGTCTGATATTGGCAAGAGTATATTCTCTACCATATCTAATTCATTTTCCAGATATCCTGTGCTTACAAACAAGATCCTCTGCCCGAATAGCTGCCTCAAATCTAGCTTCAGCACTATTTGCTGTACTCATAAGAAGACGAAGTGAGGGGTGAAGCTGAAGATTTCTAAGTTGGATAGTAGAAAGATTCCATCCATGAACTGAAAGGCATTGGAGCATATTGGAGGTTGTCATATTTTGTGTCCATAACTCTTGGACCTTTGCAACCAGTTCAACATCTTTATGCAAAGAAAGTTGTGGCTTAGTAAATTCCTATTAAGAAAATCTATCTGTGTATGCCCAGAGACTATTCAAAGTTAAGAATCTTTTAGAATATGTTAGTATTATGTTCTCACCTTGGTGTAAATCCATATTTCTCTTTCATAATATCCATAATATTTTTCAAGGGAAGTCTCTCTATCAGATAGAGTTCAACTAACTTGTCCTGCACAGCTTCCCAGTTATAGGCACGTGGCATTATGAAAATATCAGAACTTTAGCCAGATAGTTGAATTTGCTTCTTCTACTAGTAGTCTCCTTTACCCTTCTTAAATAATTTACAAATGAATATTATATTTGATTCTTAGACTTTTTTCTTCCCACTGACCGCCCAACCCTTCCAGTCCTAACTGAGAGCATTCTAGAAAGGTTGCTCACCTCCGCTTCCATATTCTTCCCTTCCTTAACAGTATCATTGAAACTTACAGGCCCAATGTCTGCCCTTTCTATCTCCGGGTCTAACAACTTCATTATTAGCCTTTTTCCCCTCTTCAGTTGTCATAACAATCCTGGCCTTTGACCCTTCAGGCTGTTTGAAGATTAGAGTATATGCATACCTTCTCCTCCTCTTTCTCTTTTCTCCGGTCTCACTTGCATCTCCACTTCCTCCTCTATCCTCTGATTCTGTCACAATAAAATCATCCATGTCCTGTAACTCTATCTGAACTGCAGGACTAACTGCTGTAACCCCGGACATAAACTCCAAAATATATACTGGAACCCTCTTTTTTCTCTCTCTGCCAGTCTCTGTCTCCAGCTCCACCTCTCAGCCTTCAGGCAAAGGTTGCCAAATCTCTTTATCCAATCTCCCGACAACCCATAGCTGCTAATATACAGAATATGAAATCCCTGTGTCTAACTTGCCATAAGCCTTTGTAACCTGACTGTGGTCGTAGCGGGTTGTTGACTTGGCAAATTCAAAAGCCTTCAGTGGGGTTTTATTGAGAGGAATTCTCTTCTTCTATTTCCGGGAGTGTGCCTAATATAATCTTAATATAAAATATAAAAACCCAATCAGAAACTAGAGTATATCTGAGCAAAGAATTAGTCAATAGCTTGAATGAACTTTTCTCTTAGTCGCCGGGACATGAAAATGGTGTTTGTTTTCTACTCTGGGTAAATTCCAGCCAAATGCAATATCTCAACTATATGTGAGGTGCTGGTTCCACTCCAAAGATTGTTGTTCTTGGATACGGCAAGTTCAAAGTAAATTGCATTGCTCTCTCTGGGATTTCTGAGGGTGCGCTGATGCTGAGAGAGGTTGAGATTGGTTTTGGATGCCTCAATATCCATGATTGGACATGGTGCTAGAGTGGTGTCATACCAGGTTTTGGGACCAGAGAAGGTAGATTCAGTAGAGAACACTTGGATACAAGTTATTTGAATTAACCTGTTTTTGTCTAAAAAGCCAATGCACATAGTAGGACCAACTACTGCAAGCTGGATTCTGACAGGTTTCTTTGGTGTACCCGTGGTTGTTGTGGTTGTCCAAAAACTTTTGATGCTTTCATATTCCTCCTGGGCATAGCTACAGTATGTCCATGTAGGGCAAACTCTAGGGGCAACCACAATCCTTTAAATAAATTATTATTAGTCTTTATTAAATTTGGTTTAAATTAGCTCACCTTCATGAACAGCAAGTCCCATAGTCTTTCCCCAGGTTTGAATCATGTGGTCTGGATGAAGCTCAAACTTCAAATCCTTTTCAAGGGACGGCTCCAAAAACTCTCTTCCAACAATCTTTCCGTTACCACTAAACTGATCATGCAAGTATAGCTTATATTCACTAGCTGGACTCTGAGCCTTTAGCATTCTACCCATATCCCAATAGGTTAATCCTTCTAGCATGTTGTGTTGACTGGTATTAGTGTGTTGAAGTTGTGTTTGGCCTTGGCCGGTAAGGGGTTGTTGAAGCTGAGTATGGCGGCATTTAAGGACAAAAGTACCGAATAAAAAAGTCGACATGGCAACGGTTGCACCTGGTCAACTCACCTCCCCTGTGCAATGTAGATTATCACTTCCAAAGCTTGAAGTGATATTGACCATGGCCACACAAAGTACATTATCACTTCTACAGCTTTTGTTCGTGCTTAACAAAAGCACTAAAGAAGGAGCAAACAAAAGTGCAATCACGATAGACTCTGAATGGGCAAAATGCTAAGATAAAGGATCGATCCTCTCTGAGACTCATGCACTACACTAGCTAAGGACAAGCTAGGAGATAGAGATCTCTGTTTAAACAACCAAACACTCCCAAAACTAAACACACTCTAAGGAAGCAAATGCCGCTGACAAAACCTGATCTCCAGCACTCTAGAGCAATCTCATGATCCTCCGTGATCCATCAACCCTGAGACTCAAAAAAGTGCAAACTCCCATATACCTAGTGGTATAGGGTATAAAGAAACCATGAAAATGACCCCAGCATAGCTTGTGAAAACAAAGCCTCTGCTGAGTGCTAAACCGTCAGAAACCACAATGCCTCATACCCTATACCGGTCCATCTCCTACACGCATAGCCACCGCCCTCCATATTCACAAATCTGCATAACTTTCTATCCGTGCAACTGCATCAACCTATGCCCTATGGGCCACTATTCAAGGGCTTTAAGCAATATTGGTTTTGACCGCGCAATGTAATTATCACTTCCACTAATTTACTATTCTTGATCAAGGCTCATGAAGCTTACACCTGCAACAGTGATAATTTACTTTATATAATAAAGGTTAGGACAACTTAAATTGGTCGAAGTGATAATTTACTTTGCGCGAGGGAGGTGAGTTGACTGGGTGCAACCGTTGCCATGTCGACTTTTTTATTCTGTACTTTTGTCCTTAAATACCGCCGTAAGCTGAGGTGGACCTGGCCGGTAACGGGCGGGGTTGACTGGTGGTTGATGTGGTTACCCTAAGGATTTTACCCCCACCCTGCTCACTAAATTTACTTTAGTGGTTTTCTAAGAATTTCGCTTCCTTAGCCAACTATATAGTCTTAATATACACTATCAGGGCTATCTATCCCTATATTTATTTTTCTTCTATTACCTTTTTCTGTCTCATCAATGGCCTTCGTTTGCGCTTTATCACGTTCCCCGCCTGCTCTATTGTTGCCTCGCTTACTCCACCGAGCAACCACTCTGAGGTTACCCGGCCTTTGGTGTTGCACCCCCGTTGCCACTGAGTGCCATTTGCACCTCGAGTACGTTTAACCCGCCGTACCTCCAGCCAAATTGCTCGGGCATTTAGAGTGAAGGACGTCGGGCCCCGCAGTCCCCCGCCGGGATGTTACCCCTGTAATGTCTCAGTTCGGTTTTTTTTTCATTGAGCCGGAATATCAGCCCACCACACGAACAGCTCAGAATACCTGCAGTTGGGCTGTTGCTGTGACCGGGGGCTCCACAATGCTCCGAATTGGGCGGGTCTGGAGTGTTAAGTACTAGTATACCAGGAACCGTGCTCACGTCAAAATCCCAAACGGTTTCTTGTGATGCGCAACCCCCCAGTGGAATTGACATACCATATAGCTATTGTAAATAACATGGGGTCAAGATTGGAAAAATTGTTGAAGTCAAACTTTGAACTAAATTGTTGTTCCTAGTGGAACTTGCGGTTTTTATCTAGGATCATCTTCTGTTTTGAACCATTATGGACTTTGCATCCTTTTGTGATTTGTTTCCGATATCTCATTAACCTATTCCCCCTCTTTGTAATTCAATAGGAGCCATGATACCATATGGCTGATTGGACCTTGCAGTCATCTAATACGCCAGTCCAGTTGATATTAGAATCCTGGGATCATTATCCTGTGCTCGAACCCACTAGCACCGACAGTTTCCTGTATTTCATCGCGGTTACCCATATTCACCGACAGTTTCCCGCCCTCAGCCACTGTCCCCCGCCGTCCCCTGCCGTCGCCTACTGTCCCCGGTCGTCATTCACAGTCCCCTGCAGTTTACGCTAATTCCAGCAATCTGTTGAAATTCAGTTATATTTCCTATGTGCATTTCATAACACTACCGTGTATTATTTTACTTAGTTTGTGTTTAGGCTCCACCTGTACACCACTTACATTACTACAGCTAAGGTATATATTATTGTGTTTTATTGTTTATTTTAGGATAATATTTGGGGATTTAACATGTGCTTTTCTATCTGGGTGTTCAGGATTTTATGCATCTTTTATGCACTATTATTGGTCATGATATTCACATGACACCCTCATAGTTTCACGCACATTGTTTATATTACTTGGCAGGATTTCAGGGTCAAACATGTTCGCACTTATGTTTCTTACATTGTTTTGTCTACATTTCTATCATACATATGGGCTCACACTTTTGTATAAATATGTCGCTACCGCCCACCTGTTCTGGAATAATTAAAAACATAATTCCTACCAAATCTGCTCTATACTCCTCACCAAGCGTTCCTTGCAGCCCCCTTCGCACTTGTGCAGTATTATCCACATAGAATAGATTGTGCCCCTGGCGTTCACATTTTGAACACAATCCACTCCCAGTCTTCATGCACCCCCACACATTATTGTCTCAGGTTGCCGGGCCCGTCGTCCTCTGTAATAACCGCTGTCTTTAGATTCTGCAGACTGGGACGGGACATTTTCCGCAGTCCCGTCCGGTCCGGGGGTCTTGGCAGTCTTTGCTCTGGGCCCTGTCGGGCCCCTGGCCGGTTGGGAACACTGCATGCTGATCGGGAGGGAAATGAGAGAATTGTGAAAATACTACTCGGACGCGAGGTGGTCAACCCGGACAGGCCGGATGAACGGGGCCAAACGCCGCTCTCCTTTGCAGCTTGTAGCGGACATGATGGAGTGGTGAAAATACTACTTGGACGGGAAGATGTCAATCCCAATAAACCAGAAAATCGCGACCGAACATCGCTCTTGTATGCTACTAAGTATGCCTCATGGGGTGTCGCTGACTATAAATCCAAAGGAGTGGCAGCGCTACTACAGTCCCACCAAGCGGTAAAACCCCAGCACTATTTAAGGCACGAGAGACACCGCCTTGTGGAAACAACCACCCCCCCTTACCTTTCCGAGTATGTTACTACCTGTGATGAACTTGGATATCTCCTCCTGCCAACGGAGGAATGCGGTGAGGTGGGAATGCAGATATATGTCATAGCCTTCTGCGCCTTTTTGGCTATTTTCTTTCGAAGTTAGGTTAGCGTTTATTAGTTTCTGTTTATAAAGTTTCGTAGAGTTTGGTCGTGGGGTGGTGAAATTTCTGTTGCTGTGGGAAAGTCGAGTTTATCGCTTGCAGATTTCGTCCTGTTATATTTAATTCTTCTCTCTCTCTCTGTAAATTCCTACATTTCTCTTCTTTCTTGTATAGTCTTTTTCTCTCCCTCTTCTCCCTCTTCTCTATTTCCTCCCCTTCTCTTGAACGATAGATAAACTGCATAATATTATAATATTTTTTAAATAGAGAAATATGATGTAAGATAGTTCAAATATTCTTGCGGCAATTGTCAAAATTATATATATAGACCGTACCTACAATGCAAGACTAGTTATTATACTATAAAGGATATAGCATAATGGATAGTATGAGAACGTATGTAGCTGATACGTGCTGCCCTCCCCCACTATAGGCACCAGTATAGATGGTGGGGGGCTAGGCACGGAGGATTTTCATGTAACCCATTTCTCTCACTCGCCTCGCGATTAATTTCATAGCATGAAACATACCAGGGGAGAAACCCCCAAGAAACTAGGCCCTGGTAGGTATTGAGAAACTATAAGACTCCCGTGCAGAAGCTGCGACAGCTCCACCAAATGCCCAACGCCCCAACGGCACGCCTCGCAAGATCGGCGGCAGACACCTCCAGACAGTGTGCCCAAAGTCTCTGCAACAATAACCGAGCTCTTTCCTAATCGTTATGAGAACTTTTCAAGGAAAAGCCTGAGAGGAGTCTTTCAATTCCCATACCGGGGATGTCCTGATATAGGTTTGGGAGGTGATCGGGAGGCCCACTGCGCCGTACGTTTCCATCTACTAGTGAATTGGAGGGACTGGGGCGGGTGAGACGAATGGCTTCTTTCATCCTTTGATCTTTTCATTTTCCATTTTGGTATGGTGTTGTATGAATTAGGTTTGGAATCGGTGCGGCGCCCTGGTGTGTTAAACTGCCCTGCAAATTAACTTGCAGGGCTAGCGCACGTGTGGTCAAGGCACTGCTGCCTGCCGGGGCTGGGGTGGGCCTGGGGGATTGATGTTGTTTTATGCTTGTTTCCGCCGAGTGATACTTTATGAATGCACTGGCTAGCGACGATAGTGCACTGAATTCCTCCCCAAGGGAAGTCCGCGGCAACGCCCGCTTACAACTGGTTACTGTGGGGGACATCTACCGCACGAGAGTTTGCTTTAGCGCACCCATCTAGGCAAGCCTGGTGGGGTTGGGGGCTGCATGGCTACCTCTGTTTCCTGCCTTGCGGTTATTCCTGTGGAACCCGTGTTCAGGAAGGTTGGTGCTGGAGAGGTAGCACTGGCCCCACTGATACTGCTGGGTGGAATGGTTTTGAAGAACGTTACTTCGTGAGTCCCCCTCTTTCTCTTCCCCCTCCAACCCCACTCGCAATCTTACTGATGAGAATTATAGAACCGCCGTAACACTCGTTAACCAATTCGGCCTAACCGCTATAAATGTACCCCTCGGAAATATAATCCCGTCCTTCGGCTGGACTTCTTTCGCCCTGACGCTCCTCTCGGCAATCGGTCACGGCGCCATGGTAGTGACGGAATACACCCTTGAAAAGACACAGGAAAAGATAACGCGCAAAGCTGAGAAAGCGGTGTCTAAGGGCACTGGCGGAAGGATCAGTCCTGCGGATGTTCGGGAGTGGACGAATGCGGTTACCAGTGTGTATGAGAAGGGTATCAGCGCTGGGAGTGGCACCGGATTTGCGGGAAGGGTGGGAGGAGTAGTCGGGAGGGGGGTTGTTTCGTAGGGGGTTAGCCTTTCGACTAGTCTTATGAGAAAAGAAGATGAATGGGAATGGGAGACCTAGCTAGTGGTCAAAATGCTGTTTGAGAAGTCTTATGATCGGATTGGGGTTGATGGGGCGGTGGGGGCAATGAGCGGGCGGGAGGGAATTGCATTGTATGGGTTGGGCATGGGATGGCAGGGCGGGATGGCATAGAGGTTGCATTTATTTGTTTGCTTATTTGTCTGTTTGGCTGTCTTGTTGACCTACCTAACGTCTGTGGCATAATTCTCCTGCTTGTTTATAGTAAATTTTTTTTTCCTCAGCAGGTTCGAAAATTTCTGCGGGGTGTCGTTCTCTTATGCCCATTAGTATTCTGGTCTGGCATACCACGCCGTAGCCCATCGTAAGAGGCCCTTCGAAGCCAGATCCTAGATATGGGGTCTTCTGGTTAACAATGAACGAGCAACCAGTAACTTTCCGAAAATATCTATATTGGAACTAGTACTGTCCTAGAATAACTAAAAAATATCATCCTCTCAGTGCCTTATACCTTTAGCCCTGGTTTATGGTACTGTACTCTCAAGAGATCTCGGAGTGTTCTTCGGTACTGTGTAGTGGTATCTATAGTACAATCCTGCTTTACCACTACTAGTAGTACACTCCCGCTCTTATTCAGTGGCTAGGAATACCAACCTACTATACTTGATAATTCCTCCCGGAGAACGGCGCAAGCAGCGAAGAGCGGAAGATGCCGTCAACGATAACACTAACTACTTTAATAATGCGAACAATGTTAATGTATGGAATAACTAGCGGCATACCGTTGACGATGATCAGTCTAAACCTCTTGCGTTGTTATCATCTCTACCGGTAGAGCTCGGGCAACAGCATCGAGATATTCGACAATGTCGGGAATGGTTCATACAAACTGAGGGATTTAGAAGGTCGTGTGGGTCGGGTGGGAAGGTTGAGGGTGATAACTCAGCTCTATTTTACTATAAAGATCCGGAGTCAGCAAGACATTTATCAAGTAATAAGTATTATTCTCCCACGGGGGAAGGAAGTGGGCTCGTGCAAACCAGCCGCGATGTTAGCTCACCGGTGTGGTAATGGATAAAGTTAGGCTGTGCGATCAAGCCAGAGGGTAAAACACGACCGTCACTTGTTTTTACATAGAGTTGGCGGCGCGAAAGGAGCAGTCTGCGACTAGTATGCCGGGTCCCTTGCTAAAATAAATGTTTAGCAGAATAGAAAGAATTCTGGAATCTGGAAGAAATATCGCAGCCCTTTCAAGAGCAGAAATAGGCTATTGATGGAGGCGAACCGCAACTCGTGATACTGTGTTAGGCTGTGTTTGTGGTAACTAGACGGAAAACAGGATTCCCGAGGTACCGTTATAGAAAATTCCATCGTTGCGAGTAGGAGCATTCTAATACTAGACTGGGACGCAACGGGCGAAACTTTGCTGTGTTACTTCAAGTTGGCTGGCATGTTACCCTTGCGGTTTTTCACAAGATTAAAAGGGTTTACTGCGGCAGACTAAGCGACTAAGGATCTAGAAACCTTTTTTATTTGACTATAATCGATCTTGTGAGAGGTGGAAGGGATCAGCTTGAGATACGTGCACTATAGGCGATATTTGAATACTTGTATAGAGACCGTCACAGTTTCGTAACCGACTAAGTCGTCGCTAAGGCACCTGCGATTTAGCTGAGGTACCGGGCTTTTGATGAGAGAAATTGTAACTTTCGATTCGTAATTGTAGTGGCCATGTATATTATGAGTGAGCTTCTATCTAAGGAGTAGGAAAGGCTTGTGTATCTTGAGTTGAAGCCCGCGCTCTCACCACTTGCGATGATGTTTGTGGCATCCGCCACTAAGGGATGAGATGTTAAAGATCATTGCCCAGGCCCACCCAATAAGTCAAATCTCACTCACCCGTCTTTGCCCAGAATACCTCTGTGAGCCGAATATTTGGTGAGAACTCCAGCAAAATATCACCTGACGGAGGTGTTCTTGGCAAAGACGAACGAGTACAATGCTTGATCCAATCTTATCGTACTCAGCCTTAATATAGCAGTAGCTTCTGAATTCCGGAGCCTGACCCAGGAAACTTCCCCCGAACCCTGGCCCATGTTTTTGCCTCTTGTGAGTAATAACCTGCACCTCCAGCCCACCTGACTTAACCCCACCTGATTTCTCTTCCGACTTGAGAAGACGAGCATCGACAAGGTGGCGGATATCATGCTGAAGACGTAGACCGAAATCCTGATAGAGTGTAGAACCGCCAGAGAGAACAATATTCTATTAAGTAAAATCAATTAGTCCTGGGCCCAGCATATATATGGATTTCGGTACCTTGTAGAGACCTCTCTAAAAGTTGATAGAAGAGTTTTGGATAATACTATCTATAATAGTGGGTAAGGGAGTCAATAAATCACTAGAGTAAATTCTGGGATTGAATATTGTAATATCCCAGGTGCCAAGAACCTCTCATGCCCCACATCAACAGTAACTTTCCGACCTCCGGGATGCTACTCAGCAAAGTATTTCTAAAACCTATCTAGCTCTCGGTCAAATCTTCAACGTGCCGGCCCGGAAGGCCATTAATCTTTTTCAGGATGGTATGTACGAGATAAATAGCCGTTATTTCATGGGTTGGGGAGGGCATTTTTCTTTAATGTGATTAGGGTCTATGGTGGGCTTAGGGGCAGCAGAGAAGACATTAGCGGAGCAGTGGATAATTCCTTGTTGGCCAGATCAAACTTACTGTGGGTGATGGTGAAGAGAACCTGGAAGCACGGCGAGAGGTTGCGCAGCTTGTTTGATTGAGGCCTGGAGGGCACGAAAAGGGACTGAAATTGTCTGGTGGTTCGAAAATGGGGTAACGACCGGGGACCTGCTCCAGGGTTGAAAAAAGGGCTTTCGATAACGCCACCCGGGGGTTTCGAAAGGGGGGGGTGTTGAATTCGAGTGTCAGCTGGGTTGTCGTTTCGGGACAGATTGGCTAGGCCAAGTGGAACACAGATGCTCAGATATCGTTATACTAAGTACTCGACTACAGACGAAAAAATCGGAAAGAAAGATCAGCAAGAGGATCTGGGGAGTGTGAATTAGAGAGGGAAACACTTTGGAGGGGAAAAGAGGCTTGGTAGATATTGGGAAGGGGGATAATGATGAAGGGCGGAAGGAAGTAAATCCTCCTCCAAGTTACTAGAGTGCAGACTATTCCGTAAACTTGACCGTTCTGCCACCATAAGTTGTCCCATTTTTTCGTCCCTACCTGAGTACAGACATATATCAATGCATAGTCTAGCAATGAGTTTGACCCTTGTCCCTGTAAAAACAACCCCGTTATTCAATGATAGAAACATTTTTGTTTTTGCCCTATTGTCCACATCTGAATCGGGACAAATCGACATAACCCCTCAAAGCAGATTCACAGAAACTGGAGCAAAAGGTATAAGTAATATACAAATGAGTGCAAACATTGCTCAACCACCCCATTTATAATGCCGCCCCTCCAGACCTGGACCCCACTGCAATCCAATTTCTAGTAGTTTCTAGCTTAGAATGCTTGCGGAAGGCAAGATTAGGATGGGAAATACCTATCAACTGAGATCTTCAAACAGCCTGACGGCGAATTCAGAGAGTTCATCAAAGCTGAATGAGAATGTTTCTAGTGGGGGCGAGTCAGGGTCGAGAACATCAAAGATGGCATCATAGGGAATTTCAAGCTTAGTGCATCCCTCTGTTGATGTCACATAGCCAGCTGCATTGATGTCGAAATCCTGAACACAGCAGGGGATCCTGTTGGGTGTCTGCCTAGTCTGATGACAGCCTGTCTCAACCATCATCCAGCACTCAATGTGTAGGGCAAATGGATCCCTTTGCATTTTGAAGAGAATCACAAATCGTGTTTTATCTTGCGGGTTCAGGAGCCACCACTCTGCATCCGAGCGGGGGGGTTTCATTCCCCCCGGATACCCAACTTCAACCATGACCGAAGGCCACGCTGCCTGTCCCCTCCGAGTGCGCGGCCTAAACTTGAATGACTGATCCCCTTCCGTGCTGCGTACGCCAGGAATCCGGAATATAGTTGCACCAAAGGGTGAAACAGAATATTCACCGTGGCCACGAATTGCATGCATCTTTCGGGTGAACTTATACCCAAAGGTGGAGGCGATTATATGATGGGCCGAACCAGGTCTTATCCGTAGGATCGCTGCATTTAATGCTTTCTCGAATGTGAAGTGTACCATACCCATTAGCTCGGCTGCTCGCAGCTTCCTTTCTATCACCTCAAACTCAGCATCGCAGACACCGTGGAAATATACGGAGTGTTCCTGAGCAGCCCCCGAATCGACAAACCCCTGGATGGTCCTGACCAGCTGCCTCGTGGATTGATATTCGAACTTGTTCTGGTCAGGTATTAAGGCACCTTGAATCTCAAACTGGATACATCTGCTGCTTGAGGTACTGAACCGATCATGCTCATCGATCAGGTCCTGTGAAATTTGGTCGTCTCTGCTAAGAAGTAGAGCCATGAGATGCGTTGATGGTTGATAGGACGATGGAGGAAATCGCTTTTGTATAGTGACGAGGCCCGAGTATATAAAGAACTTTCTTCAGCGGGGGCCGGAGGGGAGTGTTTGCAAGCGTTGTGTGGGTTAAGGGATAATTGTGCGGCATTAGTGATAGCAGAGGAAAAGGGGACAAGCTGTGGATGAGGGGGTGGCCAGGTGAGTGCCCGACGATAGAGTAACAGATGGTTGAGTGCTCGTGTGCTTGCGAGGGGTGACTGCTTTCCTTTTGGTAATGAACGGTGCAAAATGCCTAAGAGCCTGCCTGGCTACAACGGCTCCGTTCCACTCCCCCATACAAATGTCCCTTTTCCTTCCGTTTCAAAACGGAGAGAAGGTCATTTTCACAGCAGAAACGGTCGCGCAACAGAACGGAACCGTTGAATCCAAACAGGCCCTAAAGGTGGGCCCTCTGGTGCAACAGGAATTGCGTGGCATCCGAGTTGAACCAATATTTGCCAAGACACTCCAGGAAAGTGAAATGACACCTATTTTCTCTTTTCACTAAGGAGTGACGGCGCCCACCGGTCTTTTGACGTTAGGTAGGTCCCAAGATTAACGTCTCGCAAATGGTTGCCTGTGTTCGTGCAGCAAGTCCTCAGTAGAGCCTATCCCGGATGGGTTTCAAGATCGCTCACTCCCTCATTTCCCCAAACATTGCACGCAATTCTGAGCTTACTAACTCTACAATCGTGCTGACATTCTTCGATTAGCGAAACAACCCCCATCAAAAGGTTTCGTCAGAAACTGCTGCTACTCCGGGCTAACCATGACAGAATCTCTCTCCAGGCTCCAGGTAGCCCTGAAGGTCTAGTCGATATTGCGGTCGAGACTGCCGAGACTTAGTATGGTGCACCATACATGTCTCGTTGTCTAATGAAATTCCTGGGGCACTTGTCCACCTTCTGCAATTACACTGTCCTAACGTCGTCATCCGGCTTCTTTCGATTCCGGTATTGGGGTGACAATTTTGATCCTGTAGTTCTGAAGGGAAATGCACAGAGCGTGATCTTCAACAGAACATTCTACCACTCTGAGGTAAGTCCGCTGTTTTCCTCAATACATTTGCTGCCTATCTCACTACCTGGGTTCAAAGAACGTCACCTTCGGCAACTCCAAAAATGTTCTCCTCGCATAAGGCATAACTTAGTATCATTCTGTGATCAAGTTTTAGACCCGCATCAGCAAAAACTATCCGGAATTGATGCACTCGGAAAAGAAATCCTGTATAAAAAAACATCCAACAGACAGAACCCTCGATTTCCAGGCGAACAAGAAGAGATGCAACAGCTCCGTCTGATACTACATGGTCGAAAGGGCATACGAACTTGGTACATTGCGGCTACGATACAACTTACCATCACACAAAGAACCCCCGGACGTAGATTACATAAACATGTTCGACTCCTACTTCTCAGGTATACACCTCTCCTCCACCAATCCCCCCTCCAGTAAACCCTTCACTAACACACTAAGCCACACCGAGTAAACGCGGTAACCAGCATCATGGAAATCCCAGAAAAAAATCTTTGGTATTTCCCCCGGCACTGTCTATCGAAATACTAGCAGGCCAAGATAGAGCCCTTGTCCGCGGGGGGTGCCGTCGGCACCCAGTCGATTCCTGAGCGGGGAACCCAGATGGCCCTGAAGAATTACCATTTCTCTAGTATTGCCTCCATGAAAGTTACTCCTGGAGTTCCCCTTAACAAACAAATCATCAACGCTTCGAAGGTTATCAACACGCCTATCATCACATCACCTGCACGCCGGTAAGACAGGACTATGAGCGAGCTGCTAAAATTGTCAAGGGTGGGATTGAAAAGACTTATTTGGAAGCTGTCGGTTTCCCCCTCTCTACATTCATACAAGATCACTCGCCCCCCACTGTTGAAAATCTTGGTTGCGGAGGTAATGATTTACGGTGAGGATTTTACCCAGTGGACTGAAACCGCTTAGGTGGAGATGAGAATCATGATTCATGATTGATTGATGACAACTTGGTGGAAGGAAAGACTTGAGGAAAGTTGTGTACAGGAAGGAAGGTGTGTCGCGAGGAGAAGGTGTAAAGGAAGGAAAAACAAGTGGGGTGAGAACATTTTGAGAGCTTACGCGTCCTTTGACTAGTGCGTACGTATGCCTCTGCGGCCACAGAGAGCGGGCACATCCCGCACCAAGTGCGGCCATCAACTGTTATTTCCAACACCCACTAGCTAAACCTCATAAGATAATCCCCTGCATTGAAGACAGCTGCTCCCGAGACGACAACTACGTCAGCATGCGCCTGGATCAAGAAACAATTAGCAAGCTCCAGCTAGAACTGATGATCGATGGCATCATAAATACCGTCGTAAAATGCAAGCTGAAATCCACCCTTCAAGACAGCCGCGTGATAAGGAATAGAATAAGAATCTATAATGCACGAGATGGGAGAGAAGTGCAAGGAGCGCAAAAAAGACCATTCTGAAGTCTTCCTACCCGTGTAGAATCTGAGGCGGGACCTACCGCTCATAGCGATGAGGGGATAGCTGAACCCGGCGACGGCGGCAGGCAATAATGACCACAAGGCGGGGGAGAACCAAATCACTGTGGAGGGCCACGGACTCAAGATCTGCATGGACACGGATGGCGTGGTGGGTACTGCGGCGAAGTCAAATAGCATGATGGAGATTAAGGAGGTTTTGGGGATTGAGGCTGCGAGGTATAATAATTGCAATGCACACAAGCCCCCTCGTCCACCATTCATCCTCTAAACAGTGTAACTAATTGTGATGATGAGTGGACAGGGACACAGTCGTAGACGAAATACCTTACACCATGTGCTCGCATCTACCCCGCCACATGCAACTCTTAGGCGACATAAGGACGCATAAAGGCGGGGTTCTAAGGGTCACGCGATTCGGACTAGCCAAAATGAGTGACAGCGCCCAGAAGGGAACTTCGTTTCCGCAAGACCACCTGACACGTATCCTAGACCGTGTTCTACATGCAGAGCGACGCGGCCGGAGGCGTGCCCGAGTGCATCATCTGTCCGAGTGCATCATCCTCGGCCAGTCCACGAGCATAGAAACGGGCGCTTTCATGGTCATCAGGAGGCTAATGATGATCCTCGCGACCTGGTGGCCAAAAGGATCGTGTTTGAGGAGGGTTGCGTAACGACACTCGAATTCAACACCCCCACCTCTTTCTAACCCCCCGCCCGGGTTGCCTTATCGAAAGCCTTTTTTTCAACCCTAGAGCAGGGCCCCCGGTCGTTACCCCATTTTCAAACCGCCAGACAATTTCAGTCCCTTTTCGTGCCCTCCATGCATCAATCAAACAAAAATGCCCTCCCCCACCAATGAAATAACGGCTATTTACCTCGTAAACACCATCCTGAAAAAGATTAATGCCCTCCCTGGCCAGCCCGAGGACAGCGCTACCTCGGCCGGAGCATCATATCTCAAGTTAGATGAGCAGTGTTCCCAACCGTCCAGTCCGTCCGTCTTCGGGGGGGACGGGACGGACTACGGCTCATAGTCCGTCTTTTTGGGGCGCTAGGACGGACTGCGCCCGAGAAGGTGAAGACTGGACGGACTACAGGGAACTATAGTCCCAGCGCTTGGACCTCCTGTACTAGCCAAGCCGAAATCATACACCTCCAGCGAATTCTTTTCACATGAGACATCACCCTTGCAGTCTCAGGCCGTCCCCTACGGTCCCCCGTAGTCCACCACCGTCCCCTGCCGTCCCCACCCTTCCCCGGCGGTCCTCAATAGTCCCCTGACGTCCTCACCCGTCTCCGGCCATCCCCTGCCGTCCACCCCCTGCCCTGAACTAAAATGTCTCACCCTGTGGGGCCCGCCGTCCTGCCCAAAGACGGCCGTCCTTCACTTAGGCCGCCCCGGACGGACCACAGACAACCGCCCCGCCCCGCCCGGCGCTCTTGGCAGTCCCCCCGCTGGGCCCGCCGGGCCCCCGGGCAGTTGGGAACACTGCAGATGAGGTGTCTAAAAAAGAGGGCCACCAATGCATCAGACGAAGACTAACACGGTAGGGAGAGGGTGCATGGCCTTCGGTGATGCTGGAAGTTGGGTACACCCAAACGCTCGCTTCTCCCCTGCGCGATGCTGTCACCTGGCTCGACAAGTCAAATAAGCGCATCAGATTTGTCCTGATTGCCAAAGTCCGCAGGAATCCGTTAAGGCTCAAGATCGAAGCATGGAGGATTTCGTCGACCGGCCATCGCCGAACCCGTCAGACACGTTCCGAGGAGCCAATGTGTCATGAAGATATCGAGATAAGCGAACCAGATATTGTGTCATCCCCAAAAGGGGTAACCCAGCTCACAATCCCTTATGACCACATATTCGACGAGGTTCCCGAGCCCCCTAGATGAGGATGAGGTTCCCGAGCCCCCCACTGGATCAGGAAGAGCCCCCCTCCCGTGAAGTTGCTTTTAACCTTTGACCAGTGTTCGCAACGGGGCGGTCTGTCAGTCCTGGGCCAGGACGAGGACGGACAACATTGTGTTGTCCCCCACCGTCCTCCGTCATCCTCTATCGTCCCCCGCCGTCCGTCTTCCGCTGTTTTCCGCTGTTTTCCGCCGTCCCCCACCGTCCCCGGCGGTCCTAGGTAGTTACCTGCCGTCCCCTGGCAGAAGTTATCTCAGGTCATGGGGCTCGTCGTCCTTCCTAATGACAGCCGTCCTGGGAATTCAAGGACGAAGACGGACTACATTTTGCCGTCCCGTCTCGTCCGAGGGTCTTGGCAGTCCCGCCGCCGGGCCCTACGGGGGCCCCGGACGGCTGAGAACACTGCCATTGACGACCTCCATAGTATGGTGAGGTTACTTTTTGTGGACATAGCCTGACTGGCAGGTAATTCCCACTCGTTCCCTTTCTCTGAAATTAATCTGACTCTCTAAGCCCCCCTCGTGAGCCCTTCCTGGGTTCCTCTGCTGCGCAGGATTTTCACTTAGTTGGTTCACGTTAAGTAGTGAATTTCCCAGCTCTCGGGAGTGGCTGTTCTCGCGCGACCTCCCCTCTCATGTAAGGGGTGCGTTCGTTTCCTTACATTTTTCGTTTGGTTGATTTCTGGGACATGCTGGGCCTGGGTTATGGCTCAACAGGTAGGCTGAGCTGGTTGTTACCTGTATGAGAGGATTTCGAGACCGGTGGGAGTGGCTCTCATTCGTTGGTTCGTTCGTTGTTTTAGGGTGGGCAGCGTATCATGATTCACGTTCTTTTTTTGAGTTTAGTTTTGCGTGTTTGATCAATTTTTTGATCCTTTTATTCTGCTATTTTATTTCACCAATTTTTGCAAAGCCAAGCGAATACATGAAGATGATGATAGAAGGAGATAATGCAAAAACCCTGAGAAGAAATAAAGAAATCTGAAACCGAATACACGTCTGAACCTAACTATACCCTTCCTCTCTCACACTTCGTTCGTAAGTCCACTGTCGGAGGCGTTGGGGGAATGTCGCTGTGCTTGGGATCGTTGCCACCGATATATCCCAAGATGGCAATGAGGGCGCCATATAAGTCTAACGGGTAGTGGGTGGGAAAACAAAGAACGCGAGCTGTAGCGAGCTTGGAGACGAGAATGCGAGTTGTAGCGAGCTTGGAGGTCTCCAACTCCCGGGAGTGCGGTGGCCCTATATGGGCTGGAGCTATGGCCCCCAGGGAAGGACGCGTCGACTTACACTAAACTGTTTTCTACCACCCCCGAGTGACACTTGCGCTTTGCCCCATTGGCAATGGGTTGTTCCAACCCGACATCTAGCCACGACCGAAATGCCCTTCTGGTCGTATCGCACCCCTGGGATAAGATTCTGTTTTGTGTATTCGAGTGGAGCAATAGAGAGGTTATCTATGATAACTTTACTCCTAGTCATGTGATAGGGCAGAAAGCATCGAGTGACCACACATGACTTTATGCATTCCTTCTATCCTTCCATCCTCCCTTGATAAATGTTGGGTTGGGAGAACCCATTGCCAATTGGGCAAACGCACACGGGGTTTGCCTTGGGGGTAGGAGCAGGGGTCCGGAAGTCTGCCGGGAAAAGGTTTAGCCGACTCGCTCCCTGGCGCAGGGTCATAGCTCCAACACGATAGGTCAGTGGGACACCCACAATATATAGCACCCCCGAATCTCCCAGAACACAACAACCTCAACCTTCCTCTAGCTCGCGTTATCAAGCTCTCTGCAGCCCGTTTTCTCAACCTTTCTACACCTCGCGTTCTTTACTCCGGCCCGCCACCCCAGACAGGCGCCCCCATTGTCACCACGGGATATATCGGTGTCAACAATCCGTGTCTCGAAGCGACAAGGGCAGCCCCACTTCGCCCAACGCCTCCGCCAGTGGAAAACGACAGCCCTCGATCTGCGATGACTGGTGGACTTGATGATGACTATTGTTTTTGTGTTTCTTTCTCTTTTTCATTTTCTCTAATACTTACTGTCAGATAATACATGTTTCATAGCTTTGAAAAATTGGTAAAGAATATTCGCGAAATAAGCAAAAAATTACCCCCAAACCACACTCCCTAACCGAAACGGGTATACACCCCTAGGGTTTCGCTGTGAGCCCTGCCTTAACAACCACCTCCCTCTTCACATCCCCTTCAGGCTCGCACCTGCCAATCGCAGCCGCAAGCAGACACTTGAACTCCACCCTAGCAAAGACATCCCCAGCACACCCTTCGGCCCCGCCAGGAATGAGAGGAAGCCACAATTTCTCCTAACAGAGGCTACTCCACCCTCGCCGCTTCGGCCAGAACTTCTCCGCGTCGGCATCCCATGCACCATGGTTCTACTTATTGCGAGCGGGGAGAGTACAACGGGCGTGCCATTTGAAGCCCTTGACGCTGCTCGGCATGCTTAGCCTGCCATGCATACACATAGCTTTGTCGTTTAGACAAAGGTTTCAGATAAACGCTTAGGATCGACGCAGAGTCGGAAGCAATACGGCATGAAAGAGACGGATGCATGGAGGCAGTGAAAAGAGGGAGTTCTTTGATGTTTGCTTTGTTAGTACGGGAGTCTACGGAGGAGGAAGGGGGACATGCGTGGAAGAGAATGGACATGGGTCACAATCGCTGGAAGAATGGGAGGACTCAGCTGGTTTATATATCCTCCTGCCTTTACCATCAGCTAGTTAGTTGAGCGAGCAGTTGAATGGAAAGAAGTTCTCTACTCGTTGGCGATCGAATTCTTTTGTTGTTTACTCTCGGCGCTTCGTTTCGTTTTCCCGTCACCGTTTACTACTTTTCTTCGGCATTGCTGCTACCGCTTCTGGGAGCATTCCCTAGTGTGCGGAATTCACAGCCGAGGCCGGAAGAGCCGACTGTATCCCGCGTCCCCAATGAGAACCACTTTCCCACCTCCACCACCTCCCCCCCTCACCCCGCCACCACCAGGGCCGCCCCTGGAGGCGTGCACCACTTTCTCGGCCATTTCTACTCCCTTAGGCCAAAACCCGCCGACCGATCTCCTAGTATGAGCATACGAAGAAGCTGGGAGCAGGAACCTCCGCTGCACCTCCTGCCCTGCACCCTCCCCGAAGAGCAGTTCCTTCTTTCCATCCTTTACGAGCGTCGATTTGATGAAGGTGTAGTTCTTCACATGTAGTGCTCCCTTCAGCATTTCTAGCGTTATCAGGAATACCTGCTCGATACTGAAGATTCCCAGGTACCGTAGCAGTCTACTGTTCGGAATCGTGCGCGTTTAAATAGCTTGCGGGGCTCCTGACAGCATTTTTTTTTGGGTCATGGAAAAGCTGCCCCGAGGTTAGCAGGCCCTGGGAGGTGTCGGGTTGGGGAGAGGAGCCAACAGGTTAAGGCTGCGGAGGTCAGCAGCACGAATGTGGCGATTGGGCTAAAGTGGGTGTGGCGGGAGAGGTGTATTATGAATGCGGCGCATTCTGGGGGGATTTTGGTTGCGGACACTGTTAGGTCGGGAACGAAGGCCAAACTAGAGGGGAGCACTAGCCGTCAGCGTTGGCGGGTGATAGATAGATCTTTTTTCTTCCATGAGCGGAGAGGTGAGTGCGAGGAATAACTACAAAGTAGTACTTACTTATTAAAAGAGCAGGATAGGACAGTGTCGCCGACAGGATAATGTCGCATATGGCAAATCTGGTTGCAACAATGAAGAGTAAATCATGTTTACTTACTAATACCCCTAGCGATGCGACATTGTCTGGTCATGCTCTTTAATATTACCGAGGTTTTGCACCGCTGAACGCACTCCAGTTACCACGGTAACAATGTTGATTACGGATACCGCTATTAGATTTTATCAAGGAGAGTGGACAGGCATGGATAATGATATTGTGTGATATTGCGCCATCGCCAAGACTCTTGTCCAGTCTTTTAGTTATTCGCAGTAGCGGGAACCCATACAAGTAGGATGAAACTTCTACACAACCAGCAAGTTGGTTACACACCGCGACACTGCTCTGGCGGGAGGCACCGGGGTGGAAACCCTTTTATGCGAATCTTCCAAATAAAAGGTTTTAGTATGTACCAACATTGAGGAGAACTCATTGACAATTAGTGGAGCCCTATGATACCCCTTACGAGCGGGAGCGCTAAAAAGCAGAAACACCCCCAAGATAACAACTAATCTCTAAATTGGCCGTATCTTGGCTGTTTTTTTAGATTGCCCGAGGATCAACTCTTGAATTCAGTTTTTGCGCAGTAAGCTTGATAATGTTGGAAGGATGTGGTTGGCTTTGGTAGAGTATGATAGACCAATCAGGATCAGGCGCATCGCAGATGGTTTGGGAGAGCCCGATAGATTGTTTCACGGTTTACGAAAGAGGTTGAATAGATATGTCTTTCCTTTGCTATCACGGAAGTTGTATGGAGGAACAAGGCCAATGGCGATACATGGGAGGATCATGACGTGATATTTATGTTTTACTTATGTACCTAGCTTTACAATTAGTTTTGTTTTCAGATAGCTAAGAAACAAGAACGGGGAGCGTAAGGCCAATGTACAAGTTCCATGTGAATACTCTCTCTATCGTCTACCACAGTGCGACCTGCACCTCCCAATGTCTACAGACGAAGCTGCGGATGGAGGCGGAAGCTGATAATTGATTCACCAGGCAAGGTTGGTAGTTATTCAAGTTTCAAGAGTAAAAGGTTTTACTTGGGAAAATCTGCCTGAGGTGGCAGTTAATCCCATGACCATAGTTGCCGTGGGATTTTATAATATAATACGGAAGCCTCCTTAAATATACAAATCCATTATTTGTAGGCAACGTGGGGATGGCTAGAATAACCTATTGCTGGTTTTCCTACCAAAGATCATGTTTTTCAATCCTGTTGTGTAAGTTAGCTGGTAAAGTTAGGGGCTATATAACTGTTCAATTATCATTTTTTGCTTATCACTCTCCCCTGTCCTCTCCTTGGTGACTAGGTTTCATCCTTTCATCCTTTCCTTTTTAAAAAAAAAATTAATCACCATGTTGACGAAATAGAATTTGAGGATTGTTGCATTTCTTGTGAATGTTCTGGGAGTGTGCAGGCCATACCGTATACTTCTTTTGCTGGATCCTTGTACGGTTTGCTTGGAGTTCGTTATAAGGCCTTAGGAGGGCCGAAGAATGCGCGCCCCCGGACCTTTTCCCCGCCGCGCCCCGCCCAATGGCCCTGGGCAGGTCGTCATTTTTGGCATTCCCTGCCCCTCTCGCCACCCCACCCACCCCCCAGACCAGTCCCCGTTAAAATTGGGTGGTGACAAAGGGGGCCGTCTAGGGCCTGAGTGGGGGTCGGCCCCAGACGGGGGCGGGGCGGGGGCAACCCGAAAAACACCCCCCCTGGGCGCTGGGGGGCCGGGGCCTGCTGAGTGAAAACCCGCCCCGCCTCGCCCCGTAACGAACACTAGGTTTTCCTCGATTGAGCGTGAAAAGGGCTTGACAAACCACATTCCGGCCTTCGAAATGGGATAGTATTTTCTTTCTTGGTGGTAAAAAAAGCCAAGATACTGGGCACTGGGGGGTGGGCGGAGGGGGAGATTGTGAGAGGGGAATTTTGTATTCTAGTATTGAGGAGGGATTGTGTAGGGAACTATTGTAGAGATAGGTTGGATTTGTGGTATTACTGGCAATTGCAGGGGAAGGGTGAGCACATCCGGATTGATTGTTCTTTTCCTACTTTGAGCTAGTACTGCTTGTGCAGGCCCTCTCCTCTCCCTATCAATTCCTAGTGAGGCCTATAATGTGGTTTTGTTCCATGTGAATTTGTTCAAGGCCACCTGGAGAGTTTATAATAAGTCGTGATACGGTTCTGATAGTGTACTGCACCGTGCTATGTCGCCTAAACACATGAAAAACTCTTCTCGAGATTTGCCATGCTACAACATAGAGACATCTCCTTGACACAGCTTGTGGTAGGGTTGGCAGCACATAGGCTGTGTGCGAGTGATCTTCTATGAATGCCGCTTGATGCGAACTTCCTTCACAATATCTCCCGAAGAACAGTCATCCTCTCGTGCTCTAAACCCCCATACCTCCGTCTCTTTACTGAACCCTCCCGTACCTATAGCTAACCTAACTTCCGCTGCGAGTTTCTCGAGTGGGTAGCATCCCTTTCCATGCTTTTCAAAAGTCAACATTTTTATCCCTCCCCAGGCACTTGACGAGGGAGTTGTGTTGAGGATCCAGCACACCATCTTATGAACCGGGAACCCATCCAGGTCATCAATCGTATTCCATGGAAGGGGGCTCAATTCCGAGAGCTTGCGATACACGCTAAAGAATACTAAAGCGTCGTAACGGGGGTTAGGGGGTATGGTAGCGGACTGGAGGAGCGGCTGCGAAGAGGTAGTAGGGGGTTGGTAGCGGTTCAAAAGGGCCGTAAGCACCAGTTTTGCTTGAGTGAGGAGCTAAGTGCGGTGACTTAATATCGCTTCTATGATATCGTGTTTTCTCATTAGAAGCCTAGCAGAGCTGGCTGGTTGGCTCACTGGTTGGGGATGGGTACAATACTTAACACGGGCTCGGCTACAAGCTCCCCAAACCCACCTCTGCCCTCCTTCTCCTTGAAAACCTGAACTTTATCTATACCTCCCCCAACCCCCCGGACACACGCTCCCACTACTGCCTTCCGAAACAGTTTTCCGAAGGATTTCTCCACACCCCACACCCACCCCACGAATAGCCACTCCTCGTACCCTGGCTTCTCTGCCAGGGTCGTCCAGCCCTTCATCCATCTGTAGCCGTACATCCTCGTCGCATGCGAGCAGTCGTACTTGTCCACTACAACGGCCATCTTGACCAGCTGCTTGAATGACAGCAGCCGGGGAACGGACGGGTGATTGTATAAGGCTTTCAATAGGATGCAGAGCCCCACGTGGTCGTCGTCGTGGAGCCTTAATATGAATGGCTCTGACGAGGAGTAGGGGGAATTGTTGAAGCGCTGGGGTTCGGAGAAGGGGGAGGTGGGGCTTAGCATTGCAGGGAAGACCTTCGACGTGGTGATTAGCACGCTCGGAGGCTCTATAGTGCAGTGTTTGCGTGGGGGTGAGTGGGCGGAGGAGTATGTCCCCCACTGCGGAGAATATTATTGTCTCGAGGAGGGGATGGGGATGGTGGGGTTTTTGGTGTCATCATCCTTATAATCGCCGCGATGGCGGCAGCGGCCTTTCCCCGGGGGGGGTGGTCGTGGTATGGGTTGTGACATGGTCGATGCTTTTCGGTTCCTAATAATGGAAGAGGGTCGGGGGTTGTATTCGGGTTTTCTTTTTTTTTCTTTTTCTTTCGTTTTTTCTTTCTTTTTGTTGCTCCGCTGCTTTGAGTCAATGGTTAGGATTCTTTTGGGGTTGTTCCGCCTAGGATTCATGAGTTGTCATTCGTCGTCGTACAAGTGCTCGCAGAAGTGCCCCCTTCTAGGTGGAATGTATAGTAGCCGATTGGGTAATCTGCCCCATCTCGGGAAGTTTGCCCGGAATCGGGGAGGCGGCGCCGAGAAACCATCATTTATGCTACGATATGATACATACGATAGCATACCCGTGTTGCGCAACTATGCTCTCTTATCATACGCGAACCCAAGCGAAAAGGGCTACTGTTCACAAGAAAGCAGGAAGGTCTCCAAAAGGAAATTTCTTCATCTCGGGGGACATTCGGGAGTAACCTCTGGTAGCAACCGCTCGGCTATTCCACGAGGATAGAAGGGCATTGAAAATATTAGTTCGGGGGACGACGGACAAAGGCCTTCAATCGCTCGGATATAACCCCGGAGGTCCCTTGATCTTTTTTTGGCGACAGGTTCTAACAAGTCTTATATTATCATATCAGAATTTTATAGCCATAACTAGTTATCAAAATGGCTCACTGGGTAAGTTATAAGTTAGAGGTTTTTTCTCTTTCCTTTTGCTCTTATCATAAGATACATATTTGGAGCAAGGTGGGCATGCTTGCTGAGTTTGGCATTTAAGTTAAAGTACGGTACAGCTGGTGCGGTTATGTATTTTGGGATCTCGTCGCTAATCCAGTTGTATGTCGGGCGGGAGCTCCATTTATTTTGTTTACTTTTTTTAAAAAAAACCTACCCATCTACTCGAGTATCTATTATTCCTCTTCATCTTTGTTAGTTGCTTGCGTTTGTCTTCTTTTTTCTTTTTTCTCTTCCAATTATGCTGGCTATTCGATGACAAAATTAACCGCGGATTAGCGAACATGAAAAACTCGGGCAATGACAACAGCACTCCCTAACCAACCCTAATATCATGAAAACTAAAAAACAAATTAAAAAATATAAATTCATAGTAGAGTACATAAAAAACTAATATTTGATATAGAGAAAGTTCTTTAGATGGTATTGAAAGTGCAGGGTGATGTGGGGCGTTGCGTTGCTATCAATCGTCGTTCCGCGGTTAATTTTGTCCACGCACCACATTAAGTTATAGCTTTGCAGCCGAATTTGAAAACCACCGCATTTCCTGTACCCACGGGTATACGGTACCTAGTGCAATGTCAAAACATCCGGAGGAGTCTGGATGACTAAGATATGGTGATGACTGACAAAAACAAAGTGATGAGCACAAGACTTTGTTTTTTTGCTTAAAGCCAATTTTATAATATGATATCATACATACGGAGGTACAGTGCCTAAATTTTGTATGTTCCACAACCGAGGTTCGCTGTCCTTACCCCGTGTGTAACATACAAAACTTAGGAGCTGTGCCTCTGTAAAGTAGAGGGTTTAAATCATTTCCACGTCAATTACTATTGCACGCTGTCTGGAGGTGTCATTTCACTTTCCTTGGGTGTCTTGGCAAATATTGGTTCAACCCGGATCGGTTGCCACGCAATTCCTGTTGCGCAACTGAGAGGGCGCACCTTTGGGCATTTTGCACCGTTCATTACCAAAAAGAAAGCAGTCACCCCTCGCAAGCACACGAGCAACTCAACCATCTGTTACTCTATCGTCGGGCACTCACCTGGCCACTCCCTCATCCACAGCTTGTCCCTTTTTCCTCTGCTATCACTAATCCCGCACAATTATCCCTCAACCCACACAACAGTTCCAAACACTCCTCTACGCCGCCCGCTAAAGAAGTTCTTTATATACTCGGGCCCCGTCACTATAGAAAAGCGATTTCCTCCATCGCCCTATCAACCATCAACGCATCTCATGGCTCTCCATCTTAGCATAGACGACCAAATTTCACAGGACCTGATCGATGAGCATGATCGGTTCAGTACCTCCGGCAGCAGATGTATCCAGTTTGAGATTCAAGCTACCTTAATTCCTGACCAGAACAAGTTCGAATATCAATCCGCGCGGCAGCTGGTCAGGACCGTCCAGGGATTTCTCGATTCGGAGGCTGCTCAGGAATACTCCGTATATTTCCACGGTATCTCCGATACTCAGAGTGAGGTGATAGAAAGGAAGCTACGAGCAGCCGAGATAATGCGTACGGTACGCTTCACATTCGAGGAATCGTTAAACGCAGCAATCCTATGGATAAGACCTGGTTCGGCCCATCATATGATCGCCTCCACCTTTGCGTATGAGTTCACCAAGAAGATGGCTACAATTCCTGGCCACGGCAGACACTCAGTTGCGTGCTCTGGTTCAACTCTTTTCCGGACTCCCGGCGTGCGCAGCAAGGAAGGGGATCAGTCAGTTCGGCCGCGCACTCGGAGGGGACAGGCAGCGTGGCCTTCGGTCATGGTTGAAGTTGGGTATCCGGGGGGAATGAAATTCCTTCGCTTGGATGCAGAGTGGTGGCTTCTGAAATCTCAAGATAAAACACGATTTGTGATTCTCCTCAAATTCGAAAGGGATCCGTTTGCCCTACACATTGAGTGCTGGATGATGGTTGAGACAGGCCGTCGTCAGACTGGGCAGACACCCAACAGGATCCCCTGCTGTGTTCAGGAGATCGACATCAACGCAGCTGGTCATGTGACATCAACAAAGGGATCCACTAAGCTTGAAATTCCCTATGATGCCATCTTTGACGTTCGCGACCCTGACTCGCCCCCACCAGAAACAATCTCATTCAGCTTTGATGAACTCTCTAAATTCGCCGTTCTACGGTTCGAAGATCTCCGTTGATAGATATTTCCCATCCTAATCTTGCCTTCTGCAAGCACTCTACGCTGGAAACTACTAGAAATTGGATTGCAGTCGGGTCCAGGTCTGAAGGGGCGGCATTTATAAATGGGGTGATTGAGCGATGTTTGCATTCATTTGTACATTACTTATACTTTGTTGCTCTAGTTTCTGTGAATTTGCTTTGAGGGGTTATGTCGATTTGTCCCGATTCAGATGTGGACAATAGGGCAAAAAACAAAAATGTTTCTATCATTGAATAACGGGGTTGTTTTTACGGCGACAAGGGTCAAACTCATTGTTAGACTATGCATTGATATATGTCTGCACTCAGGTAGGGACGAAAAAATGGGAAAACTTATGGTGGCAGAACGGTCAAGTTTACTGAATAGTCTGCACTCTAGTAACTTAGAGGAGGATTTACTTCCTTCCTTCATCATTATCCCCTTTTCTAATGTCGACAAAGCCCCTTTTTCCCTCCCAAGTGCTTCCCTCTCTACTTCACTCCCTAGATCATCCCGCTGATCTTTCTTTCCGATTTTTTCGTCTATAACCGAGTACTTGATATAACGATATCTAAGAATCTATATTCCACTTAACCTAGCCAATCCATCCCAAAACGACAACCCAGCTGACACTCGAATTCAACACCCCCCCCCCCCTTATGACCCCCCCGGGTTGCATTATTGAAAGCCTTTTTTTCAACCCTGGAGCAGGGTCCCCGGTCGTTACCTGATTTTCGAACAGCCAGATATGACAATGCATTCTCTTCTGGCTCGATCTCTTTTCCGGAAGTGGTCTGATGGTAGATGGTCGTGGGTGAGTGAGAGAGGCAAGGAGAGGGTACATGTGGGGGTATGTGCACGGGAGACGAGAGCCAAAATTTTCATTTCCCCTCGACTCCGAACATTGCGCCAAAGACCTGAAAGCCCCTCCCTTCGGCGCGTCAGATTGTTTTTAACTTTCTCCTTCCCATGTGTGGCGCTCAGCGCGAGAGCTTTTGCTAAAGGGAGAGAGAGGGATTCTGATATTGGAAGCAGGGACATGGGAGATGAATGGAATGGTTTGTAGAAATATTTGCCACCACCTGTAGATCTCGCCTGACCACTCAGTGTTTCACCTTAAGAATCTACGAGTACGAGTAGTTCCGGGGTGGTTATGGAGGGGTCTCTTTTTATTAGTTCCCCGCTAACATGGGGGAGGGGTCAACAGGGGGGTCAACGAACAGCCCAAACAAAATCGCAGCTACTAAGTCATTTTTAGTCGAGTGTTCGTTGAGCCCCCCCGGTCGTCTGGTCGCAACCCGGTCGAACATGTCCAAGTTGGTTGTCATTTGCACTAATCATTTGACACCTATTTTTTTCTCACTCGAAGGGACCTATTTCTAGATTGAAATTTCCCGTTTCTTGGCCTACACGGACATAATTTGTGTGGGGTGGTAACTCGAAATTTGAGATCCCCCAAAGAATATGGGCCAAACGACCCCATTACCGATAATACAATAAGCCATAGTTAAATGTCATCTGGTTTTTCTACTACCGCTCTTCGATTTTATCAAGGAGAACGGACAGGGATGGATAATGACATTATTGTGTTATATTGGGTCATCGCCAAGACTCTTGTCCAGTCTTGTAGTTCTTCGCAGTAACATGGGGGAGGGGTCAACGAATAGGGTCGACAATCTTCAAGAACAATTCCGACGTTAGACCCATTGAGTCTGTCGCATCCTTAGCGAGATTTGCGTTGATAAGTCCACCAACCCAGTTGTGATATGCCAACCAATCTCGCGCCAACCAATCTCGCGGAGGTGCAACCGATCTGATATTAGTAAGCACTACTTTGCAGTTAGCCGGGAGGGTAACTTAAGTTATTCCCCAACATCGCATCACGTCTCTGAGCATTTTTCGCACTCACCTCTCCGCCCATGGAAGAAAAGGGATCTACCGGTATCTATCACCCGCCAACGCTGACCGCTAGTGCTCCCCTCTAGTTTAGCCTTCGTTCCCGACCTAACAGTGTCCGCAACCAACATCCCGCCAGAATGCGCCGCATTCACAATTCCCCTCTCCCGCTACACCCACTTTAGCCCAATCACCACGTTCATGCAACTGACCTCCCTAGCTTTAACCTGTTGGCTCCTCTCCCCAACCCGACACCTCCTAGGGCCTGCTGACCTCGGGGCAACTTTTCCATGACCCAAAAAAAAGCTGTCTGGAGCCCCGCAAGCTATTTGAACGCGCACGATTCCGAACTGCAGACTGCTACGGTACCTGGGAATCTTCAGCATCGAGCGGGTGTTCCCAACAAGAACGCCGAAGGGAGTACTGTACGTGGAGAACTACACCTTCATCAAATCGACGCTGGTGACGGATGGAAAGAAGGAACTGCTGTTTGGGGAGTGTGCAGGGCAGAAGGTGCAGCGGAGGTTCCGGCTCCCAGCTCCTTCGTATGCTCATACTAGGGGATTGGTCCCCGGGTTTTGGTCTAAGGGAGTAGAAACGGCTGAGAAGGTGGCGGAAGTGGTGCGCGCCTCCCGGGGCGGCGCTGGTGGTGGCGGGGAGAGGGGGGGATGTGGTGGAGGTGGGAAAGTGGTTCTCATTGGGGACGCGGGATACAGTCGGCTCTTCCGGCCTCGACTGTGAATTCCGCACACTAGGGAATGCTTCCATAAGCAGTAGCAGCAATGCGGAAGAAAAGTAGTAAACGGCGATGGGAAAACGAAACGAAGCGCCAAGAGTAAACAACAAAAGAATTCGATCGCCAACGCACAACTTAGGAGTAGAGAACTTTTTTCATTCAACTGCTCGCTCAACTAACTAGCTGACGGTAAAGGGCAGGAGGATATATAAACCCGCGAGGTCCTCCCATTCTTCCAGAGATCGCGACCCATGTCTATTCTCTTCCACGCATGTCCCCCTTCCTCCTCCGCAGACTTCCGTACTAACAAAACCAACATCCGAGAACTCCAGATTTTCATTGCCTCTTCGCATCCGACTCTTTCATGCCGTATTGCTTCCGACGCTGCGTCGATCCTAAGCGTTTATCTGAAACATTCGTCTAAACGACAAAGCTATGCGCGCGCACGGTAAACTAAGCACGCCGAGCAGCGTCAAAGGCTTCAAAGGTCACTCCCGTCGTACTCTCCCCGCTCGCAATAAGTAGAACCGTGGTGCTATGGGATGCCGGCGCGGAGGAGTTCAGGCCCAAGCGGTGAGGGTGGAGTAGCCTCTGTTAACATAAATTGTGGCTTTCTCTCATTCCTGGCGGGGCCGAAGGGTATGTTGGGGATGGCTTTGGTAAGGTGGAGTTCAAGTGTCTGCTTGCGGCTGCAATTGGCAGGTGCGAGCTTGAGCGGGATGGGAAGAGGGAGGTTGGAAGATGACGGGGGAGAGAGAGCAATTAATCCGGATACTCACACTAGGTCCCCCCCCGCGACCGTCCGTCATAGTATCATGAGTTCAACTTTTCTCCACGGTGGTTCCCTCATCCCTCGCCCCTCCTCAATACTGGAATGCCAAATTCTCACCCGCACATGCATCTCCTTCTCCCCCTCACTTAGGTTGTCTTCCATTGTCCTAGTCAGCATGTCAGCTTCTTTTCTTAAAAAAGAGAGGAAAGAAACAAAAAAAACCCCCCAGGCCATCACTTTGGCCAGGCGGATGGATATAATTGGTGAAAACCCCTCCTTTTCCCATGCCAGATGGAGGGAAAAAAACCCCCTCTGAAGGAAGGAAGATCCGGGAGAAGATGTCATGGTTTGTGCACTCTCCTAATCGTGCACAGGAAATGCATTGGTTTTCAAATTTGGCGGCAAGCTATAACTCACCAGTATAATTGGCAAAAAACAAAACAAAGAAGACAAACTCAAGCGACTAACAATGATGAAGAGGAATAATAGATAGATAGGTAGGGTTGTTTTTAAAACAAAATAACTAGAGTTCCCGCCTGATGTACAGTACAACTAGGTTAGCGATCCTGTGTATGATATGTATCTCAGTAAGCATGCCCATCTGAGCCAAATATGTAAAAGGAAAAAATAAAGAAATGGCCTCTAACCGGCAACTTACCCAGTGAGCCATTTCCATAACTAGTTTTAGCTGTGAAATTCTGATATAGGACTTGTTAGAATTGGTCGCCAAAAAATAAGAATCAAGGGACCTACAAGGTTATATGCGAGCGATTGAAGATCTTTCTTTGTCCGTCCCCCGAACTAATACCATATTTTCAATGCCCTTCTATCCTCGCGGGATAGCCGAGCAGTTGCTATTAGAGGTTACTCCCAAATGTTCCCCCGATAGGAAATCCCCTTTTGGAGATCTTCCTTCCTTCCTCCCCTGAATAGTAGACCTTCTCGCTTGGGTTCGAGTATGATAAGTGGAATGGTTGTGCAACACGGGTATGCTATCGTATGCATGATAGCATAAATGATGGTTTCTAGGCGCCGTATCCCCGATTCCGCCCAAACTTCCCGACATTAGCTCAAAGGGGCAGTTCTGCGAGCACTGGTACGACGACGAATGACAACTCATGAATCCTACGCAGCACAACCCTAAAAGAACCCTCACCATTGGCTCAAAGCAACGGAGCTGATATCATATGATAGCTGAAATCCAATCGTTGCTAGGGTATGATAGTTAGTCCGGGGCACGGCTGCTTTGGGGCGGTGACTGCCACTTGTGGGCTTTTCCCATTGTGTGGGTTTTCCTGTTTTGTTAATTTGTACGCTCTCGTCGATATTTAAGTCTGAGCTGTATTTTGGACATTGGTTATACACACCATTATCGTCACATACCGCAACCACGGCCGACGTGCTTTTCTCCTGAGCTTTGCACCGTTACTTACGCTACCCCAGTCACCATTTGGTCCAACGTGCTTTTCTCCTGAGCTTTGCACCGTTACCTACGCTACCCCAGTCATCATTTGGTTGTGAGCGAGTAGTCATCGGGGCATCGCTATCAAGAATTACGGCTCTTATCACTTGTGAAGTCATAAGAGGCAAAGGCCCCAACCTTGAGGTAATGTTTGTGGTCCGTGGACTAAATGCAGCCAGAAATGTGGTACTGAAACACCGCTTTGGTGGCTTGATTCGCCCGCAGTACATATATGCCAACACCAAAGGGCTATGTTTTCAAACAAATCTTGAGGCATTTTATAAGAAGTCACAGCAGCAGTTCAAAGCATTAGAAGAGAAGTTGGACGAGGCAGAGACAAATGCAGGGAAGGATAAGGAGACCATCGAAGAATTGCGCAAAAAACTAGCAATCATGGAAGACTGGAAGTTGACTATGCAGCCTCAGGAATCGACTGGGATTGAAGCAAGCAGCTGTGCTTTCGCCCACTGGAGGGAATTGAAGGTAGCGAGATCTGTTGATGATGACAAGGTATCCATAGTAATGAATCTTGAGGCCTTTTCTAAGGAGACACAGCAGAGGTTAACGGCTTTAGAAGAGAAGTTAGAGGAGGCAGAGACAAATGCGAGAAAGGCTAAAGAGAGCATCGAGAAATTATGCAAAAAACAAGCAATCATGGAAGAGTGGAAGTTGATTATGGAGCCTCTAGAATCCACTGCAGCTGAAATATGTCACACTGTCGACCACTACGGGAAATTGGATGCTGGGAGATCTGTTGATGGCGACAAGGAACCCACATTAACTGGAAACCAACTCGGATTCCATGGTAACACTGGCATTTTCAAGGATATGCTCGGAATAAGATGTGGTCATATTGATAACACTGATACATTTCATGAGCCCAACAGAATCACACACAATACCGCCCAATCTTCTATTGGTATTTACTCCTCTCTTCTGCAGCTCTTGTATGTTTATGAAAGAGTCCAGAATCTAAACCAAAGGTCAAAACAGATAATAAACATGCGGCAATGGTGGCAAACAGAGCCATATTTATCAAGAAATGGGATGATAACCTCCAAAACAACACCGAGAACCCAACACCTGAAAGGCTCGCCTGGTTAAGAATCATGGAGGCATAGGAGGTAGTTGAATCTTTAGGAAGCCTCTAGGTGCTAGGAGACAGAGGACAAAGATGGAGGGAGGAGAAGGCAGAAGGCAGAAGACTGCATGGGATTATCCAAATAACTCCAGTGTTGATGACATATCAGCGGACTTGGTGAGAAGATGCTGCTGAGGCTTGTAGTTAGCCTTTCTTTGATACTGACAGTGTGAATGGGGACTCGGAGGAAATTGGTACATTTTATTTTGAGCGAGTCTACTCTTGTTCTTGTATCAGGTTCCCGATATCTCCCAGATTGAAAGCTTTCATCCCGACAACAATCTTAGGGAAAATGCAATCAATGTTCCCAAGTGTCCAGTCCGCCCGTCTTGGTGTCTGGGCGAGACGGACGGCAGTATCTGAATGAATGCCCGGGACGGACGGGTATATGGTCGCCCGTCCGAATGATAGCCAGGGACAGACTGGACGGGACTACAGGTGTCTTATCTTGCGCAATGTTCCAAGGCGAGTGACGGGCGCTGCCGGTTATTGATGTAATATAGAGATGCCGTATTTGTCAATATCAAGAATTATATATTAGGAAACCGAGTAAAAGTATCATCATTGAAGATAGACAGACTCGTACTGTGGCGTGAGAAATTGTATTTATGACTATTCGCTTTATTTCATAAATGGTTTCTTATTCACAGGTAGTTAGAGAGCTAGCATCGTGGATGAGAGCGGCTTGCTTCGGAGCACGTGATATGGACAGGGGGGGCAAGGATATAAGTGGCTGTAAGTAGATTCATGGAGACAACAGGGAGCGCACGACAGGAAAAACAACGACAACCTCAACGAAGAGGCTTTTTCCGGAACGTCATTGGGATTTTTCTTTCTTTCTTCATCGTGAGTTTCGTGCTTCTATCGACTTCGTTCTGCTTCCGGCTGTGTGAGCGGTGTTTGCCCCTCCGGTAGTATCGATTTGTTTCTTTTCGTTTCTTGTCCGTTGGTGAAATCATTTCCACTGTCGGAAGTGAATCTGCGGCTACCGGCAGCCTTTTCTCTTGTGGCCCGGAATCGAAGTTTCAGTACCTTCTGGCCAGAGATCAATCTCACATCTAACTATTGGCTAGAAAACAGAAATTGTATGCAGCAGAACCCCGGAACCAATCCCCTGCAGGAGTCAGACAATGACTATAAGAACCTGCAGGCAATAGGCAGTGACTGCAGGTAACGGTGGGTAACTACAGGTACCGGCTGGTGACGATCGGTACCTAAGGGTGGCGGCTGGTAACCATGTGTACCTACAGGTGACGGCCGGCGACTATAGGTGCCCACGGGTGACGGCCGATGCCTAGAGGTACCTGTCGTTGCCTGCAGGTACCTATCAGTTATATCAGGTCCCGGCTGATAACTCTCGCACCCTTTCCCCAACAGTACTACGGCAAGACGGCGGGCACCTATTGTCAACCCCTAAGACTCCCATCTTCACGCAAGACGGACGCCAGCGCCCGGCACGCTAAGACAACCTCACCGGGACGCCGGGGTCTACCGTCCCTCAGGGCCCTCCAGTCCGCCCGGGACTGTTGGGAACAGTGAATGCAATTTTAATGAGCCGGGGAATTTTCTCAGCAGGGGCATCAAACTTTGAAAATTCTCATGCTTGATATGGATGGAAGAGAGAAAGAGAGAGCGGTGAGTGAGAGGCTGATATCTGAGCGAAGACTTCAAGTTACTCAAAATTTCAGTTTGGACTGCATGGCCTGCAGATCCCAGATAGTACTTGGGTGTGAGGGTAAGTGTCGGAAAAAAGTGGTGGTGCACCAACCACATTTTTTCCGATCACTTTTTGCTCCATGCTAGTACTCGTCCCGGGAAGGAAGTTTTTGGAAACAAGGTTGCGCAAAATATATGGCAAAAATCCGTTCCATATATCACTAATTCACCACTGATATTTTCCGGATACTCGAGTACTTGTGGCCTGGGACAAGTAAGTTAGGTAAAAGTGGTCTAATACCGCTAGAATCCCCGCCTCTCACCAAATATGTAGAAAAAAAAGGGCGGGGAGGCACATCCTAAAACTTACCCAGCAAACCCTCTTTCTATCATACTAGGAAATGTTAGTTCTGAAATTTGGAAATAAGGGTTGCTATAATTGGTCGTAAAAGCAAGGAACAGCATTTCCGATACTTAGCTCTCTTTTCAAATCCCGTAGAAACTTAAATAATTGAACCGTGTGCTATGTCGTTGGATTTTCCTCTCTCAGTAAGGTCAATAAATTTTTGTTTTTTTCTTCTATCTCGGAAGGGGGAAGGGGGCTGTGTTCTTGCCGTTGTTTTTTTTGCCCCCCGTTCCCGAGAAGGAAATTATTGACTTCATACCGTAGCACACGGTTCAATTATTCCGAGTTTTTCTACTGTAGTGCAACCAAATCATCCTTTTTGTATAAAATCCTGGTACTCTTGCTTGGCGCACGACATACGGAATGAGTTATGCTACCGGTACAAGTACAAGGGACAGGCATAAAAAGGTGGTACGGTGCATAAGTAATGTCTCAGTAGCAGTGGTACACTTGAGGGGAAGACCTTCACAGAATAAGTGTTTTCCTCCCATGCTATGCAAATGATAATGTCTCAGTAGCAGTGGTACACTTGAGGGGAAGACCTTCACAGAATAAGTGTTTTCCTCCCATGCTATGCAAATGATAATGTCTCAGTAGCAGTGGTACACTTGAGGGGAAGACCTTCACAGAATAAGTGTTTTCCTCCCATGCTATGCAAATGATAAAGTGAAATATTAGTGGGTAATGTAGATAGCCTCTCTTCCAGCATATTTACCATCAAATCAAACACTTACAAGTGCTAGCTGAGGATGGTACTCAAACCTTTAAACCTGTATTCTGTTTCATGCTGTCCCTACTTCACCAGGCTGAAGGGTCCTATAGCTTATTTTCAAAATTAATATTCTCTTGCATCTACATGTTGAGATTATACATATCTTTTAGACTATTATGTATTTTTTTATTTTTTTTGTCCATCAGTGATGGTCAAAAACAGCATTTGAATTTGAAGACTGCATGGTAAAGGGCTATGGTTTGAGAGGTACTTCACCATGGTAACATAGTTTCTGTGAGAGGGTGGTTGGGTTGCGGTGTTCCACAATTTTGTCCGAACCAACCCAACCCCACCCCTGCTCTGTACCATCTTTTTATGCCTGTCCCTTGTACTCGGGGGTAGCTAAAAGTCGGGCCCACCTCCATTACGAGGCGCGGAATTTGTATGGGGACTAAGCCGGATTAGGAAATTCGAGTGATATCCTGTGAGGGTTTTTTGGTGGTGGCAAAAAGTCGGGACCGGTGACACAAGCACTTTCGCTGCGTTTTCTCAAGCAATACGCTGCACGAGTCTGTTCGTGTTACCGGGCCCCAATTACCCTTGTACCCGAGTACTTGTACATAATCAAAAGGGTAGAATAATAGGAACTTACCGGGCGCTCTTAGCCGAATTGGGAAGATATACATGAAGAAAAAAACACTTTATGATCCCAGTTGGAAGGTGACGGGGGAGGGAGAGAGCAATTAATCCAGATACTCACACTAGATCCCCCCCACAATTGCTAGGAGTAGTACTCGGGCGCAAATTAAAGATCCGGAAAAAGTGACCTGAAATATCTATGTTGCGATCATACATTTTGTTTGTCACTTTTTCCGGATCTCTAATTTGCGCCCGAGTATCATGAATTCAACTTTTTCCTCACGGTGGTTCCCTCATCCACCACCCTCCCTCCCTCCCTCCATACAACCCCCCCCCCAATCGCTTGAATGCGAAATTCTCACCTGCACATCTCCTTCTCCCCTTCACCTAAGTTCCACTGTCCTAGTCAGCATGCCAGCTTCTTTTCTTAAAAAGAAAAGAAAGAAACAAAAAAACCCCCCCCCAAGTCATCACTTTGGCCAGGCGGATGGATATAATTGGTGAAAAAACCTCTTTTTCCCATGCCAGATGGAAGCAAAAAGAACCCCTCTGAAGGAAGGAAGATCCGGGAGAAGATGTCATGGTTTGCGCACTCTCCTAGTCTAAACGTTGTACTTTACAGGAAATGCAATGACTTTCAAACTCGGCAGCAACCCTTAACCAACCCGCATACCGTAATTCGAAGGAAAAGGAGTAAAAAGAAGACATATGCAACCGACTAACAAAAACGCAGAGGAATGACCGTGCCAAGGTTCCCACCACTTCGAAAGACGCTACGCGACCTTCGAACTACGGTGGCATCAAGTTTTCTCTTAGTTATGTAATCCCGTTTACTTACTAATACCCCTAGAGATGCGACATTATCTTGTCTGCGACATTACGGAGGTACAGGGCATAAGTTTTGTAGCTTCCACTGCCCTCACTCCCCGTGTAACCTACAAAACTTGTGCCCTGTACAGCCTCGTTCGCAAAGTTCTCGCTGATCGGTAGGTATCTTAGCAAAAGTCTGGGGACAACTCATGTACCGGTACAAAAATTTGCACTTCAGATTTTCTGCAGACACTTGTACCAGTACATTTGTTACTGCCAATATTTTTCCCTGGTACCTCTTGATCCGCGAGAACTTTGCGAACGAGGCTGTACCTCCGTAGAGGGGTTTAGCCAGCCCGTGCTAAAAGATAATTGTGCCGTTGCCAGAGGCAACCAGACCATTCACCATGGCAACGCCACTAGTCCAGGTGTTTATGTTTTGATAACAGATGCACGATGTGTTAAACTGTGTTGTTTAGCACAGTGTTCCATTCCGTGTATCCCCATAAGCAAGCAACCAAGACAGGTTAGCCAGACTAGATTCCATTATCCTGTCGGCAACATTGTCCTATCATGCTCTTTTAATAAGTAAGCACTACTTTGCAGTTCACGGGGAGGGTAACTTAAGTTATTCCCCAACATCGCATCACGTCTCTAAGCATTTTTCGCACTCACCCCTCCGCCCATCGAAGAAAAAAGATCTACCACCCTCCAACGCTGACCGTTAGTACTCCCCTCTAGTTTGGCCTTCGTTCCCGACCTAACAGTGTCCGCAACCAACATCCCGCCAGAATGCACCACGTTCACAATACCCCTCTCCCGCCACACCCACTTTAGCCCAATCACCACATTCATGCTGCTGACCTCCCTAGCTTTAACCTGTTGGCTCCTCTCCCCAACCCGACACCTCCTAGGGCCTGCTAACCTCAGGGCAGCTTTTCCATGACCCCAAAAAAAGCTGTCTGGAGCCCCGCAAGCTATTTAAACGCGCACGATTCCGAACAACAGGCTGCTACGGTATATGGGAATCTTCAGTATCGAGCGGGTGTTCCTAATAACGCTAGAAATGCTGAAGGGCGTACTGCATGTGAAGAACTACAGCTTCATCAAATCGACGCTGGTAACGGATGGAAAGAAGGAACTGCTGTTTGGGGAGGGTGCAGGGCAAAAGGTGCAGAGGAGGTTCCTGCGCCCAGCTTCTTCGTATGCTCATACTAGGAGATTGGTCCCCGAGTTCTGGTCTAAGGGAGCAGAAATGGCCGCGAAGGTGGCGGAAGTGCGCGCCTCCCGGGGCGGCGCTGGTGGCGGCGGGGAGAGGGGGAGAGGTGGTGGAGGTGGGAAAGTGGTTCTCATTGGGGACGTGGGACACAGTCGGCTCTTCTGGCCGCGGCTATGAATTCCGTACACAGTGAATGCTTCCATAAGTGGTAGCAGCGATGCCGAAGGGCAGTCGTAAATGGCGACGGCTGAACGGCGGGAACGGCAACCAGGGCGACGAAACGGCGACGGGAAAACGAAACGAAGCGCCAAGAGTAAGCAACAAAAGACTTCGATCGCCCATGCACAACTTGGGGGTGGAGAACTTCTTTTGATTCAACCGCTCGCTCACGCTCTCACGTCCACGACTCTCGCAGCGCTCAACTAACTATACTAACTGACGGTAAAGGCCGACTCGTTCATGCCGTATTGCTTCCGACGCTGCGTCGATCCTAAGCGTATATCTGAAATCTTCGTCTGAACGACAAAGCCATGCGCGCGCACGGTGAGCTAAGCATGCCGAGCAGCGTCAAAGGCTTCAAAGGCCACGCCCGTTGTACTCTCCCCGCTCGGGACAAGCAGAACCGTGGTGCTATGGGATGCCGACGCGCAGGAGTTCAGGCCCAAGCGGTGAGGGCGGAGTAGCCTCTGTTAAGAGAAATTGTGGCTTCCTCTCATTCGTGGCTGGGCCGAAGGGTGTGTTGGGGATGTCTTTGGTAAGGTGGAGTTCAAGTGTCTGCTTGCGGCTGCGATTGGCAGGTGCGCGCTTGAGCGGGATGGGAAGCGGGAGGTGGTTGTTAAGGCAGGGCTCACAGCGAAACCTTAGGAGTGTATAGCCGTTTCGGTTAGGGAGTGTGGTTTGGGGGTAAACTTTTGCTTATTTCCTGAATTTCTTTATTATCAAGGGAGGATGGAAGGATGGAAGGATAGATAGAATGCATGAAGTCATGTGTGGTCACTCAATGCTTTCTGCGCTATCATATGACTGGCGGTAAAGTTATCATAGATAACCTCACTACCACTGGGCTCGAATAAGCAAAACAGAATCTTATCGCAGGGGGCGCGATACGACCAGAAGGGCATTTCGGTCGTGGCTAGTGAAATAAAATAGCAGAATAAAATGATGAAAAAGGTCATCAAACAAGCAAAACTAACCCAAAACAAGAACGTAAATCATGATCCGCTGCCCACCCTAAAACAACGAACAAACCAATGAACGAGAGTCACTCCCCCCCGGTCTCGGAACCCTCTCATACCGGTACAGCTAACAACCAACTCAGCCTACCTGCTCAATAAACTCACGATATACAGCCAATAACCCAAGTCCAACATTGCCCAGAAATCAACCAAACGAAAAAAGTAAAGAAACGAACGCACCCCTCAAATGAGAGCGGAGGTGGTGCGGGAACAGCCATCCCCGAGAGCCGGGAAATTCACCACTAAAACATGTACCAACCAAGTAAAAATCCTACGCAGCATTGCGATACATTATACGTTAAACGGTTCATGGCGGTCAAAGAATTGTGATAATAGATCGTGAGCTGGGCAAATAATTCCCCCCCTTCCTGCCGCTAGCTGGCTAGGACAGAGTAGACTCTTTCCTCCTAATGTGTTAGTAGACATTGTTACAACAGACTCGATGAGAAAGGGGGGGGTGATCTCCAACAAAAAAAACAAAAAAAACAATTAAGGGAAAGTTGCTTGCGGCCCAGTGTTCCCAAGCGTCCAGTCCGTCCGTCTTCGGGCCTGGACGGGACGGACCGCAGTACCTGAAAGGCCCCCCGGGACGGACGGGTATCTTGGCGTCTGTCCGGACGACAGCCCGGGACGGACGGACTGCAGGTGTCTCAGGTGGCGCAATTTTCCTGGCAACTCCGGATGACGGGTGCGCCCTGTAGGTGACTGGCGGGCCCTATAGGTAACTGGCGAAAACTGCAGATGACGGGTGAAGACTGCAGAAGACGGATGAGGACTGCAGATGGTGGGTGAGGACTGCAGGTACGATTCGGGAGTTACTGATCCGTCGAGGTCAGTAACTTAGAGCCACACAGTCACCCTCTTAGACGGTAGTCTTTCCCAAAGGATGGACGCTTTTGCCCTACAGCTTGAGACAGACGCCCGGGACGGCCGGGCCTGTAGTTATGGGGGTGCCTATAGGGCGGACGGGATGCTTGGGAACACTGCTTTCAGGGGCACAGAGGTGGAGAGGAGGGAGGAGGGAGGGAGGAGGAGCCTTCGCAGGGCTCTGGGGGTGTTTCGTGACTATGTTTTTGTAGGGAGGTTGTAGAGAGTGCCCAGGTGATGCTAGACGTGAGAGTAGCGGAAGGGGAGGCCGAAGTTCGCGCGGGAGATGTCAATGGGGCCACAGAGGAAGGCGATGGGTTGCGGGGGTTGTTATTGCTCTGGAGAACATAATTTAGGCAATGAAGGAGATATCGCTGTTGAAATTTGTGTTATCGATGCATAGATGTGGTATGAGGTAACAGAAAAAATGGGATGAGATGGGATGAGCCGCATCTATTTATCATACCGATTTTCTCTCTCCTAGTGCAGACCCTAACTAACCCTTAGACCCAGCAGTCCGTCCGTCCAAGACAGGGTGAGGATGACAAAGGACGGACTGCCATGGCGCCATCCTAGCAGGGGTGAACTGCTGTCGACTACAGACGCGCAAAATTAGTCAATGAGACAAATACCGTAAAAACTCGAGCTCAGACACCACCTCTTCTTTGTTTCTTTTTTTATCTATTTTTCCATTTTTATGTTCACTTTTATCCTTAACTTATTTGAGTACTAGTACCGTAAAACTCAAGTAGAAGAAACATGTGCTCGGACGTTAGAATTTCCTTTCTGAGCTACGGGAGGGGGAAAGACCGCAAACTCAGCCCCCAGTTGAGAAAAAATAAAAGGAATATACAACGCGCCTTACCGAGAGAGGTAACTCCAACGTCCTAGCACATGTTTCTTCTATCTACCAGGGGTTGCAGTTGCACGGCCGTGGACGAGGCTCTTCCTCGTCCTTTGTTCCATAGTTCTCACCCTTTGTCGTCCAGACGACGGAGAGAGCTGCAAGCAGTGCGTACTTCAGTGAACGACATTGTTGTTGCTCCTCTTCCCCCTGCCCCTGGAAAAACTAAAAACGGGCTCCGACATTCTTCTTTGCTTCATCCTCTCATCTTTCTACAATTGCACACTCTCTTCACGTTTACTGGTAGGATCTCAAAATGACGCCAGACGAACTTTCACAAGTACTTCTGAGGGATGAATATCAGATTTTAGATATTTCACCTGAAGGCTTCTCTGAGCTAGAGTCGCGCATCGGAACAAGAGCGTATGTATTTAAAGAACTGTACACCCGCACTGGCAGAAGATAATAACTTATGTATAGATATACTTATTGTCCCACAACCGGCCAATTAAAGATCAAAATGGCGACGCAAATCCATGGAACAGTGTCGACATGGGCAGCTAAATTGATTGCTGCTGGCGGGGAAGTGGGTGCATGGGACCCTGAAGAACTTGAATTAATTCCTGAGGCGCGGCTGCAGGGCTTCGCAGCACAATATGAAGGAATGTAAGTTGTGCTCAAGTAATGACTTCTACAAACATTCCTCTCACATGCTGCCAGAACCAAAGTCTCAGACTGTGCAATTGTACCCAGGGGACGATTTTGGCCTACTATCGTGTTTGAGATTGGGTATGCGGAACCATATGATGACCTGAAAGATGATGTTAAGCTATTGCTTGAGGGCAGCAGAGGGAAAATTAGCAAGGCCATTATCATCAAGATTGAGCCACTCAGAGAGGGAGAGACAGAGGTTCAAAGAGGGTTTGTGGAAATGTGGCACTTGAGTGCGGGTAGGGCAAAGAAGGATGGTGGCCGGAAGGTGATTTTGTATAACTATCCGATATCAGGTTTTACCTTTACTAACCCCCGATTCAGAGGCTATTCCCCACACCGAGGAGACATGCAACGCAGAAACCTGAGATGACCGTTCGAGATATTCTCCGAAGTCAGTTCGCTAATCTGAGGAAGGAGGGCTGGGAGGAAAATCATATCATCGCCCTCCCCTTGGACCGTCTTCGGCGTTCGATTGAGGAAGCCACCTGGCGTCACTTAATCCAGAAAGGTGTTTTGGAGGATAACGATGACTCGGCTTAATGACTTTGTGGTAGGCTCTTTCAAAATGGATTATTCAAGTGATAAGATATATCTCTAATCATTGTAAAGAACAGGTTGTTAGTGAAGATCAGAAGTTCTTGGAGAAATCTACGGTTCCTAAGATAACATTTATTTGATTTATTTGAAATTATTTCCTTTGTTAGTTTTTGTTTTGTGGGTTCTCGTGCTGTTCTTTTTCCTGTGAGAATTCAACTATGGAAGGCAGGCCATTGGAAGTCATTAAATATGATGCAGATATAGTAGCAGTGTTCCCAAGTGTCCCGTCGGCCCTGTAGGCACCACCAGGACTGTAGTCCCGGCCGTCCCGGGCGTCTGACTCAAGCTGTAGGGCAAGATCGTCTGTCCTTTGGAGAAGACTACCGTCTAAGAGGGTGACTGTAGGGCCCTATAGCCCTCAATGGATCCGTAACTCCCGAACCGTACCTGCAGTCCTTACCCGTCTTCTGTAGTCCTTGCCCGTCTTGTGCAGTCCTCACCCGGCATCTGCAGTCCTCGCCAGTTACCTGTAGGGCCCGCTAGTCACCCAGAAGGTCCGGCCGTCATCCGGGGTTACCCGGAAAATCCCGCCACCTGAGACACCCGCAGTCCGCGCCAGTCCGTCCTGGGCTGTTGTCAGGATGGACGCCAATATACCCGTTCGTCCTGGGCGCCCTTTCAGGTACTGCCATCTGTCCCGTCCGGACCCGAAGACGGACAGACTGGACGCTTGGGAACACTGTATAGTAGATGCCTGGATTGCTACTCTTGTAGGTATGCTTCCGGTAATTCAATGAGATTGATGTCAAGAGTACGCAGAAAGGGAAGAAACTGGATAGTGGCAAGGATTCACTGTTAAGGCCATGCTATCTACCAGTTACACACCTTCATATAATGTTGTTCGAATTTTTAAACATAATCAGCTTGTTCTCACCAGGATGATGTTAAACTTTATCATGGTACTGGCAGTTGACAATAACAGCTTTAATCTAGGACTGCACTTGAAAACAGAAGCTAAAAAACTCAAAGTGTTGGGGTACTTGCCCCGCGGAGAGACCGGATGGGAGTTCTTGCAAAAGGCGACTGACTTTATCAAAGAGTATATGACCAAGTCTCAGTCTTTGTAGGTGACCCAGAGAAACCCACAGCAAGATCTTTATCCCTACCCACGACTGTTTAGCAAATCAGAGAGCAAAGCCAAAGTCTAGGAATTCGAACCTTTGCTCGTGTGTTCAGAGTGCAAGCTTAGCGTAAGTGTCGTTGGCGGCTCAGATATTTTACCGGGAGCCTCCCAAAGCGATTGAGGCAGTAGCCGGTGAATATATGACAGAACAGGAAGGCTCGAAGCCTAGGAGGATAAAGAGCGTGCCTGACAAGTTATTGCTAATTTCTATCGATGTGGAGCACAAATCACACAACTGTGGTTCAATTTTGGTGATAAAGTCGTCTCCTTTCCATGGCTCCTGGCAAAGTTTCCAATTGATACCAGAGCGAGTATCACCAGCCTGACCAGCACCACAAGATGGACGAAATTGGACGTAGTTTTTGACGACCTCACTTGTCTGAGTGGCCCAACGCTCAGCGACTAGTGCTTCCCATTCCGTGGAATGATGGTTCCCATCTGGAATGGACTAAAATCCACCAATCCTCAATTGATCGTGGAATCAAAAAGACAGTGAATTAACCGAGCTCCCTCCTACCAACGTGACTTCTGGTAGGTTCACTCCCGCTCTCCCACCATCCCAACTCATGAGACATTTTAGCTCAACTCCCACTGGGGGTGGCCTCAGTGACCCCGACAGACCACACCCGCCGGGCGGTGGAGGGACGGTGCGAGGTTGTGAAGGAATTAGACCGAAGAGTTATAAACACAGGACTCCACCGGGGCCTCATTATAGCAATTACGCCCACAGATAACTAGTCTCCAATGGGGCTGCCATGTTGGCTATAGGACAGCAAATTAGCTGCATGGTGGTACGCAGGTGATCTTATAGATCCCTCTGGCTTCCGGTGACTCTTGGAGGACTGTCCCCCTACAGGCTAATCTAAATTCCCTAAGAGGTAGAAGGAGTGGAAAGGGTGGTAGCGGGAATGGAAATGGGGCCAAGGGCAGGAAGAGTACTAAAAACGCAAAATTAGGAGAGTTGCCTGTTGGTTGGGATGTTGCAAGCTTTTATCTGATTATTCACTTGATTTGCGTTTGGATACTGGTGGGATTATCTGGCGCGTTAGTGCCTCTCATGTTTTTAGGTTTTGTGGGGTTTGGATCGGAGGAGGGTTGATGATCAGTGTTCCCAACCGGCCAGTCCGTCCGGCTTTGAGTACGGCCGGACTGACCCAGGCTTTTTCAGAGACGGCCGGGCCGGACTGTGGGAAACCGGCTTTCCAAAAAAAAAGCCGGGCCCGGCCTGGGTGACCTGCAGGCCTCAGGTTTTTAACCCTAACCTTAATCCGCAGAAAGCCATTTCTACAGAATAAGGTTAGGGTTGATACACGTGACTTCCAGTGTTTCAACATTTGAAATATGTGATCACTCCGCTAGAAACTTTACTTCCAGAGGTAAAACTTTTCGGAGGGCTACCGTGGGGTATCCAAATAAATGCGCAACGGTCAAAGACGCGAACACAAGAACTAGATATTGGATATATGGATAAGCTGGCGACATTGATTGACTTTAAGATGACCTAAAAGCACACATACCGTGTAGCATTTATTGTTCTAATCGAGGTGGGAGCAGCCAGCAGCCTGACGGCTTTCGCAAATATCTATGAATTGCCGGGTATCTGTCGGTTAATTTATGTAGTTCAATTTAAAATGTCATAAGCGAACAGCTCGGCCAATCAGTGTTGAGTTTTACACGAGCAGCACTCGTTGTCAAGGTATCTGGCGGCTTTACCTGGGCATCTGCAGGCTTTGCCTGGGCATCTGCAGGCTTTGCCTGGGCATCTGCAGGCTTTGCCTGGGCATCTGGCGGTCGCCTATCCTCTCGACCCGGCGGTTGCCTGGGCGCCTGCAGGCTTTGGCGGCCGTTGATAATTTAAGCCGGACTGACCCAGGCTTCTCAAAACCAT